>OJMM01000913.1_pt1 | contig 18595 bp, 14 predicted proteins | sample 1597231 | NCBI WGS metagenome assembly OJMM01 (sample SAMEA2452128, study PRJEB22498) | human gut metagenome | reverse complement strand
CATACCGGAGAAATCAAATCCTCCTGCTCCGCCGGCACCACCATCAAATGCTGCATGACCAAACTGATCGTACTGTTTTCTCTTTTCTGCATCACTGAGCACAGCATATGCTTCCTGCGCTTCCTTGAACTTTGCCTCCGCTTCCTTATCTCCAGGGTTCATATCCGGGTGATACTTTTTGGCAAGTTTCCGGAATGCCTTTTTGATCGTCTCCGCACTGGCGTCCCGCTTTATCCCCAGTATGTCATAGTAGTCTCTTTTCTCTGCCATCGATTATCACCTCCGTAGATGCAGTGATTTAAGTTTCAATTATTTAGGTTATGATAAAAAATTGGGTATGATAGAAGCTGCCGCATCCCTGCGACAGCTTCTGAAGCTATCTGGCTGCTGGCAACACAATGTGTGAGCCGTAGCTGCCTATCTGATTATTAACCTTCGATGGAAACGAAATGCTTCTCTTCAACCGCTTTCTTTTCCAGCTCTTTCGGGAAAGTCAGGGTCAGAGTGCCATTTTCAAATTTGGCATGGATATCCTTTTCCTCCAAGTTCTCGCCGACGTAGAAGCTTCTGCTTACATTGCCGCTGTAGCGTTCCTGGCGGATATATTTAACGGTTTTCTGCTCGGCTTTAGCGTCCTTCTTGGAAGCATCTGCTTCTGCGGTCGTTGCATCCTTCTGATTCTCCTCTGGCATATCTTTCGATGTAACTTCCTTCGAACCGCTGACGGTCAGATAGCCATCTTTCAGCTCAATCTGAAGTTCGTCTTTCTTAAATCCCGGCAGGTCGATGGAAACTTCATAATCCTTATCGGTTTCCTTGACATCCGTCTTCATCAGCTGGGAAGAGGAAGCGCCATACAGTCTCTGGTTAAAGCTCGGGAAGGAAAAATCCATCCAGTTATCAAAGTTATCAAATACACTATTATTAAAAATGCTCGGCATATACATAAGTCATCTCTCCTTTTCGTATTATCTTAACATCTATGTGAAAACATCGGTGGCAACAAGCTCGTTCTCATTTCCTTGTTCCCTTCCTTTGTTCTAGCTGTAATATAACACACATAATTAGCACTGTCAAGAGGTGAGTGCTAATTTTTTGTGAAGATTTTGTGAAGATTTGATTTTACGGGCTTCACAGGGATTTTTCACTTGCTTTCGCACTCGATTTTCTTGATTTGACCACATTTTTACGACAAATTCTTGGAAAAATATATTCGTCTGATTTTCTTACCACATTTTACGACAACGACTTATGGTTTATACCACAGCAGGTACGGTTTCTGGCAGGTTCATTTTTGACATCTCATTTTCCACATGAGACTTCTCTGCAATATGATTGTAGACATTCATTGTAATCTGCGCATCTGAATGTCCCATCACATACTGCATAACTTTGGGATTGACATTGTTCTCACCTAATCTGGTACATCCCGTATGGCGAAGGGTATGCGATGAAATAGGAGGCATCAGCTCCGGCTCTCGCTTCTCTTCTTCTGCCAATTTGCTTTCTTTCTTATTATAGGCATTAACAATATTTTTCAGAAAGCTGTTCACTCCCGCCGGCATAATCGGACGTCCATGCTTTGTATTGAAGATGAATCTACTGCGTCCACCGATCTCAACATTACTCTGCAAACCAAGCATCAAGTTCAGCTCTCTCTGTTTACGGAACGCATCATATACCATCTGTGTCATAGGAATGTCTCTGATTCCTGCATCCGTTTTGGTTTCTGAATCATGGAAACAATATCCTTCATCACCTTCCTAATATACGAGCTGTCCACCTACATGGATCTCCCGATTCTTCATATCCACATCTGACCAGGTTAAGCCGATGGTTTCACTCACTCTCAGGCAAGCCCCAAACATAACCTGCATCATTGGAAGATGAGGCTTATACACATTACTCTGTTCAACGAACTTCAGAAGTTTTTCCTGCTGTTCCAGTGTCAGTGCTTCTTTCTCTTTTGCCGGAGCCCCATAATCTCCAAGTGTTCCAGTTACCGGATTCTTACGGATAATCCCGTCTTCCACTGCCAGTTCAAAACTGGGATTCAATAAACCATAAAGACCTTTGATCGTGCTGTGTGCCAGTCCTTCATCTGACAATGCGGAAAAGAATGTCCTTACGTGAGATGTCTTAAAATCCACAACACGAATGTTTCCCAAAGTATTTCGTATCCGGTAGTCCCACATACGGATATAATTCTTTTTCGTTCTTTCCTTGATATTCTTTGTTGCCATGTATCGCTCAAACAACGTATTTACCGTCAGCTTCTTGACTGATGCGTCTGTAATAAGCAGATCATCCATATCCTTATTGATCTTCTTTTCCATTTCTCGCAGACTCACCAGATCAGCTGCATAAACAGAATTACGCTTTCCGGTAATTTCATCCTTGTAACGATACTCATAACGTCCATCTGGGCGCTGGTATTCACCTGTTTTTAAATTTCTGCCTTTATTATCTTTTCTTGCCATATCAATCATTCCTTTCACTTCATTTTTCGTTATTCGGAATGATTTTTGTCCTGTCGGTATCAGTCATTTACTGCCTGATATCTGCTCACAGATTAACATAATATTTTAAGATTTCCAAGGGTAAATTCCTGCAAAATGCTAATTTTTATTTGCCTGTTTTACAGGAATATTTTTCCCTTTTCCCTTTTCATGCCGAAGGAAAGTTGTTGTATTTTATCCTCTCATCTTTCATTACACTGCCATTGCATCAATATATTTTTTTATCTTATCCACGTTATAAAGAACACGTCTTCCAACAATCACTCTTGCTTCTGCATAGTCTGCAATTTTCTTTGCAGTTACTTCTCCGCAGGATAACATTGCCATTAATCCTTCAATATCTACCGTCAGACGGTTCTCAGCCTTATACTCTGTTGTTTTTCTCATGATGCACATACCTCCTTTCCTCCGTATTCTTCTGCATCACCTCCCAGACAGCGGTTATGCCCGTTGTCAGTACATCTACTTTTTGTTTGGATTTCTTACGATGATTTTCCATTCTGTTCGGCGTGTTGGCTTCCATTTGTATATGGCGGTGTCAACGTTACAATTGACCTCTATCAGAAATCTTTCTGAATACTGGCAGCTTCTTCTCAAACATACCAGCCGTTGCCGGAGTATCTTCGGTTTCCACATACTACTCTCTGATACAGCGGTGGAATCCTGTGTTACCTTTAAGCCCCGAAAGGCACCCATACAGCTCATTCAATTTTCAAGGTTCAGCAATCAAAAGTTGCACATTTTTGCAGGTATACATTTTTGTACCTATTTCAATTTAATGCCATTATATCCCCCGTTACTGCTAATGTCAATAGCACTTCATACGTTTTAGGTTCTTTTTTGTACTCTTTTTTATTGATTTTCTGCTATCTTGTGTTATAATATGGACAAATAGTTATTCATTTCTTGATTTCACTATCTTCAACGGATGTTTATCAGGACTACTGCAGAGGTGACTTTATGATTTTTAATCTGAAACTAAAAAAAATCCGGACATTCCGGAAAATGACACAAAAAGAACTGTCAGAGAAGATCGGACTGACCGATCAGCATAGAATTGTACAATATGAAAAAGGCGTTCGTGTTCCAAAAAAAGATCTGGTTGATAAAATGGCACAGGCTCTTGATGTTAATCCTTATACCCTCTATGATACCGCTGGACATGACGCTTCCGAAATGATGGAACTGCTTTTCTGGCTGGATGAATTTAATCCATCTGCCCTGCATCTGTTTCTTCCTCGGAAATTTCCTGGTGAAAAATGCAATGAAGTAGCAGACACTTCCGTTTACTATCACGACAATGATAGCTGGCCGGCTCATGCTCCTGTCTGTATGTGGTTTGATTATGGGGTTCTGAATGATTTTCTGAAAGAATGGGTAGTTCGAATGGATGAACTAAAATCCGGTGTGATTACCAGAGATGAGTATTTTGAGTGGAAAATCAACTGGCCACAGACTTGTGATGGATGTGGAAAATATGAGCCTAAGAAACAATGGCGGTCTGTAAAATCAGAACTCAGTGAAACTTAGCAAAACTTAAATTCACTGCTTTTTTTCTCTTTAGTTAAAAGAAAAAGCACTGTAAAACCAATAATCCAACGGTTTTCAGTGCTTTTTCATGTTTTTCCTATTAAATTTTCCTCAGACACCAATATAAGTGAAACTTAGCGAAACTTAAATTATGCCCAATATGGAATATACTTTTTATACCTTGGTGCAGTATCCGGATCCATTACTTTAATATAGCCTCCGTCAACAGCACTGGTAAGAAGTCGAGATGCCTTCGCTTTCTCTTTTTCTCCCAATCCAAATATTTTTCGAATATCTGAGTTAGAAATCCCCTCAAAATTGACATATGCCAGACATGCCTGCATATAACAAGTTCTCATTCGATCTTCTTTCGTGGTTAATTCAAACGGTACTTTCGCAAACAATATTGCTTTTGTAAATTGATTGTTTTGATTTTCAATCCTCGGTGCAAGTAATTCATTTTTACCGGTTGCTTCAACAATCTTATCATATCCACTGCCACGTTCCTCACAGATACCACATTTATGCATAAATCCGGCAATATTTTCATTTCTGGACACCGGCACCGAATCTACAATTCTTTCAATTGCTACCAGTGGTGCGCCAGCATTTGAAAACTCAATTCGATTTTTAAACACTTCCACCATCGGATTTGTTCCTCTTTGCTGCAGATCCTGATGTATCATAGCATTTGCCAACAACTCACGGATAGCAATTTCCGGGAAACTGACAACAGATTTCCTTGTTGCCTCTACAATAACCTCTTCCTGTGGAATAATTGTCATAATATACTGCACGATTTCCTCATGCGAAAATGCATAACCCGCACAGAACTCTTTTTCTCTGATGGCATCCAGTCTGGAATTCTCCTTATACCATATCACCCTCACAGTTCTTCTATGCAAAGCTTCAAATTTCTTCAAATCTTTTGCAATCATCAACGCTCCCATATTCGTGATATCCCATGTACCGGCATCATTTTTCTTAATAAATTTTTCATGTTGCAGGTCTTCTAGTACTTTATCTCGATTTCTTGGAATCGGCATTTCAAGTTTATCATAATATTTAGAATAATCTAATAAAGACACCATCTCATCTTCATCTAAGTTTCCTATTGCAATTCGAAGTTCATATGGTGTAGAATCGAATGTTCTCCATAATTCTCTTTCTTTATCAGGATACTCTTTTAAATTCTTTTTGTTCGTTCCAATTCTTATAAATTCCCCACCAGCGAACTGTACCGGCTGTTTTTCCGCACAAGGAATCTCCATCAGCACAACTATTCCTTCATCCATCGGAACCTCAAAAAATCGGAAATTAATTCTTGGTGAAAGCATTCTGGAAAGCCATGCTTCCAATTCCTCATTCCCTTTTTTCATTTTACGATACTGAAATTCAGTTCCTACAATTTTATGCGTTGCATCATCCACGCCCCAAACCAAATATGCTTTAGGTCGTTCGCATAGTGCTGCTGAATTGCTTAATGCCGAAATATATTCACCAATCATTTGAGGTTGCTTATTGTTACATTTAAATTCTACCCACTCAGTCTCGTCCGGAAGCTTTGCAAGCTCCCGAACAAGACTCTGCAGATACTCTACTGATCGTATTGCCATAACATCGCCCCTTTTTTACTTTATTATTTGAATAATCTTTTTATATAATCATCTTATCTAAATTACCTATAAGTTTTCATATGTCCATAATTCTTCTGAAAATCTACCACATGTTTTAATTCCTTTTGTATCAGGCATAGCCAACATAAGTAATCTTCTCGGTCTTGTCATTGCAACATATGCTAATCGCATTAATTCTTGTTCTAGTTCCCCCTCCATTAAAAGTTTAGGAGTAATTGTACTTCCTGTTCGACTTTTTACATGTAACAACACAGCCTCATAAGATTCTCCTTTGACACCATGAATTGAAGATCTAGTATACTTCTCCTCATTTTTCTTCTCAAAAAATTTTTTCAACGATATTTTTTTGAAATCCGGTGATTTGTTATCATTACGTTTTATTTTAAATGTATCTTTTATCTCTTTGTCAGGCGATATTTTATACTCACAATTTTTACAGACATCTACAAAAATTGTAGAAAATTCTTTTACCCATTCTGCGATTTCCATATCTACATCAGGCATATTAATCAAAATGTTGATAATAAAATCTTTCCAACTTTCTTCGGTAGTATGCTCTCGTATTTTCTGTTGCATCATGTATTTGTCTGTATCCTCATTAAAAATCATACAATATGTTGCTTTTTCTGTATTCTCATATGCTTTTTTTCTCGATCCATACTTCCATTCATATGCAGCCTTGGCATATAGTTCTATCTCTGCACTTTTCCACAATCCCTTAATATCTGTATCAGAATATATTCTTCCTCTCGTTAAAACAGCAACATTTTTAGGCGATATCCCAATCTGCATTTCCATACATTTTTTGATAAAATACTCAATAGTATCGTTTTCTGAATTATTCTTTGTTAGCAAAAGAATGGGTTTTTGTACTTCATCCTTCCAATATCCTATTGCATTATTACTCTTTGTCCCTCTTAAGCTAGCAGAAAAATAGGATGTAACATTACAGATATTTTGTGAACTTCTAAAATTCCCAGTCAATTCTATTGTCTGCCAACTTGTATCTTCTACTTTTTGTAAAAAACACTCCGGACTAGCATTTCTCCATTCATATATTGACTGATCTGCATCTCCCACCAAAAACATTGATTTTACCCCAGACTTACTTAGTAGATCAAAAACTGCCATTTGATTCACTGACGTATCCTGTGCTTCATCTATAATAATTACTGGGAATCTTTCTGCTATAGCAGATGCAACCATAGGATATTTTTTTAGTAATTGATATGCAAATAATGCAGTTTCATTTTGAAAGATAATCCCCTTATCCTGCAACATTTTCTTATATTGTTGACATGGTAGCGATCTGGCATTTCTTTTTTCACACTTGACCGGTTCATTTCCCTTATAAAACTTCTTATCAATGCCATAATAAAATTGTTCTATGTTATCTATGCAGCCTTTACTATGGCACTCTTTTCTCCAGAAGCCATATGGCATTTTCCATGTATCAGTAATTGTGATCCTTGGACGTACATTGCTAACTGTATCAAGATGTCCATACCGTAACACAATAAACTCATCAATAAAACTATCTACTGTTCCTATAAAATGCGGATATCCTAGTTCACCCAAACTGCCATGAATTGTTTGTGCTTTTTCTTGTATCTCATTACTTGCCACATTCGTAAATGACAGTACTGCCACACCGCTATGATAATCTTTCCAATTGTCTATATAAGACAATAATTTATGTGCAACCGAATAAGTTTTTCCACTTCCAGGACATGCTTTTACAACAACTTTTCCCTCAGCTGTTAAAAATTTTTTCTGTTCCTCCGTCAATTGTTCTTTCATAACTTTTTCTCCGTTACACTATAAATCGCATCTTTCAAGTACTCTGGAATAATAAATTCCTTTTCAATTGTTTCTTTATTATCCTTTTGTTTTTTCTGGTCACTAATAACTTGACTTATATATTGGGCAACTGCACCTTTACATTTATCCCTGGTTCTTATAAACAACCACACACACGCTGCTTTTTCACTCAATTCAGATAAAGTTGCAATCTTTTCTTCTAATTTAGGTCCGAGATCTACGTAACAATTTTTAATAGCTTCTACCATATGATAAATATTATTTTCACTACAGCATAATGCATACTCTAATGTTTTATAAGCAGAAAATATATTAATTTCTGTTCCTGAACACAATGTTTCTAATTCCTTATATCTATCTGATGGCTGTCCATTTTCTAAATTTGCAACGATTTCCGAACTAACATTATCAAAATCAAAATCTTTACTAATGTAGTCTTTTTCATTCTTTTTAGAACATCTATCATCATCGGTAATAATAGAAACTTTTTTAAAACAAGTCTTCACTTGTTCTGATGAAAAAAGATTAACAAAAGGCTTAAATGCAACACTATCCACGTTGACTAACTCTACCGCATATTTCTCCAACGGTCTATCTAAAGCTTTTGCCATTTCTGGAATTAAAATTGCTTCGCTAATTCCCTCTACAAATAAAATTCCCCTTGCAAAAAACATCTGAGATTTCGTAACATCCAAATATCTCTGTAAATATTTTTTATTGTCCTCATTTAACTTTGCTTCTGAAAAAGGCAGACAGAATTTTTCGTGTCCACATTCATATATTAAATTAATATTTTCTATATCAATTTTAGATGCTAATGTTGGAGAATGCGATGTATAAATAATCTGAATATTACTGTCATTTCTATTTGCATCTTCTAAAAAACTATGAACTAGCTCCTGTAACTGTGGATGTAAATGAGCTTCTGGTTCTTCAATTAACAAAAGATTATGATAAATTCCACCTTTTTCAATTGCCATATCTCCAAGCACAGCAGACATAAATAATAGATTATTATATCCCAAACCATTTTGATACAATTCAAAAGAACTATTGGCAAGTTCTTTAATCCTACTGCTTACTTCAGCATCAATATCCATCTGGTCTTCTAAAATAGAGCTTTCAAAATATATTCCCCTAGTATCTGCCTGCATTTTTTTAATTTCTTTATGATTTTGATAATATTCCGTAGCTTTTTCATACACAGAATCTGATTTATTTATCAATAACCACTTTGGCTTAAGCCATGCACGTAATGAAGACGCAATTGAATCAAACCTCGGTTCTACCAATCCAATATCGATCTGTTGATTTAAAAATTCTTGTTCAATCTTCGCAAGATTTTTATTTATAGTGGTCTTTGTCTTTATCAATTGATCTTTTTCCAAAAGACTATTATTCGCATCTGTCAAAATCTGTACTAATTCTTTTCTAATTTCCTCTTCTGGAACCATATTTCTAAGTAGTTGTGCCAGTTTGCTGTTTTTAGAAGGTTTCATCTCGTTTTCCGAATCACGTAATGCACCAAGAAAAACTACATCTGTTGCTTCGAATGTATCTGTAGTTAAAGAATTCCCTTCCGTTCCAAATCCCCAATAAACAGATCGTACCTTTTCCATTCCACTAGGAGCAATATATTTTTCGAATTTGATATGAAAATCACCCCCCTTTCCACTTTCGCTCTGCGGATTCCAAATTTCAACTAATCTCTTTGGAACATCTTCCAGAAATACATCAAATTGGGCATAATCAGCCGTTGTTCCGTCTTCATTAACATGAAAATCTGATTTTGAAAAAAATATATCTTTTTTGTATGTTACTGTGGAATAAGCAATTCTGATTGCATCTATCACTGAAGATTTTCCAGAATTATTTTCACCAATAATTGCATTTACACCTTGGTTAAATATTAATGATACTCCTTCTTCATCAAAAACTCTAAAATTTTTAATATCTAATCTTTTTAAATACATACATTTCCTCCTCCCTTAGTTTCTTAACATATTCTAATTCTTATTCCCCATATTTAACCGGTTCTTCCGCTACCATTTGCACTTGCTCGTCTCTCTCAATTTTCCGGTAATCCACAGTCTTTTTAGAACGCATTTCTCTGTAAATCACTCCCGCCAATGCACTCATTACAGCATCATACTTACTTTTGTCTTCGAATAGAGAACCATAGCTGTCCTGCGCTTCCATATAACTTTCCATTGCTGCATTTCCAAAAGCAGAAGGAAAAATGCTTTCCGTAAAAATTCTTGGATCTGAAGTACGTGCAGAACTTGCCAGTTTATCATCAGCAATCAGTTTATCGTGTAACGCACCAAGCATCACCCGATCTCCATCTGTGAACTGTCCTTTATACTTCTCGTTAATCTTATCCAAAATTTCATCCAATGTGCTTTTCTGTCGGATTCCCTGTGCCCCCTGCTTTTTAGATGGAACGTACTGCCCGTCAACTTTTTCCAGTTTTATTGCACCCTCAAAAGTCTTCTGCAATTTATAGTATTCCAGTTTCAGCTTTCCATCTAAATCAATTGGTTCTTCTTTTTCTTCCGGCAAAAGTCCAATTAAATAGCTAAGGAAAAGATATTCCTTGTGCATATCAGCGTCAAACATACGAACTACTTGTGTTATATAACTATACCATCGTAATAATTTTCTTACCTGCCTTCTAAACTGATAACGTTCTTCTGGGTTTTTCAAATTATATCTGTCTGCTACCGGTTTTAATACACTTGTCATTTTTCCCATCGCAGTTGCATCCTGCTTACCAGAATGATTCCATATATCAATAAATGCCTTGATATCATTCTCATTATAAATTGCATAATCCAGAAGTTCTTTTTCTGTCTGATAAATCAAATCCACATTTACTTCCTGCTCAAGGCTTGTCTCCTGATAAAATGGCTGAAATGCTTCCAGAATATCCTCTTTTTTGTTTGCAAAATCCAACACAAATGTGTCCACCTTTCCAGGACATGTTCGATTCAAACGAGATAATGTCTGCACTGCTTTCACATTTTTCAATTTTTTGTCAACAATCATTGTATGTAACAATGGTTCATCAAAACCAGTCTGATATTTTTCCGCTACTACCAGAACATTAAAATTATCGTGGAATTCTTCCTTTGTCTGACTTTCTGATATATGGCTTCCATCTTTCCTTACGTTCAGCCCGGCTTCTGTATACTCTTCATCTCCATCCTGCACCGTTCCGGAAAATGCAGCCAAAATATCCATATCTACATAATGCTGTTCTCTTATATATCTTTTGATTTCATGGAAATATCGAACTGCTGCCAGTCTCGAATCTGTGACAACCATCATTTTTCCTTTTCCACCGATTTTTTGTTTCGTAGTCTCTCTGAATGTTTCTACGATAATCTGTGATTTCTGGCTGATATTATATGGATGTAATTTTTCATATTTCTTTATGATCTTTGTTGCTCTGCTTTCTGGAAGCTCTGGATTTTCCGGTGTGTCTTTTGCAATTTTGAAATAGGTACTGTAAGTCATATAATTCTGCAAAACATCCAGAATGAAACCTTCCTCTATCGCCTGTCTCATGCTATAAATATGAAATGGATGGAAACTTCCATCTGTCCATTGACTTCCAAACATCTCCAGTGTTGCCGGTTTCGGAGTCGCAGTAAATGCAAAAAAGGATAAATTTGGATGTTTTCCATGTGTCAACATCTCCTGCACAAGTTTATCATTTCTGTCTATTTCATCTTCTGCTTTTCCTTCTATTTCCGCATATTCTCGCAATGCTGCTTCTGTATCAGCCAACGCCGCTTTCAGTTTCATTGCAGAACTTCCTGTCTGTGAAGAATGAGCTTCATCTACAATAATCGCAAAATTTCTTCCGGCAACCTTATCCACTTCCTGATAAATCACCGGAAATTTCTGCAATGTAGTCACAATAATTCTTGCACCGTTATTGATGGCGTCTCTCAAATCTTTTGAGTTCTTTTTATCATCAATCGTCTCTACCGCCCCTATCGTGTGGTCAAACCCCGAAATGGTTTCCTGCAACTGTTCATCTAACACGGTTCGGTCTGTAACTACAACCACACTGCTGAAAATAGATTCATCATTCGAATCATGTAAAGAGGCCAGTCTATACGCTGTCCAGGCAATAGAATTGGATTTTCCAGAACCTGCACTATGTTGAATCAGATAATTGCGACCTGCACCTTCTTTTTTCACATCTGCAATTAATTTACGTACAACATCCAATTGATGATATCTTGGGAAAATCAATCTTTTCTTCTTCGTGACCTGCTCTGATCCGTCAGGCATTTGTTTCTTTTCTTCCTTTACCTGCAGATGAATAAACTTTTGGATAATATCCATCATACTATCTTTCTGAAATACATACTCCCAGAAATATGATGTCGGATAACCGTCTGGATTCGCAGGATTTCCCTTACCGCCATCATTTCCTGCACCGTTCGATCCCTGATTGAATGGAAGAAAGTATGTATTTTTTTCTTCTAATCGGGTTGTCATCCAAACTTCCAACTGATCAATACAAAAATACCCTAAGATTCTCTTATTGAACTGAAAACATATTTCTCTTGGGTCACGATCATACATCCACTGACGCTTAGCATTATCAACGTTTTGTCCTGTATACTGATTCTTTAATTCAAGGGCAAATACCGGAATCCCATTTACCGCCAAAACCATATCAACAGAATTATGTGTATCATTGGAATAAAACCACTGTCTGTTGCAAGTAATTTCGTTCTTTTTATACAGTGCTTCCGCTGTTTGGTTTAGACCTGATTCTGGTTTAAAATAACATACTTTGAATGGAATGCCTCTATGTTTAAATCCATGTCGCAATACAGAAATAAGTCCATCCCTATCACAAGCATTGTTGAACGCAAGACAAAATTTGCGTTCTGGATCCACTTTATTCTGCAATAAAAAGCATTTCCATTTCTTTGGCTGTGTTCTCTGAATAAATCTCAATAGAGTATCTTTATAAACGCCAAGTTGTGGATCATACATATCGTTATTATGTGTGTATCCACCTGCCGGTGATAGAAAGAATTCTTCAATATCTGCTTCGAAACGTTTCTCTGTTGTAACATCTATACTCAAAATTCTGGCACCTCCTTTTTTCCTGTTACATACTCGTAAATCAGAGATCTTTTATAACTTTTTAATTCATCAACAAATTTCTCTTTTTTTATAATCAACTGATCAATTTGCGGTATTTTTTTATTTAAATATACTGCAATTTCCTGTTGTTCTTTTCTAGGTGGAACTGGAAATAATATTGAGAAAAATCCCTGTGGATATAATCTAAGTCTTGACGCAGTTATTCCAGTAGAATGTGCTGCATATGTAGCTACTAATTGCGGGATACGTAACAAATACTCAAGATAGTCAGCATCATATGTATCTGATTTTTGTCTATATGTATTATATGAAGGACTTATTACTCCATAATATTTTGATACACCTATCGCTCCTTGCCACATCCACATTGTATTGGCAGCAATATCTCCTTCATGGCATATTTTGTAATCAACCAAAGATTCTGACATAAACATATTTACATTTTTATTTTTTCTTGGCGTCACACCTGTTATATGGGATACCGTTAACAGCTCCTCTTCTCCAGTTGTAGAACGCTCATTTATTTCTATAAACAAGTTTTTTCCTCTTTGTACTTTCCAATCTTGTGGGATTTTTCCTATCCAATTAATGTCACACTCTTTCATTAATCTCTCTGGTACAATTCCTTTAGTTACCGCTTGTGTTATTATTGATTGCTTAAATTTTTTATATTCTACTATGGAACTTTTTGTTTTTTCTATAATATGGTCTATCTTTTGGCATTTCATTTCCAAATACTCTGTGATTTTTTCTTGTTCTTTATATTCCGGAAACGCAATATTGAAGTTTTGCAAATCTCCTAATTTGATAAATTGAATCACTGATCCAACTGAGCTTTGCTCTACTTCTCTTTTCAAATTATTTGAAACATAATATTTCAAAAACAAAGGATATATGTTGTGAAAATCACTCAAAACATAAGTTCGCTGATATGCATTAAATTTTCCTTTGTAATATTGAGTAAAACCTACCACTCCATTACCTGCTACCAACAATGCTTCACAATCGAATGCATACTGATTTATTTTTTTCGGAAACATAGAACATGTAAAAAAAGGATATATTCCCGTTGGTTCTTCTGCATTAGCATCCAATTTACCAGTTGTTATACTATATAATGCCTTTCCTTTTTTTACATTCCATCCTTTAGGAATTTCTCCCAACCATTCAACCCCTGAATCTTTCATCTCTCTACTCATATCAATCCTCCCCAAACAAAGCATCCAAACTGCTCTGAATATCCAGTTCCAGTTCATGTAAACGTACCGCAATTTCTTCCACTGGTTCCAGTGCCTGATATTCGTAGAAATACCTTGTCATTGGAATTTCATAGCCCTTTTTCGTTTTCTTTTCATCTATCCATGCTTCTGGTGCATATGGTAATACTTCTCTCTTAAAATATTCCGCAATATCTTCTGTCAGCGGTACATTTTCTGTATCTCGCAGAGACACATCAGCCACTGGCTTTCCCTTCTTTAATATAACTTCGCCATTTTCATCTTTCTGTGGCTGTTCTACTACAATCTTCTGATATCCAAATTCCTCTGTATCAAAAATCTTACTCTGACAGTAAATACCATCTTTCTCGCCATATATAGTTCCATTTTCAAATGCACCATATGCCTTTACAATCAGTTCACGGCATTTATCAGTAATGTCATTTCTTTTTGTTCCGATACTTTTTCTTCTTGCTTCAAAACAATGCGAAGCATCAATCAACTGTACTTTTCCAGCTCTGTGTATTGGTTTGTCTTTAGAACAAATCCAAATGTATGTGCTGATACCAGTATTCATAAACATATCTGTACCTAACTGCACAATCGCATCCAACCAGTCATTTTCCAGAATATATCTTCTAATCTCTGACGGTCCACTTCCTGCATCTCCTGAAAATAATGGTGATCCATTCTGAATGATAGCCATTTTCCCATTTTGAGCTAGCTTAGAAAGTCCGTTCAATACAAACAACTGCTGTCCATCTGATATCTTCGGAAGTCCAGGTGCAAATCTTCCCAATTCACCTTTTTTCGCTTCTGCTTCTACTGCTGCTTTTTCTCTTTTCCAGTCAATTCCGAATGGTGGATTTGAAATAATATACTGAAACTGATATCCGCTAAACTGATCTTCAGATAGGGTATCTCCAAATCTCATATTATTTGGATCACCCCCACGAATCATCATATCCGCTTTTGCAATCGCAAATGTAGAGGGATTAAACTCCTGACCAAAGCAGGTAACTCCAATCTCTGTGTTTAGCTCCTGAATTCTTTCTTCCATGCAGCTAAGCATCTGAGATGTTCCCATCGCCATATCATACACTGTTACATTTCCACCCTTACTCAGATCTGCATCTGATAAAAGTAAATCCGTCATTAAATAGATAATATCTCTACTGGTAAAATGTGCCCCGGCCTCTTCACCAAAAGATTCGGAGAATCGTTTTACTAAATCTTCAAAAATATATCCACAGTCTACTGCACTGATTTTATCTGGTCCCAGATATCCTTTTTGTGAATTAAATTCTTTTATGACAAGATACAAGGTATTACTTTCTACCATTCTGCGGATAATGTTATCAAAATCAAACTTTGCCAGCACATCCTGAACATTTGCTGAAAATCCATTCAGATAATCTCGAAAATTTGCTTCGATATTTTCCGGATCAGCTAATAAAGATTCAAATGTATATTTGCTAATGTTATAAAATTGATAACCGGAAGCTTTTGTCAGAAATCCATCAATTACAGCAAAATTCTTCACCTTTTCATACTGTTCCAATACTGCTTTATGTGTCGGTAATAAACAATCATGAAACCTTTTTACTACTGTCATTGGCAAAATTACCAATCCATATTCATGCGGTTTAAATGGGCCACGGAGCATATCTGCTACATTCCAGATCATTGTCGCTTTCTCTGCTATATTAGTTCCAACTACATCAAATTTATTGTTTTCGTCCATTTATTTTTCCTCCGTATAAATATGTTCTAATTCTGCTGTTGCCTTTTCCAATTTGTATTTCAATTCTTTTATTTCATTTATCTTGGCATAATATTTATCTGCAATTATCTTCTGACTTTTTAAGTCAGGCAATGGAATTGTTATTTTTTTCAATCCTTCAACCGGCAGATTTAATAATGTAGCTCCTACTGCTACTCTAGATAAGGCTGCTTTTCCATTTTCACTTTCCAAATATGCTTTCAAAAAGTAAGGATTTATCTTATCTTCATCTAACTCAATAACATAAAGATTACCATTCGCTAAAATCTTATTTCCTTCTTTTACGGATGCAATTGCCATTTTTACCGGAGATACATTTTTGGAAATTACGAGACTTCCATTTTTAATACAATATTTCTCGTATTTAGGATTCATTTCTTTCAAATAAGGAAGGTCATCACTAATAATACCATCCTGTATATTTGCCAACATCAAATACTGCATGTTCGTTGGTTCATCAGATACAATTTCATCTAAAATCGTTGCTTTAATCTGTGCTCCTCTTGTTATGTTCTTTATCACAGATTCAAAAGCTACACCTTTTTTTATGAGCATCTCTTTTTGAAGATATCTTGACGGATTAAGAGTGTATTCATTTTTTGCCACCTCTTCACCTAAAACTAGCTTTGAGTTATCGTCATCTGTATTCAGCAATTCAATAATTTTAGAAATATTTTCATCACTAAGAACATTCTGTCTTCGTCCAACAGATGCCATCTCCGTTGCATCTATCATTCTTATATTTTTATTGTTTCTGCTTAATACCAGTAATGAACAGGCAATTCCTGTATTCGAATACAAATTGGATGGAAGTGCTATCACCGCCTCGACAAATCCTTTTTTTACAAATTTTTCGCGGATTACTGTATTGATTCCTCTGTTCCAAGTCACTCCATTACTCACCGAAACAACCGCTTTTCCATGTTTGTTGAGATGATTCATGACATTTATAATAAATACCCAGTCTCCCGCAGCTGCTTTCTGTACTTCCGGTATAATATTATATATCGACTCTAATTCCTCGTTGTTTCCAATGCTCTCTTTCACCCTTATCCCCCAAGGATAATCACAGAATATTTTATCAAACATCAAATTGTCATCTATGTCCAGAACTGATTTTTGCTCAATTTTCACCCGATCAGAAATTAATTCCGTTCTGATTTCTGCTACTTCTTTAACCTCGGTTACAAGCTCTACACCATAAAACTGTGATTCTGGATTTCTTTCTATAGCATTCACTAGAAATGTTCCAATTCCACTACAGAAATCTGCTGTTTTATCATTTGAAATTTGAAGTATCTCATTTGCCAACTTTACAACACTCTGTGGGGTTTCGCATTCTCCCATGAATTTATTTCCTTGCAATGGCCACCACAATACTACTGCTAAAAGTGTTTCTTCCGAATATGCTTCTCCTATTTCTATTGCTATATTCCATAAATTTTCAATATTTCCTTTTATGAAACTGACTCTTTCCGGTGAAAAAGTCAGTTCCATATATTCTACTAACTGATATACATCGTTTATCTTATTTTTTAAAGATAAATACGCTACATACGATAAGCAAAAGCCTCCATATACGGATGTATTTCCAAGTTCTCTCATCCTATTTAAAATATTCCAACTAATCTCTTCAACTTTCGAGCCTTCTTTTTCTTTTAACTCTTTAACTGAAATATTCAACCCTGTTTCCTCCTTTGGTTATTCACAATCAATTTCCTTGTGTTCACTATAGCATTTGTTTATTTGATTGTCAATAATCAAATTTGGTTTTTCATAACCATGGATATATTCCTAATATAATTCCCCTTTATTATGACAGTAGATTTTTATTTCCATAGCAGCAATATTTATAATTCCCAAGAGTAATATAAGATTTATCGGAAAATATTTTCTCACTACATCACCTATTACAGCAATTGATGACACGCTGATAAGCAGAATCCATATAGAATATTTATCCGATGCTTTTCGATACTGCTCTATCTTCCTCAACACAAATATCTCACTACTTATTCCTAGTCCAAGAAAAATAAGAATAGCCATAATTCTCAAAAACCACGACCATCCTGCTGAAAAATACTCTCGCTCACCTAAAATATTTAATTCTGATGGATGGATTAACCACTCTATATATCTATACCAAAACCTCAATGGAACAGTTATGCAAGCAAATAGATCTTTTTGAAATACTGTATTTTTTATTACTGCCAACAAAACCAAGATCATATAAGCTATCATCCAGAATGTTTCCTTTTCTTTCGCTTCATTTTTCAACTTTTTTATTTCACAATCTGTTTTTTTCTTCACAATCTTTACTTCTTCTTGTGCCTTATTAAACTGGTATTCTATTGTTCTAGCCTTTTTCTCCGCTTCTTCTTGTTTCTTCTGTGCTTCATCCACAGCCTCAACAGATGATTTATTAACTTTGTCCTGTAATTTAGAGTTCTGGTCCCGAACGTCTTTTATTTCTTCTTCGAGCTTCTCTTGCTCGCTCCTGCTCATCAAGCCGTTTCTGTTCCTCAGATCGTCGTTGCTCTGCTGAAGCGATTGATTCAGCTTCTGCGTTTCGGACAGTTCTGTTGTTAGACGCTGAATTTCTACGGTTGATTTCCGAACTTCTTCTCGCAATCTCTGCCTGTCGGATAAGATCGTCTGTTTCTCTTCTTCCAGTGTCTGTATCTGCTTTTTCTGTGTTCGCATGAACTCTTTCGCTTTCTCGAAACTCTGTACGAGAATATCCCTCTCCACTTTGAGTTTGATCGGCGATTCCTCTGGCGTCTTTGATGGCTGCGTCAAGCTCTCTGTAATAGTTTCTGAGTTCTTCGTCTGATCTGCTGTCTCTGTCGGCTGCAACTTTGGATTTTTCCCTATTTCCATTAAATTCATTCTCTAACCCCTCCTTGCTGATGTCCAGATGAAATGTTTTTGACAAATTGCTATCTCGCACTT
>OJMM01000891.1_pt1 | contig 18839 bp, 12 predicted proteins | sample 1597231 | NCBI WGS metagenome assembly OJMM01 (sample SAMEA2452128, study PRJEB22498) | human gut metagenome | reverse complement strand
TACAATCTTTACAAGTATAAGTCTTAACTCCATCTTTTGTGCATGTTGCCTTTGTTGTTTCTACGCCTGAATCCCAGTTGTGATTTAATTTTGGAATAACTGTTACATCTTTCTTATCATTACATCTTGTACAATGGTGAGACTTGCTTCCTTCTTGTGTACAAGTAGCAGCCTTATCAATTGTCCAATCAGTAGAATAGTCATGACCTAATGCTTTAACTTTTTCTTTCTTTGTCTTTTTACAATCTTTACAAGTATAAGTTGCTAGTCCATCTTTTGTACAAGTTGCCTTGGTTTCTTCTTTTGTAATAGTCCAATTGTGATCTGTAAAGCTTACTGTTTTATTGGCTACTATTTTATTACTTGTATTACCAATGACAGCTGATAAAGTCATATCTGCTGCTCTTTCTGCTGTAACTGTAACATTAATATCATTTGATTTAACCGTTCCTGGACCTGCTAAAATCCATGAAATGCATGAATTGTCAATAATGGAAACAATACGAGAATCTGTATGTTCAACAAATAAAGCATATTCTTTTGTGCTACCATAACATTTTTGTTGATCAGCCATCATATTTCCTTCGGGAGCAGCTGGTTCAATCGCGAAGCTAACACCATTTGAATCCAAATAATTCTTAATGAAAGAAAATTGCGTTACAGTATTTTTGGTATTTTGAGGTTTTGCAAAACTATTTGTATCATTGTTTCCAAAACATTGTACCCAACAATAAATACCATTTATATATGCACATCCAACACCAATCGATTTAAAATTTGATCCTAAAATATTTGCCTTATGACCACTTGAATTCATCCAACTACTCATTACATGACTTGGATCCATCTGTCCCATGGCAATATTTTCTCCCGTCATTTTACTACAAGCTGTATAACATTCTTGTCCCGTAGGACGTTCATGACTAAATAATACAGATATTTCCGCAGCTCTTAACATTGCAGCATCTAACAAATCTTTATCCATTGTTAGTGCTTGTAATCCAGCTTTACTTCTTTCTTGATTTACTAGGTTTAAAACTTCATACGCATAATCATAATTATTATCTGCTTTAACAGCCAATTTACCATCAAACACATAATATCCATCTCCTGCTTGTTCCAAATAAGAAGGATATTTCGGTTCAAAATTACATCCATAGAACGCTGAATTTGAAACATAAGTCAAATTATCGCCAAATGGAAAATCTGTAATACCTGCATATCTAAATGCCAATCTATATATTTTTTTCAACCCTTTACATCCAGTAACACTTTTTAAGCTTCTAATGTCCCCAAAAGCGCCAAAATTGATTTGTTCTACATTATCTGGAATATGAATTGAACTAATATTTGTTTCCGCAAAACTAGCATTTCCAATCACTCTTAATTTTGATCCTAAGGTTACATCTGTTAAGTTTGTGCAACCATAAAAAGTTTCCCAACCAGCCATTTCACCTAATTCTTCAAGATTATCACTAATTTTTAATGAATTTAATCCTCACAATCTTCACAAATTCCTCGTTGAACATGTACAACAGAATCTGGCATTTGTAAGTTTTGAATTGCCGTATCACTCAAACAATAATCTTCAAGTGTAGTCACACTATTCGGTATATTGATATTACTGAATGAATAGTTTAATGACATCGCATAAGCACCAATAATTTGAACACCATTCGGCACTGTGTATGTACCACCATTTAAATTTGACAATTGAGCATATAAGATAGTTCCATCTTTTGATAATAATGCTCCATCAACCAACTTATAGTTTTGACAACTATCACTAACAACAAATTCCAATCCCGTAGGAGCAGCCGCAAAAGGATTAAAATGCGTTGTCTTCCTAAATTTATCATCTCCTGATGACAAATTCGTAGTTTCTTCAAACAATTGAAGCCTATTATTAAAAGTTACTTTCTTAAGTAAAGTGTTCGAAAATGCATTTTCTCCAATTTTCAACAAATTATCAGGCATTGTAAATTCTTTTAATGGAGTATTGTTAAATGCACCAGTACCTATTTCAGTCAAATTTGAATCCTGAGCAAAATTAACTTTTTCAATCCTTGTATTCTCAAAGCAATAGTTAAAAATTTCATCATAATTTTTAGGTATTGTTACTTCTTTTACCGTATTAGGTAAATGATTCCACAAGAATGTTACCTTAGTCAATATATGATCATCCAACGTTTCAGGTAATGTAATTGAAGAATCACTACCATAATAACCATTCAAAATATATTCACCTGTGTCATCTAAATAGAAACTCCAATCCCCAACTCGAACCGCATCATCTGAAGCATATGAAGCAATACCTCCATCCTCTGCGTTTTCATCATATCCATAAATAGGCCCATTAGCTCCTTCTACAGGCTGATTTAAATCTTCATCTAAATCATACGCATCTTTAGTTTCAACATCTGATGCATAAGAAGATTCACCAATTTCATCAACATTACTATCTTCTTCTTGAGCATACACATTCATTTGCCCAAAACAAGACAACCCCAATACAATACAAATAAAATACTTCAATACATTATTCCAATTTCTTTTCACTTTTAATTTCCTCCTAGTTTAATGCATACCAAGCCTTTCCTTCATCTTTCCAACCCAAGCTAATCAACCAATTATGTTCTGGTTTACTTGTTGTGTAGTTGTGATTATTCGCAAAAGCATTTGGATTGTATTCTCTTAATAACGGAATACTATTACTATCCTTTGGATCTGCTGAATACCAGCCAATACCCTCATACTTCCATCCGGCTCTTACTAACATATCCTTCTCTGCTTTATTCATTGTATAGTGGTGTTCTCCACCATTACCATTATATAAACGATATACAGGGTAATTACTTGTTTTAGGAGCAATCCATCCAATGCCTTCATAAATCCAGCCAATATTCGCTAAATGATTCTTTTCACCTGCATTTGCCGTATAGAAATGTTCTCCACTATTTGGATTATATAAACGATACATCTTCTGTGTTTCTATAACAGTTTCAGTAAGTTTTGCGATAGATCTTTGTTGTTTAGTATGACATGTTTTACAAGTTCTTTCTTCTTTACCTTCACTTGTAGTTGTAGGCTTAACAACGGTTTTCCAACTTGACCAATTATGATCTGTTTTTGAAACTACAGTAACATCCTTCTTACTACCACAACGTTTGCAATGATGTGACTTACTACCCTCTTGTTGACATGTAGCTTTTTTATCAATTGTCCAATCATTTGAATAATCATGTCCTAAAGCTTTGATTGTTTCTGTCTTTGTCTTCTTACAATCTTTACAAGTATAAGTCTTAACTCCATCTTTTGTGCATGTTGCCTTTGTCGTTTCAACGCCTGAATCCCAGTTGTGATTTAATTTTGGAACAACTGTTACATCTTTCTTATCATTACATCTTGTACAATGATGAGATTTACTACCTTCTTGAGTACAAGTAGCTTTTGCCGTTTCAACTCCATTGTCAAAATGATGATCTGTCTTAGGAATTGTTGTTACATCTTTCTTATCGTCACATCTCGTACAATGATGAGACTTGCTTCCTTCTTGAGTACAAGTAGCTGCTTTATCAATTGTCCATTCATTTGAATAATCATGTCCTAAAGCTTTGACTGTTTCTGTCTTTGTAGTTGCACAATTCTTACAAGTACACGTTTTAATACCTTCTTTAGTACATGTTGGTTCAGTTGTAACTTTGCCTTCATCCCAATCATGTTTTGTACACTCTGTTGGATAAGTTACTGTAAAATCAAATTTATTGTCATTTACTGTAGCTACTAAATTAACCTTTTTACCATTCACAAACCATTCATTTTGATTCATTACATAGGCAATAATTGCGTTCTGAATCTTATATATACTAGGTGGATAAGTAGAATTGTCTGCTTGAATAGAAAATTGAGTTTGTTTAGAATTCAAACTATTTTGAATCCTATCTCTATAGGATTCAACCCACTGTTGTGCTTCACCAGTTCTCACAAAATAATTGTTTTTAAGACTCGTAGAACGAGTATTATATCCATCTGCAGTATAAATTTTTGTGTGTCCTGGATGTGCAATAGCCATTAATTCATCGGTTAACCCAAAATATAAATGTCTTTGATCAAAATTATACCAATTATCACTTGAATCATCCCACGTACAATCTACCTGATACCATTCTCCATCCAGTTTCATAGCATTCCATGTATGTCCATCATACGTATCTCTAGTTTCTGCATTTTCAATTCCAGCAGTACTTAATAACATTGAATATGCACTTTCATAAGCCTGGCATGTACCTAAACCTCTAGTTAATGCACTTTCAGCACTTGACCATTTTAATGTATTATCATACTTAAGCTGGTTTAATAACCAATCATGAAGCCATAATGCTTTCTGATAATCTGAACCATCCGTCGCATTATTGCATTGTGCTACCGCTGACTGTACAATTGAACGAACACTAGGATAATTAGAATCTGATACTTGAATGTATGTAGTTGTTCTTAAATAATAGACTCCAGCTGATTGGTCCATTATATAAAAATGAAAATTATAAGTTCCAGAAGCCATCATTGTAAATGAATAATTTGTACTGCTACATTCGCTTGTATATTTCATCCATTCTCCTCTGGATGGATCAGCTACCGATTCAAAATTCCATTCATTTGGATTTGTATAGCTTGGTGCATCCATCTTGAATTTATAAGCACCACTTCCACCTGTTGCAGACACATGAAATGTAGTTGGTTGTCCTAATACAGGATCATTCCATTCTACCTTTAAAGTTACTCCCTTTTCTGTCTCTGTGTCGCTATGTTGATATTGTTCTTCTGCATGTACATGTGTAACTTGTATGTTACAAATAACCATAACAAAGCTCAAAATAAGCGATATTGTTTTAATAAATTTCCTATACATATAATGTTTTCCCTCTCTTTTATGCTTTTAGATTAACATAAAAAAAGCCAAACAAAAAGTTTGACTTGTTATAAATTAATCTACAGCATACCATGCTTTCCCTTCATCTTTCCATCCAAGGGAAACTAACCACTCATGTTCTGCCTTATTTACAGTATAGTTATGATTATTCGCAAAGGCATTTGGATTATATTCTCTTAATAATGGAACACTTGATTTATCATCAGGATTTGCTGAATACCAACCTATACCTTCGTATTTCCATCCAGCTTTTACCAACATATCTTTTTCTGCTTTGTTCATTGTGTAATGGTGTTCTCCACCATTCGCATTATACAATCTATATACAGGATAATCTGAACTGTTCGGAGCAATCCAACCAATGCCTTCTGAAATCCATCCGAGACTAACTAACCAATTTTTTTCATTTGTATCTTCTGTATAGAAATGTTCACCACTATTTGGATTATACAATCTATGCATACCACCAGGAATGGAATCTACATAGAAAGTGGTTCCAGTAATAGAATTTGCACCACTATATACATGCATTATGAAAGTTCCTGTCTTTTTAAAAAAATCTAAATTCACTTCTGTATAAAAAGATCCATTTGATTCTTTTTTCGTATCAAACCATTTTAAATCTGTTTGATTACTATCCTCTGACCATATTGCAAAACGAATACTTGAATACGATTTTGTTGGATAATAACGAATCGTCATTTTATCCTTCTTCTTATTCAACACAAAATCAAAGCCATCTAGTTTAGGAATATAGAAACTCTTTGATCTTTGTTGAAGCCACGTAACCGTAGTATTTACAGCACCCTGCCAGGTTGAATGATTCACATAGCCACCCTTACCATTTGGTTTGCCTAAAGTATCCCAACGAATATAATTCATATCTACAGATGATTGTATTTCATTTGCCTTATTACTAGCTAAAGTACTCGCATTATCAAAAAAAGATTTATTTGAATTGTAGTAATTACTTATATATTCAGAAAATGCAGGAATTGATAATAATGTACTAAATAAATTTCTTTGATAAATATACAACTCATTACTAGAACCATAATAGTTCATACAACTATCAAAATCCCAAACTGGACCTAAATGGATGACATCATTAGCTCCATCTTTATACCAGAAAAAGCTTGTAGTAACAGACTCCTCGTTCAGCATATATTCATTGACTAAATAATATTGTACAAAAGAATCCACATCTATATATTGCTTCAACAGATCAATTGTTATATCCTTCTTTTTTGTATTCAATAGAGTACTATAGAAATCTGTTAAAGAATCATTAAAAATTGATATTGCCTTTTGAACATGTTCCTCATCCTCATTTACCGTTTCTTTAACCGCAAATTTAGCTCCTAATATAGAATTCTCAAACCAATGATCCTCTTGTTTATAGAAAGCATCATCCCATTCAGCCAATATTCCATACTCATCTTGTAAATTCACTCGGCTCGAGTTGATTTCCGCTTTTTCTGTAACTAAATAATTTCCCTGGTATTCGCCACCAATCCATAAATCTACATATTGACAATGAATTGAATATTGTGAGTTAAGATTTTGAGCTAAACTAAACGCAATATAATTTTTTAGTAAAGAATCATCACTACTATTCGCTAATAAAACCCATTTCTTTGCTTTTCCCATTCCAAATAAAGACGTTTTCTTGTCAAACTTAATCTGATATCCCTTTTTATCATAACTCGTCCAAGAAGTATTACCGCGACCTTTGATTTCTACATTTGTAAAGGAACTTGTACCACTCGAATCACCTAGTATCACAGTATTGCCAGGATACTTAATATTCTTGTCCGCTTTAATTGTATCTAAAGTCGTATCCTTTAAATCAATATATAAGCTTGGTAAACTCGATTGTTTATACACCACTGTAATAGGTCCATTTAAAGCATCCTCTAACACACAAGTATCATTCGAATCAAAAGATATATCTTTCATCACCTGATGTTTATTATTATCTACATATGTTAGAGTTACATTTTTTGAATCCGAAGCCATCATAAACAAATAATATTGATTTGTCTTTGCATCATAATAAGCTTGAATCGTTTGTCCATCCGCATTTTTCGCATATAAGAAGAAATTTTCTTCGATAGCCTGTTCTTCCGTTTCTGATTCACCAACATCTGAATTTTTCACTTCATTACTTTCTACTGTGTCATTTTCTTCTCCACCTGAAACTGTTTCTCCAGTAGTTTCATTTTCAACTACACCTGAATTTGCTGCCCCATTAGTTTCTGTGGCTTCATTTGTCTCTGTTGTTTCTTCTGCACTCACGTATGTGACATTACACACACATGTTAAAGCACATAACGTTAAAGCTATTATTCTTTTGTACGCTTTCATAAATACGCTCCTTTTCTCTGTTCATTATAACAAAAAAAGCCATATGGAATAAACCATACGGCAATTAATTTATTTAGTAGCGTACCAAGCTTTTCCTTCATCTTTCCAACCAAGACCAACTAACCAACTGTGTTCTTTTGAATTCGTTGTATAGTTATGATTGTTTGAGAAAGCATTTGGATTATATTCTCTTAATAATGGAACACTATTACTATCGTTAGGATCTGCTGAGAACCAGCCAATTCCTTCATACTTCCAGCCTAGTTTTACTAAATTATTCTTTTCAGCTGCATTCATCGTATAATGATGCTCACCACCATTTGCGTTATACAAACGATATACTGGATAATTTGACACAGTTGGAGCTTTCCAACCAATTCCTTCATACTTCCAACCAAGGTTTACTAAATGATCTTTTTCAGCCTTATTCGAAGTATAGAAGTGTTCGCCACTATTTGGATTGTATACACGATACATTTCACCAGAACCCAATAAAACATATTGTGTGTTTAATAATACTTTCATTCTGGCTACAATATCAGTACCATAGTTTGCTCCAGTAGCCCAACCATCACCAGTTGGATTTTCTTTTTTACCCAACCATTCAACATATGGAGCACTACCACGTTTTACATAATTAAAACGACTATCTACACAAGCGTTAATTAAATTATCCTTTGTTGCATAAGCTTTTAAATGTTGAATTTGAGCTCGAATTCCTTCACGAACACTCGCAAAAGAATTTCCTGCAACGCCATTACCCGTTGCACCTAAACCTGCAAAATTACATTGATCTGGTTTAACATCATGACCAAACTGTAAGAAACCCGTTTCCTTCATAGCCTGACAGAATGCAACTTCAGGGCGAATATTTTCAGCAATTGCTTCTTCATAGAAGATTTGACAGAACTCTTCAATATTTGCAGCACCCTTTTGAGCTAAAACGCCATCATATTGAGTACCATATTTAGAGAACTTATCATATGTACCACCATTATTAATAAAATAATTTACCATCTGCGATACATTTGTCTTCGTTGCACCTGTAATCAATGTCTTCGCATCTTTTTTAGATAAACCTAGCGCTGAAACAATACCATTTGCATCTGCTACACCTAATTTTTGTAACTTAGCATCTGAATTTAAATAATTGTTGTAGTCAGATACACTATTAATAAAACAATGCTCAATAATCAATCCTGTTAATCCATTATATTTTGCATTACGGATAATTCCATAATAATCTGCAACAGAACCATCATCATATCTAAATGGATCAGGGTACTGATTCGTATCAATTGTTCGAAATTTAATACCACGATCACGAATACCTAAAGACACCAATTGATTTTGAATCGCTTGCGCTACATTTTTTCCATTTTGAGAAATGTCAGGACGCCAGTTCGTATTTGGATAATACACTTCCGCTCCTGTAGCGTATCCACTACCTGAATTCAAATGAATACTAATCAAATATTGGGCACCTTGCGATTTTGCATAATTAGCACGATCTTCAAGACTAGGATTTGTGTCTCCTGTACGAGTCATCACAACATTACAATCATATTTTTCTAGTTCTTGTTTACAATATTGAGCAATTTTCAATGTCAAATCTTTTTCATAAGCATTGTTAACACCAACGGCTCCACTATCATTTCCTCCATGACCTGGATCCAAACAAATAGTAACACCCTCATTAGATTGTGTCGCAATATCTGAATCTTCATCAACCAAAGCCATAGCCGCCTCAGGATCTGAAGCCATAATACCATCTGCCACTTCTTCAGAGGCATCATTCAAATTTGTTACTTGGATAACGGCATTACCAAGTTCATCATCTTCAGTAACATCTTGTGTCATATCCGGTAATGTCTCATCATATCCAGAGTATTCTTGATCCACACCAAACTTAACATCCATACCTAAATCACTAAAGTTCAAATAATATTTTCCACCATTATAAGTATAATGAAGAGTTGTAACAGTATATTCACCTTTGTCCGCAGAACTAAAATCTTTTGTGAATTTAACCAATTTATCAACTTGCTCACTAGCCTCTAAATCAAAAGTAGTTCCATCCATCTTTTGAACAGTAATACTAAAATCTGAATATCCATTCGCATCATTCATTGACAAAACAAAATTTTCAGTTGCAGGTGAATTCAACACAGGATTTTCTACTAAGAAATATTCCATCATACTTGAATCACCTAGTTTTTCATCTTCAGTCGGAACTGCAGTTACCTCACTTTGTGTTTCCTCTTCACTCTCTTCTGTAGTTTCAGTTGAATTTTCTTCATTTGTTTGTTCATCTGTTTGTACAGTGGTTTCATCTTCTGCAAAAACAGTATATGTATTTGATAATGTAGAAACAGACATAAACAAACTTAAAACTAATGCCAATACCGGTTTAAATCTTTTACTCATTATCTATCCCCCTTTCATAAAATACATTTTAATAAAATACAAATTCAATTTCAATAAAAGATATGTAAAATAGCCAATAAAAAAGAGAAACTAATCTCTTTCGTTTGCATATATTTGTAAAGCTCTAGGATAATTGTCTATATGAGCAATTAATGTTGATTCTCCTTCTTCACCATCCAAAGTCCAAGCTAATCTTTCAGTGGATTCAATCGTAATGGATTTAGCTCTATATCTTTCTACATACTTCATGTTTAATTCTGGATGTAAAACTCCTAAAGGATAATTATAAAGCTCTAATAGGTTAGGTGTATGTTCAACCAATATAATATCAAATACACCATCCTTAAATGTATTATCATCTTGCTCAACCATTTCAAATCCAGCAACACGATTCCCATTAATAATCAATCCAAACATTAAATCTTTTTCAAATACCTTGCCGTCCATATTCATCTTTACATGATACGGATGTAAGTTAGGAATTTCATGTAAAGCCTTAATAATATAAGCCATATTCCCTAATTGCTTCTTTAACTCCTGTTTTGTTTCATAACTCACATTACAAAAAGCTCCAAAACCAGCTACATAATTAAAATAACGAGAATTCATCTTACCCACATCAAAAGACTCTACATTTTCTTTACAAGCAATCTTTGCACATTGCAGCATATCATTAGTTAGACCAAAGTTTGTTCCAAAATCATTCATTGTACCCGTAGGAAAATAAGAAATGATTGGCTTATGTTCTAACCTCATCAATCCATTTGTAGCCTCATTTAATGTACCATCCCCACCAAATACAGCTACTACATCAAAATTTTCACCATTCTCTTCTATATAATGACAAATATCCATCTGTTTTTGAGATACATATACTTCCATTTGATAATTATGAGATGCGAATTCATTTAACACATCTAATAATTGACCCTTCGAGTTTTTCTTACCAGAATTCGGATTGATTAATAGCAATACTTTCTTTCTATCCATTAATCTTTCCCCTTCCCATACAAAATATATTTGTCATAGTAATTTGAGTGTTGTGTCAATTCCTTATCAAACTTCTTAAACCCTAGTTTTTCAACTAACGTTTCTTCATCTGTATATAAATTGGTACCTAATCCAAGTCTATTCGAATCAAATGTAACTCCTAAACTAGCCAATGTAGTTGGGAATAAATCATATGTTGAAATCTTACGAGATTTCTGAGTTACCGGTGTTGCAGCCGAATTAACAATGACATAATAACACTTACGATTATATCCACTTGTCTCAATATCCTTAAACCAATCTGGATCCATACTCTTATGATCTCCAGCCAATACGATTGTTGTATTCTCATACCAAGGTTGTTCTTGAATCCATTGCACTAATTCAGTAACATGTTTACTCGAACAACGAATGACATTTGAATATTGATCTCCATATAAATCTTCACATTCATCACAAGGAAAACCGCCAATATGATGTGTATCAGCAGTTAACATATTAAAATTAAATGGTTGCTCTGTTTCAGAAAGTCTTGTTAATTCATTTTTGGCATATTCAAATAATTTAATATCTTCATAACCCCACCATACGTGATAATCCTTATCAATCCAACCATTTTTTATAGCTGAATCATAGTCAATAACATTAAAATTTCCATGTTGTTTGAAGTAATACTCACGTCCTCCAAATTCACCATCCGAACCAATCAACAATTCATTTTGATATCCATTATTTTCTAATATTTCTCCAATTGAATAACACCCAGGTAAAAAACTGTCTTTACTTACATAACTATTTCCATCAACCGGAATATTTAAAGGAATCCCACTCGTTTGTCCAACCATAGCGGCTGCTGTCCATCCAGACATAGAAGACACTAAAAAACCATTATTGTCATTATTTCCGTAAGAGAATGTTAGGTTATTATCTGCAAGTTCTGTAAGTTCTGGAATTCTTGATTCTTCAAAAGCTCCACCATGCTCCAAATCTTCATATGTTGTTTCCATAGACTCCATAAAAATATAAACTAAATTTCGTTTTTGTTCAGGAAATGAATATTTCACCGTTGATGGATTCACATAATATTCCTCATATAACTTAGATGGATGTGAGACATTATACCAATATTGGTCAATTCCAATCGCATGTACACAATCTGCTATTCCAAATACATATACAAATAAGCATGATAAAGATGTAATAATAATCAGAACATTATTTCGAACATGTCTAAATTCACCTTCTTTTATATCCTGACTTACTTTCCAGTCTTTCAAAACGCAACATAGTAAAAGTAAACCAGACACAATTGCAGGTATTGGTAAGCACTCTTGAATGAAGCTTTCTACAAAAGACATGTCTGTACCTTCCATTGGCACTAATAAATGAAATACAACTTGTTCAAATGGAATATTTCCAAAAGTATTTGGTACCCATTTTGCGACTTGGACCAATAATAAACCTATAAAAACTAAAACTACTGTTAATACCGAAATCAACCTTCTTCTTTTCATAGCTAATATCCTTTATTTTTTTATATACCTTATAACGTAAAAAAAGAGTTCCTTTTAAAACTCTTTTAACATTCTAGCATAAAAATTTAAACTTTGTTACTTTTTTCTGAATTCGAATACAATTTTGTCAATAATCTTGCGATAGGAGCAATCCAAAATCTTTTAAAGATTTCATAATCTTCCTTTGAACGATTATTATCTTCAATAATTTCTGTTGTTGTTGATTCTTCATGAATACGATGTCCCATCAAAGGTTTATTCACAAACACAAATCGTCCATCCATTTTCGAAGCAATCTCCCAAGCACTCCAGTCAATATCACACTTCATATCATTCGCAAATAAAGTTTTTACATTTAAATTTTTCTGACAGAAAGTAACTGCAGGACAGCAAATAGGATCACCAAACATTAAAGGCAGTCTCTTAATAAATCGTCTATTTGACTTCTCTTTATTATGCAATGGCTTCAACATAATCTTCTTAATTTTTAAATTTGTATTCTCATAGACTCTTTTACCATTTCGTAATTCAAAATAGTCTGTAAATAATATCGTAGCATCCTTATACTTCCAATAATTATTAACAATTTCTTTTGAATAAGTAGGATCATAAATATCATCCTGATGGGCAATTGTTACTAAATCAGTATTTACACAAGTTCTCGCAAAATCAAAATCATATCCAATACCCTTTCCAGGATTAGGATTATCAATAATTTTCAAGTTATATTTATTTGCCAATTGCTCAATAAATGCATTTCTTGTAGAAGTCGCAATCACAACATTACTTTTAAATTCCTGATTCAATACAGATTGAATACAAATCTCTAAATATCTTGATTCTTTATAAGCTAATACTACAAAAGTATGAGTTATCATAATCTACTCACCCTTCTTTTCTTCTAAATCACTAACTCTATTCTTTAAAATAGAAATTTCTTGTACTAATAAAGTAATCTTTTTCTTTTGCCCAGAAACAATCACAGTTAATGAAATTGTAATAAACAACAAGATGACAAATAAAACCCCAGTTACCATATTAGAAATGGTTTGAAATCCAATTAAGTTGGCAAGTGAAACTAAAATATTTGGCCAAATAGAAAGAATAATTAATACAATAACACCGATTCCCCATAATAAGGAATATTTAACAGGGATCATATCTTTATGAAGTACTCTCAAAATAACTGCAGCCAAAATAAGGGCAATAATTAAAATCGATAATCTTAAATTTAATGGCATTATTTTGACCTCCTTGTTCCAATAATCATGATGGATAAAAGAACATTAATCATATAATAAACATTCTTCCAACTGCGAATAGAAGAAACTCCACCACTACGCTCATTCATCTCTACAGGCACTTCACTGATTTTCTTCCCTTCTTTTAATATTTGTGTTGTAGAAATCGGTTCCGGATACTCTAATGGATAATCAAAGGCAAATTGTTTGATCAACCCTTTATCAATAGCACGAAAACCAGATGTCACATCATATAATTTTTCATGTGCAAAGCATTTAATAAAAGAAGAAATAATTTTGATTCCCATTTGTCTAGCCTTTGTAGATTTAAATTCACTAGTAGAACCTTCTACAAAACGAGATCCAATTGTCATATTAGCTTTACCCTCAATAATAGGTTTACAAATGTCTTCCACATAATTCACATCATGCTGACCATCTCCATCGAATTGGATTGCAATATCATAATCGTTTTCAAATGCATATTTATACCCAGTTTGAACAGCACCACCAATACCTAAGTTATGCACTAACTTAATATGAGGAACTTCATGCTCAACAAGTATTTGTTCTGTATTATCCTTAGATCCATCATTAATCACAATATAATCTAAAAGATAGGAATGATTTTTATTATATTCATCAATTATCTGTGTTGTAGACAATATTGAATCTTGTTCATTATAAGCTGGAATAATTAATAGAATCTTATTCAATTTAATACCTCCTTGCAACTTTTACACCTTAACATAGCTCGTTACATAAATCAATCATCCAATTTGAAGATGTAATGGACGAAGTAAACTATATAACAAGCCATTTAGATGTAGTTTATTAGCTGACCAATACATAAAAGTACATAGCTTGATTTTAAACTCTTCCTCTTTAACAACTGAAAAGCCATTATATCCATTAGATTTTAGAAATTCAAAACCCTCTTTACATAAGTCTAAATATGTTTCTTTATCACATACATTTACTTTCATCAATAAAAACTGGACAACCGTTTTCAGATAAAAATACTGTACCATTTTATTCGAATATTTTTCTGTTAACGTCAAATTATTATGAATTTGATTCAACAAGTCCAAAATCTTATTGTCGCTATTCAAAGTACTCTGATTTTGTGTTACAGAATTTTGATTTAGGCAATAATTATATCCCGCATATGGAATGATTTTGATTTTATTTGTTATTGAATTCATAGACAGGTTGAAGTACACATCCTCTCCAATTTTTAATGGCGCATACTTAATATTATTAGCCTTTAAAAAATCTAAAGAGTACATCTTTGCACAAGTCGATACATATTTAAACTCTGTCCATATACAATTCTTAGGAATAGAAGTAAACAAAAGCTTATGTTCATCCATACTCACTTTATTATATCCAGAAATCAAAACATCATTATCTCCAATCGATTTTATAAAAGTATCTAAGTAGTCTACATCCACATAATCATCTGAATCAATGAATGTTATGTATTTTCCACTAGCTAATTGAATCCCTCTATTACGAGTATATCCAGCTCCATGATTTTCATGATGAAATATTTTTATTCTTTTATCTTTTTCACTTAATTCATTCATCACTTTTAAAGACATATCTTTTGATCCATCATCTATCAACATTAGTTCAAAATCATGAAATGTCTGTTTTAATATACTATCTACACATATATGCAAGAAAGATTCTGCATTATAAACAGGCACTATTACACTAATCAAAGGCATTAAACAACCTCCTTAAAGTCAATTCTTTTCATTATCGCAAAATATATTATAACATACAATCCAAATTGACATGTCATAGTAATTAAATAAGAAAGTGCAGCACCATAAATAGAGTATTGTACAATTAAAAAGCGTGATAAGAAAAACGCAATTATAGATGAAATTCCAAATACAATAAATTGAACAAATGTATATCGAACTGTTGTTAATGCAGCGGATAATAATGTACTCATTGAATATAATACAGAGCCAAAAATGATAATAAGCAAATGTGTTTTATAATCCGAAATATCCACACTATACAAAATATTCAAAACAGGAATTCCTAAAATATATGCTCCTAATAAGCATAGTACTCCAAAAGCTACAATCAACAATAAGGCTCTGAATACAATTTTATTAAATTCTTTTTTCTCTCCAGTTGAATAAAAATTTGCCATTGTATTTAAAATAGGCTGCAATAAATATTGCCCAGCCAAACTAATAATAGTAGCAGGCATTAAAATAATACCAAACACGGCCTGTAAACTTTCTTGTACAGTTCCATCCAAAGCATACTTTTGTGCATTCACTAAATAAACAGATAAAAATAGTATTGAAAAAGAGAAAAAACCCGTCTTAAATAATTTTAAAATATTTGTAAAACAAAATTTCTCTTTTTGAATAACACTTTTACTCTTTGGATAATCATATACAAGAAATAAGATGAACCAAATGAAATCTAAAGACAAACAAGAAATCAATAGGTTTTTGGTAATTAAATCAACAAGTATGAATAGAACTACAGAAAAAATTGATTTTAAAAACAAAGATATACCCAAAACATACAATTTATCATTTTTCTGTAACACACCATAAAAGACATCCGAAAAAACTTCAAAACATTTCATTAAACATAAAGCGACTGTAATCGTAAATTTATATGCATCATATTTCATGATGACGCAATATGCAACAACGACTATCATCATAATTAAACAGGTAATAATACGATGCACTATATATTCAATATCCGAGTACTCATTTTTTACATCTGTTACTTGATAAACACGACCCTCATATCCACCGATTAAGCATAATAAACATGCTAATGAGAAGGCTAATGTAAATACACCTGAGTTTGCTAAACCATTTATTCTTGTGACAACCATCATAAAAAACAATGAATTAAACGCATTAAAAGTTGTCCCTATCATATTCCATATTACATTCTTTTTTGAAATAGAAGTATCCACAACATATCCTCAAACTTTCTAAATAAAAAACGAAGAGTAAAAACCCTTCGTTAATTATAAGATAATTTATAGATTTTAGCACCATCTTCATCATAAATTTTATCAAATGAAACATATCCATTATTAAAATCTAAATTCTGTTCACCGAAAGTAGCCAAATATTTAACCTTAGTATGTTTAATATCCTTATAAGATAAGTTTAATGTTATATGATCATTTTGAAGTAATGCAAAGCTAGTTTCTTCTTGTGTCAATAATACTTGAACATGTTCATATCGATTATATATTTTCTCATACTTCTTTTCCGGATCCAATGTATGCCATAACTTTAAATTAGGATACGTATTCACAAAATTGATTGTAGGCGCACCACACATCACTGTAAAACTTGGTGTTTCAATACCACCAATTGTTACCCACTTTGATTTTGGATCTATTGAAACTATTTTTTGGATTTCTTGAGCAGCCGGCTTTGCGTATACACTAGACAATCCTATTGAAATAGGTCTTACACATATGCCAGAACAAATAGATACAACACTAATCAAAATTCCAAACTTCTTAAAGCCTTTATCTTTATAATTGGTCATTAAATAAAAAGACAAAAAGAAAATCAAAATGAATAATAATATCATTCGATATTTATTCAGATAATCTGGAAAAGAAAATTTACATATTAAAACAGATTCACAGGCAAATATAATAGCTATTATACTACCAACTATTGGCTTTATATGTTTTTCATCTTTATAAAAAGATAACAGTCGAACAATTAAAATAACTTGTACAAAGCCAAGAATATCAACCATTCTACCACTTACTGAATGTGTGAATAGTAATAATTTTGCGACAATTGGTGGTAGACCTATTGTTGTATAGATAATCATTGGAATTTCAACAATTAATAAAAGAATAGACAATAAATCTTTCTTTTTAGCAACTATTAAATAATAAAGACTTAGTAAAGTAGATAAAGGAAATAAACAAAAGAATACACCAGATTCACTATTATTACTTAAGCCACCAAACGGAAAGAATAAAGATTGTGCATAACATAATATTTTTTGAATTACATTCGACCCATAATCAACACGTTTCCCTGGATATACAGTTTGATTTATGATTTGAATGTATTCTTTGGCTGTTATAAAATAGCTTAAAACAAAAACAACACAAACCATAAAAGCAGATAATAATAAAAGCCATTGCTTTTTGGACATATGTCTAATCTGATCAAAATTCTCCTTGATCATCCAAATTCCAATAACCAAGTATACATAACCCACAGGAACTTGCCATGCCGGGTATAAGTTACAAATAAATACACTGAAACTTAAAGCTATTAATAAGCCAAATATAGCTTGTTTTTTAAAGTTATCTTCATTGATAAATTTGTAAAAAAACACTAATGTTGCTGTTCCGCTTAATAGATAATTTGGAAAACCCCACCATAAAAAGTAAGAAGAAAAAACAGTCATCGTTGCACCTGTAAAAGCTACTAGTTTGTTCTTTGAAAGGATATAATATAATTCCATGCAGAATAAGAAGGCAAATACAGGCACAAAATAAAAGTAAAAACTAAATGCATTTTCTAAAGGTAATATCGTAAAGATTAATTTCCATGGCTGATATACTAACATTCCTAATCCAGCATATACACCAGTTGAAATATTTAATGTTTCTGTTCCTCTTAAAATTGAATTGTATTTTGCAAAAGGATGAACATCCATTGCAGATGCAAAAATACCTGGATTTCCAACCAAAAATTCATCTGAACGTATAGTTCTTATTTGTCCAAAAATCGGATAAGACAAAGCATCTACTTTACTACTTTGTATAGTCATAGTATAATAGGCCATTGAATCTCCATTAATTTTAAATAGAGTTACAAACAATAATAAGCCTACTCCTATATACCAACGATATTTAAACATAAAATCATAAATTTTCTTTACTGGATACACTAAATGCAAACTTAAAAAGAAAACTACAAAAAACAATATAAATGCACGATATAATGGAATTCTTAATCCTCCAATTTGAATTCCGCTGTTCAATGTCCAAACATTCGATGGTACATAAAACGCTAACAATAAAGAAACGCCGATTGAAAATAGAATAGCACACAATACTTTCTTTGAATTATGTCCTGTACTATGAAAAAGTAATCTATTTATCATAGATTACTCATTTCTTTCAAATAACGTGCCAGGGCATCCTGCCAAGTAGGTAATGGTTTAAAACCATTTTCTACAAGTTTAGATTTATCTAAACGAGAATTAAATGGACGAGCTGCCTTTGATAAACCATACTCTTCAGTCGTTACAGGATTTACTTTTGTAGTATATCCAGCTTGTTTAAAGATTTCACACGCAAAATCATACCAGCTGATATATCCACCT
>OJMM01000888.1_pt1 | contig 18882 bp, 11 predicted proteins | sample 1597231 | NCBI WGS metagenome assembly OJMM01 (sample SAMEA2452128, study PRJEB22498) | human gut metagenome | reverse complement strand
ACAACCCTGTCAGCATCTACGACAGCTATACACAATACAACACCCACAACCGTCTGCGTGCCACCAACTCGCTTACCTGGACTCCTATCAAGGGACTGACAGGCAAGACCGAGCTTACCCTTGCCCGCAACTGGCGTGAGCAGCAGACCTGGGACGACGGCTACGAGAATGGCTACAACCATGCCACCCTGGTAAAGAGCAATGGCTACAACGTACGTTGGACTACCACTGCCAACTATGCCGTACAGGGATTGGGCGAAGACCACAGCCTCGACTTCCTCTTGGGTAACGAGGTTCTTGCCAGCAAGAGCAACTCCACTACTTTCAATGGCTATGGCTATCCTTTAGGATGGGACATGGACACAGCCTTCGGTCAGCTCAACATGAGCCACATGGAGTCTACTTCTCTGAAAGATACCAACAAGTCGGAGATCGGCACACCTAACCACACCCTTTCTTGGTTCGGACGTGTCAACTACTCTTACCTGAGCCGTTACCTCTTCACCGCTACTTTCCGTGCTGATGGCAGTTCTAAGTTCGCACCCAACCACCACTGGGGTTATTTCCCTGCAGCAGCTGCCGCATGGCGTATCTCTGACGAACCTTGGATGAAGGGTACACAAGACTGGCTGAGCAACTTGAAGCTCCGTCTCTCTTTCGGTACTTCCGGTAACGATAATATCGATGCATCTCTGTGGAAGGCTACATGGATAAGCGAAACTACTGAGGTTGACGGCAAACTTGTCAACACCTTCCGTCCTGGCACCATGATGGCCAACCCCGACCTGAAGTGGGAAACTACCATCTCTCGCAACATCGGTCTCGACTTTGGTTTCTGGGACGGTCGTCTACGCGGTACATTAGACTTCTACTGGAACACCACCAAGAACATCTTGATGATGGTTCCTATCGATACTTCTACAGGTTACACCTACCAGTTCCAGAACGTAGGTAAGACCTCTAACAAGGGTGTCGAGCTTGCCTTGAGTTACGACATCGTCAACAAGAAGGACTGGGGCTTGACATTCGGTATGACCTACAACTTCAACCACAACAATGTAGACGAACTCTTCGACAACGTATTGGCAGATACCCATACCAACTGGGGATCACAGATGCGTATGCCATACTACGACTACGTCATCCGCAAGGACAATCCTGTAGGTTTGGTTCAGGGTTACAAGTCATTGGGCTTCTACACTGTAGACGACTTCAACGTAAGCGCCGATGGCGTATGGACACTGAAGGATGGCATTCCAGACAATACAGCCTGCAACTATTCTGCAGGATGCGCCAAGGCTTACAAGCTTCCTGCTGGCCAGAAGGCATTCCCTGGCATGTACAAGTTTGCCGATGTAGATAATGACGGCACCGTGGCTTCTAACGACGTAACTATCATCGGTAAGACCAAGCCTGAGCATACTGGTGGTTTCAACATCTCTGGACGTTATAAGAACTTCGATCTCAACGCCAACTTTGCTTATCAGATTGGTGGCGACGTTTACAACGCCAATGCCCTCCACGACATGATGGGTAATAAGGATACCGGCTTCGGCTCTGCACGCGTTTCCGAAGTGGCAGACTGCTGGAAGATGTATAATGTAGACAACAATGGTAACCTCTATGCCGTTACCAACCCTGACGAGCTCCGCACCCTGAACGCAGGTGCCAAGTATGCCCTTCCATACTGCGAGTACGGTCTGGTAACCAGCGAGTTCATCGAGGACGCTTCTTACCTGCGCCTCCAGAACCTCTCTGTAGGCTACACCTTCCCTAAGACATGGATGAAGCCTCTCGGCATCAGCAACCTGCGCATCTATGCCACTGTTACCAATCTCTTCTGCATCAAGGGTTACAGCGGAATCGATCCTGACGTAAACACAGACTTCAACGCTGGTGGCAAGGGATTCCCTACCCCTAACTACGATTACCAGGCTTATCCTAAGACACGCTCTTGGACATTCGGCCTCAACTTAGCATTCTAATCTATTAAAACTGAATATTGACATGAAAAATAGATATTTATATATAGCTTTATGTGCGGCAGGCCTCCTCTCTGGTGCCACCTCATGTAACGATTATCTGGAGACAAGTTCACCATCCACTGTTGATAAAGAATTTGTATTCTCCACCACCACCACAAAATGGGCAGCCTTGGAAGGTGCCAAAAAGTCTATGATGAATGCCTATACCCTGCAGGTTTTTGGTAGCGGACTTTATTATGCTGCTGATATAGCAGGTTCCGACATCATGCGCCACCCAGAGGCTCACAACAACCAGTTGGGACGCCATATTCCTGAAGGCCTTTATAGAAATGGTACAGAAGTAGGCAACTACAACCTCCTCTCTTATCAGAAAGAGGGAACTGACGGAGCATACGGTGCGCTGTTTGATGTCATCGGTAAGTGCAACGCCATAACCTCAGCCTTCGAGGAGGAAGAAGGATTCTACGAGATGATGGCACAGACAAAACCTACCGACGAGAGTCAGATTTATGGCGAGGCTGTAGCACTGCGTGCCACCTGCTACCGCGAACTCATCAAGTACTTTGGTGATGTGCCATGCCCAGCCGAGTTCGGCAAGCCTGCTGGAGGTATTGCCTCACGCGACTCCATCTATGATGTCTGCATCGAGCAGCTCAAGAAGGTGGAACCACTGATGTACGTACTGGGGGCTTGCCCTCACTACACCGCCAATGCCAAGAATTACTATTCACGTACCTACGTAGACGGACTCATTGGCCGCATGGCTCTTGAAGCAGGAGGCTATCAGACTCGCCGTGGCGACATCAAGCGAGTAGATGGTCAGGGCAATCCTCTCACCTTCGAGACCATGGGAACAGCCAATGCCGGTGCAGAATATGGGCGCCGTTCTGACTGGCAGAACCTTTACAACACTGCCAAGACCTACTTCAAGAAAGCCATTGATAATTCTGGAACAGCCATATTCCACGATACCGACCCACGCGAGAAAGACAATAAGGGACGCGTATTCGGCAACCCTTACCAGTATTTCTTCCAGCAGATGCACGAGGCTGATGTAACCTATGCAGACGAAAGTATCTTCGAGGTTCCATACACCCAGGGCTCTGATGGTGGTGTGACCACACAGAGTGAGCGTTCTTATTCGTTAGGTCGTGCATCAAGCGGTGGCGGTAAGAACGCATATCCTTGCAAGGCTTACGGTCAGGGACGTGCCAACCCAGCCTTCTACTATGGCGAGTTCGACCCCAAGGACTTGCGTCGTGACGTTTGCTTCACGGTTACAGGTAGTACAGGTAAGGGTACGGAGACCCTGATTCCTCTCGAACCTAACTCTAAAGCTGCTGGCGGTGGTATCTGCTGCAACAAGTTTGATGAGAATCGCCAGGCAAAGGTATGGACCAAAAACCAGCGCCGTTCGGGTATCAATAGTCCTTACATGCGCCTGTCTGAAATGTACTTGGGCTATGCCGAGGCTTGTGCCGCACTCGATGCCAACAGTGCCGAAGCCAAGACATACCTTACCAAGATACGCAACCGTGCTTTCCGCACACCTGCAGAGGCCAATGTGGATGGATTTATCGCCAAGGAAGGCTCTCTGCTCAAGGCTGTCATCGATGAGCGCGGCTTCGAGTTTGCAGGAGAGGGTGACCGTCGTTTCACTTTGATTCGTACAGGTCTGTTGCCTGAGAAGATTCGTGAAATCAAGGAACTCACCCGCAGAATGCTGGATGGTCTGGAGTCTAATGGTTATTACACCTTCGAGAATGGCAACACCATCTCAAGCTATATCTATACCAAGAGCGTGGATGCCAAGACCGAAAAAGGTTACCGACTGACCGCACAGTGTCCAGAAGGAAAGGAAAACGACCCAGTACTCTATCCTTCATGGCGCGGCCAGAACGACAAATGGGAGGCTTACGGCTTGGATTACAAGACAGATACTCCTTTGACCAACGTCGCCATCAAGGGCTTATTTAACAAGCTTTCTGCAGAGCAGGAAACAGCTCTTGTAGCAGACGGTTACAAGAAGGTAAAATGGGGTAAGGACCTTGCAAACTATGATGACGAGTACTACAAGTATCTCTTCTGGGATTACGACTATGTAAAGGCTCCTATCTATCTCTGGCCTCTCACTCCTAACACCTTATCTTCTGGTGGCTTCGAGAATGGCTACGGCTTTAAGAACAAATAATACGAGCATTCAAGAAAGAATAAACTTAGAGTTTATAAAAAATCATCAGGCGGGAGGACGCAACAGGCGTCTTCCCGCTTTTCTTTTGTCTCTGTCAATTATAGTTACGTATCGTTATCTCCTAAAGAAGCACATCGTCAGCTATCAGTAAATAAGGTACTCCGCAGAGCATCACACTTGCGAACAAAGGTATTAAACTACCTCAGTTCGGGATAAGGTCGATTCCGAAGGCGTAAAGCGATAAGACATCTGCTATCCACGTGTTGTTTTTTTAAAAAATAGAAATACGCAAAAACCCTTCACCCTTCATCTATCCCTTGGAATCCCCTGTGTTTATCGGCATTCCGGGCGAAAAGATGAAGGATGAAGGTATTTTTGCATAATCTTTTTTTATAAATACTGATGCAGCTTTTATAAATACTGATGCAGCTTTTATAAATACTAATGCAGCCAAAGTGCCTACTTATGGCACAATAGTGCCAAGCGCAGGGCACATTTGTGCCTTTCAAAGAGCAATTTTACAAAAGGGGAAGTACCAACTTCCAAGCACTATTTCTTTTCCCGAACTTGAGGTATTTACCTCATCTTATAATAACGGCAAAGGGAGCCTAAACTCACGTTCCGGCTCCCTTTGTGGACTTGGAATATAAACGATGACCGCTGTCATCATTCCAAGAACCAAATAAATGTATGTATATAAAAAATCTTTTGTCTTAACTTACCATTACTCTTCAGGCACATTACCGATATGCTTGTCAAGCAAAGTCTCATTGGTGATGGTAAAGTCACCATGAGCTACATTCTTAAAGCCTGGATCCAGGCTCAAGCCGGTAGTATCAAATACCTTTCCTGCGCCACCTTCTACATTAGCCTGCAGAGTAGGAGCATTGAAGTAGTTGTTGTTGGCAAACTGGTGATTGTCAGACTTGCTATCCTTACTGAAGAATACATCCTGACTCATCTCAGCAAAGACATTGTTGGTAACGTGAAGATTATAGTCTTTATTACCAGCCGCACCAGAACGAATGTAGAACAAACCTTTCGATGTAGCCTCTACCTTATAAAGAGTATTGTGGCTGAAGTTGATCTCTATTCCCTTTTGTGCTGCATTATAGTCGAAGCGGAAGAAATCGCTTCCAGCACACGAATTGGCCACAGTACAGTGGTTCATGTTCACCTTCATGATAGCGCATTTCTTCTTCTGGCTGTCAATGAAACGCTTGCCTGCACAACACATATCATGGAAATAACTGTTAGTAATGTTAAATTCGTTGACCGTACAAGCTGTCTCGCCTGGGTCGACCATGAAGTTACCATAACCAGATAGCTCTACATTGTTAACATTGATAACACCTGAGCAGTTGGCGGTCTTGATGAAAGCATCAGCAGTAATACCTGTGTAAGTGATATTCTCGGTAGTAAATCCAGTAGCACCAGAAAGCACATACTTCACGCGAGCAACAACGGGCTTGGTAGACAAGCACTTGATAGAGATGTTCTTGCTTACGGTAAGTTCCTGTGTAGATGGTGTGCCATCATCACCCAGCTTGACGAACTCATTGGTAGAACCATCCTTGGCAGGAAGGAGCATGATGGTTTCACCATCCTCTGCGCCATCGATAAGTGCCTGGAGATCATCACCAGGATAAGCAGGGGTGTAGTTAGGCATGGTGGTGACACTTACCTTGCCACGTACTTTCTCACCATTGACAATGGTAAAGGTGTACTTGGTATCGTAGGTAAGACCTGTGATAGTAGCACAGCCGTTGGCGATGTCATCGGCTGTGAGAGTATAGGTATCTTCCTTGCCACCGGTGATATTGATAGCCGTTACCGACAATCCTGGAGTCCAACGCAGTGTAACCGCATTCTTGGCGATATCGTCATCGCTCACCGTAAAGAAGATGTTTTCTGAACCTGTTGTGAACGAAGTAACTGCCCACTTTGACTCCTTGCTCTCGCCCACAGCCTTGATACGAAGAGAGTAAGTTGTCTCACCCTCCAGTCCGGTAATGGTGTAAGGATTATCGGTCACATCGGTAAACTCTACCGATGGATCACCTTCGCAAACCATATCGGGATCATCAGCAAAAAGCTGTATGGTATACGACTTTGCCTCTGAAAGACATTCCCAACCAAGTCGCACGTTGGTCTTGTTCTGAATCTTGGCTTCTACAGATGTAGGACGGAAAAGTCGATCAAACTCTACACTTGTAAGTTCGTCCTCAGGGTCGGAGCAACCCGATGCGGCAAAGAGTACCGCACCAAGTGCCAAGACGTATGTTAATTTCTTTATAAATTTCTTCATGTTGTCTACTTGAATGGATTAATAATCATAATCATTGCTGAGCATATTGTTGCTTCCGTCGATAAAGATTTGCCAGATAGGCCAGAACATCTTCTTGTCTGGATCGTTGAGGTAGAGGTTATTGACGTAGTTGTCTATCTTGTTGTTATTGTCAGTAACACTCTTGGCATCAGTAGCGCTCTCACCCTCTTCATGCTCACGATAGGTGAACCAGTTGGAACTGCTTTCATAGAGGCTCTTGCCTTCTTCATCGGTCTGACCAGCCTCAAGACCATAGATTTCGTAGCCGTCGGCATCGGTATTTTCTGCCCCCAAGCCCTCGTTGAAGTACAACTTCTTAGGATATGCTGCATAGATACCTTCACGATTGGCAAGCTGACGCATCTTTTCTTTGGTCAATGCAAGCGCAGAACCCAACTTACCCCAGCGCATCAGGTCTACCTTACGCAAGCCTTCGCCAGCAAACTCAAACTTACGCTGGTCTTCGATGGTCTGCTGGAAAGCATCCTTGCTGGCTGTGGCCGCGCTCAGAATAGAAGCCACCTTAGCTGATGGATAAGCACGATCGAGCACAGGCTTGAGATACTGACCTGCATTGGCAGGACCATTGAGAGCATTCTCAGCCTCTGCAGCCATCAGGAGAACGTCGGCATAGCGCATTACCTGATAGTTGATACCATCATCGTTAGCAGAATTGACAATTCGTTTCATCCACTCGAAGCGCAGTTTACCAAAGCACCAGCCACCACCAGAGCCACCGCTGACGGTCTTTACACCACCGTCCCAAACATAAGGAACACAGGTGATGTTACGACGTGCGTCTTCCTTGTCAAAGTCGTACCACAGAGTAGGTGCAGGACCATTGGTTCCACCCTTGGCAAGTTTGGTCCATTGGTCTGCATTCTTATGCTTCACACCCCAGTAAGCCAAAGTTTGACCACGACCATCTGAGAAAGGAATCTCGAAGAGTGACTCCTTACCTGCAGTAACGTCGTCCTTGCAGAGATTGCGGAAGTTCTCGTCGAAGGTCTTACCGAGTTTGTTGCATTGCTGTGTAATAATGCTCACGCACTCGTCTCTTGCGATGGTGAACATCTGCTGACGGGCAGACTCATCAGTAAGATTATAACGAAGTCCCTCGTTAGGCCACGTTGACTTACCAGCCAAGAAAAGAGCCACACGTGCACGGAGACCCTTTGCAAAAGCCTTGCTCACGCGTTCTGTAGTCTTGGTATAAGTATTTTCATTAGGCCAGCCAAGATATTTCTCTGCCTCTTCCAAGTCTGCAAGAACCTTGTTCAGTATGGTCACGCGGTCGGTCTTAGGCAAATATAAGGTCTCTGATGTAATAGGCTCAAAACGGTAAGGTACATCACCCCAGGTCTTCACTAAGTCGAAATAGATGAAACTTCTAAGGGTAAGCAACTCGCCATAGAGTTGTCCCATCATGGCATTGCCGTTGATGTTGCCATTGGCTTCCATACCTTTGATCGCCTTGTTGGCGCGTTCGATAGCCTCATAGTCCTGAGCCCATACATTCTTGGCATTATTCATACGCTCGGCATCTGCCGATGCAGAATAGCATGCCAAAGAAGCGTCCTTGTCTGTAGCAGCATCGCTCACACCTCCATAGTTATTGAATATCTCGCAGTCGGTATTGAGTCCGAAATAAGGAATATATCTGCCACGGTAAGCGTATGTATCAGTCATAGACTCAAAGATACCCATGACAGCATCGTTGGCCAATGCCTCCGTAGAGAATACCACAGTATCGTCAAGCGTCGACTGGTTAGGTGCATCCAAATCGCACGATGTAACGGTCAGGGATGCTGCCAAGATGAATGAAATATATATTGATTTCTTCATTTTGTTCTATTATTATTTAGAGAAAATTAAAAGTTAAGATTCAAGCCAATGACAAACTGACGGCTCTTTGGATAAGCCGAGTAATCAACGCCTGGCGTAAGATTGGTTCTGCGGATGGCAGACACCTCAGGATCATAGCCAGAATAGTTGGTCAGACAGAACACATTGTAAGCTGTTACGTAGAAACGCAGGCTGTTGATACCAACTCGCTTGGTGAGTGTCTGAGGCAAGGTATAACCTAAAGTAAGAGTGCTCAAACGCAGGAAAGAAGCATCCTCTACATAGTAGTCGGTAAGCACATACTTGCCTGTATAAGGCGACCACATGCTTGTATGGGCATTGAGAGCAGCCAACTCTTCTGCATTGTTCCAGTTGAGGAGTTCGCCATTAGCGTTGATGTTGGTCCAACGTGAACCATCGCGCATCAAGTCGATAAGGTTGCGATACTGGTACTTGGAGGTCTGGGTATACTCTATGGCGTTGGCATTGTACACATCGTTGCCTGCACTCCAGTTGAAGTTGGCTGTAAGATCGAAGCCATACAGACGACCGCTGATATTGAAACCACCCGTATGAACAGGATTGGTATCACCAATAATCTGTCGGTCTTCAGGAGTAACAACACCTGTCTTTTCAGCCTTGGTCTCAGCAATCTTCATGCTACCAGGTCTTACCGGTACACCAATAACTGATGAGCAGTCTGCCACATCATCTTTAAGCACCCACTTGCCCTGAGCCTTAGAAGCCTCAATGTCGAAATCGCTCACCTCATAACGGCCATCGCTCTTGTAGCCATAGATCTGACCGATAGGATCTCCAACTCTTACAATGAAGTCTCGTTGTATCTCGCTGGAAGCCCACTCTGTATTGATGTTGTCAAGAGACTGCAAGCCGCCTAAAGAAAGCACCTTGTTCTTATTGAAAGAGATATTGGCTCCAATGGTCAGACCATAGTTCTTCTTGTTGATGGCATTCCATGTAAGGGCAAACTCTAAACCCAAGTTACGAGTCTCACCCATGTTGCGATACTGGTATGCATAACCTGTACCCGACACTGGATACTGAATGAGCAAGTCCTTGGTATTGTTCCAATAGCCATCGATACTACCTGTCAACTTACTGCCAAAGAGCGTAAAATCAAGACCCACATTACGGGTAATGGTTGTCTCCCAAGTAAGGTCGGCATTTGCCATGACAGAAGAAGGAACCAAGATATTGGTTGCGCCATTTACCCATGAAGTTGTCTCGCCACTATACTCCTGTGTGAGATAATTGTCTTCAAGATTATTATTACCTGCAGCACCATAAGAGATACGTAGTTTCAAGTCGTCAAGCCACTTCTGTGTACCCTGCATGAAGGGCTCTGAAGAAATACGCCATGCGGCAGCTACAGATGGGAAATAACCCCAGCGATTGCCTTCTGCAAACTTAGATGAGCCATCGGCACGAAGTGTAGCTGTGAGGAGATATTTGTCCTTATAACCATAGTTGACACGACCAAAATAAGAGTTCAACTTGTCATCTGGAGAGTATTTGTCTTCAATAGAGAAAGCATGCCCCTTATTGGTCAACTTCCAGCAGTCAGATGCAGAGAACTCCACAGGGAAACCATGAACAACATTGGTCATCACCTCGTTTTTGGTAATGATATACTCCTGACCGACCAACACATTCAAGCTATGGTTACTATTCTTGCCGAAGAGTGACTTGAAATCGTAGCTAAGGGTGTTGGTATTGCGGAACTTGTTGCGATACTGATTGGTAAGGATAATGGCAGGCTTTCCCTTATCCTCGGTAGCAGGTTTGTCCGTTACATAGAAGGCTGTGGTACCATAATAACGCTTGGTATCAACCTTATAGGTATCGTAGCCAAATTCTGTCTTAAACTTCAGATTCTTGTAGAGCTCCCAAGTAAAGGCACCCGACATATTGAATGTGGTGCGCACACGTCTCTGGTCATTGTCACGCAAGTTGGTGACAGGATTATAGAAAGAAGAACCAGTGGCATCATCGTCGTCAGTCTCCGATGAAATACCAGGTACAGGGAACGGAGTATACTGGATGGCATAACGCAAACGCTTGTCGGTGCTGGATGTGCTTTTTGTCTCATTGGCACCACCACCATTGATCTTGGTCTTTGACCAACGAGCCTGGAAATCAAGCGAAATAGTCTTTACAGGCTTAGCATTGAGTTTGAGACTGAAGTTGTCACGTACGAAATCAGACATCTGCATGATAGCCTTGTCATCCATACGGGCATAGCTGAACGCATACTTCATCTTATCGCTACCACCATTGATGTTCAGGTTGTGATTGAAGGTATGACCAATTCTGCCATACACAATATCCTGATAGTCATTGGTTGCCACGTTGTCGTACATATCCAAGTCGCCGAAACTACCAAAGTAAGGCTCATATTTATCTGCCACGTTGTTCTTCAGACTCGCCAGTTCGTACTGCCAGTTGGCATAGTTGCGGGCGCTGAGAACATCGAGCGTATTGGCAATTTTCTTCCATGAATAATAAGCATTGTAAGACACAGTTGTCTTGCCCTCCTTACCACTCTTGGTAGTAACAAGAATAACACCATTCGCTCCACGCGAACCATAAATAGCAGTAGAAGATGCATCCTTCAAAACCGTGATATCCTCAATGTCGGATGCTGGAATATCACTGATTGACTCTACTGGGAATCCGTCAACAATGTAGAGTGGGTCATTACTCTGAGTAATGGAACCGCCACCACGAACACGGATCTTAACATCAGCATCAGGAGAACCCTCGGTAGTGGTAATCTGCACACCTGGCATTTTACCTGTCAGGGCTTCTGAAGCAGAAGCCACTGGAACCTGAGTCAAAGCCTTATTGTCTACTGTTGCCACAGCACCGGTCAAGTCTTTCTTCTTTACGGCACCATAACCAATTACGACAACGTCATTAAGACTGTTGGACTCGTCTTCGAGCGTAATGTTAATGGATGATTTACCTGCAACATTCACTACTTGAGTTTTCATACCTACGTATGAAACTCTCAATTTATTACTGTTGCCTTCAAGGGTAAGTGTCAGATGACCATCGAGGTCAGTTACCCCCCCTATTAGTTCCCACCTCAAGGATGGAAGCACCGATTACAGGCTCGCCTGTATTATCGATGACTGTACATTTTACGGTTTGCGCTGACAAGTTGGCTACAACCGCCAACAAGAATGCAATAAGCGCAAATCTTAAACTTTTTGTTTTACCAGACATACACTTTGGTTTGATTAATATTAAATAGCTGTTTTTAGCTTCAAAATTATCTATAATATATAAACCTTATTGTTAGTGGTTGCAAAGATACGAAAAAAATACATACGCAACAACTTATCGTATAAAAAAAAGGCTCGTAAACGTTTACGAGCCTTCTTTTTAACAAAAGCACAATGCTTTATATATTCACAACTAAAAGTTCAATTACATATTCACAACCTTCTTGACGGATACATGACCTTGAGCGTCGGTAGCCTTAACGATGGTGACACCATGACAGGGAGCAGACAGACGCTTGCCAGAGAGGTCGAAGTACTCGGCCTTGGCTGTCTGAGCAGCAGCATAATCGAACATTTCGATGCCTGTAGTAGAGGCACCCGACATTTCCTTTCCGTTAGCATCGTAGGTCTTGGCAGTGCTATAGTTCTTGATGGCATGATCGAACTCGGCTATATCTGCTGTAGGAAGTACATTGGTATAAGCCTTCCATATTTCTACCTTGCCTGCGCCAGAATACTTCTCGCAGATGGCAGGAACATCCACTGTCTTGTCGAGATAATGCTGGGTGTAAGAGGATGTGGTTTGAGTAGGAACCCAATCTGTCTTGGTTACAGGAAGAGACTTGCTAATCTTAGCGCCATCAACATTGGTGTAACCCTCCATCAAGTTGTTACAACCCTTATAGATGCAGTCATAACCTTCAGCTTTAGAGATATTCAAGCTACCGCCTCTGTCTGAACGGATAGGCGACTTGGTGTTTTCGAAATAACAAGCTTGAACAAATGCCACAGCTCCCGTACGAATATCCCAACCATCCTCACAACCACGCATATAGTTATTATAATAATGTACATGACCACCACGTTGGAGAGGAAGACGAGAACCTTGGATATTATCAAAGAAATTGTGGTGGAAAGAGATGGTACGACAGTTTTCGTAGACATCTGAATCACCCTTACCCCACAAGCAGCTCTTGTCATGGTCGTGGAAATAATTATAACTGAAGGTCATCCACTGCACATTGTTCTTGCAGTCGAGCAAACCATCATAGCGGTCTTTATTGGCTGCACCACCATTGAAGAATTCACAGTGGTCAACCCAGATATGTCCACCCCAGTTGGTCTTGGCACTTACCTTATCAGCCTGGATTCCGATGCAATCAGGGTCGCCCACTTCTACTTGTGCACCATTTCGCCAAGCCACAATCTTATTCTCACCTGTTTTGAGCACAGGTACACCCTTCATCGTAAAACGGCAGTTACGGATGATGATGTTATCAACCGACTGCATCACGAAGGTGATATGAGAAAAGAGAGGAGCCTCGCCTGTTGTTGGGTTCACCACACCAATCAAAGTCTTGTTAGGAGCTATCATAATGCGCTCACCATAGACCGACTCCACGCCAGACTTACCACTCTGGTCGTCAAGCAAACGACCAGTACTCAAATCATCCACATAGCACTTGATGCCTGTAGTAATATCATGATCTACAATAACGATGTATGGGTCTGTTGCCTGGAGATAGGCCTGCAGTTGAGAGAAGTTATCAGCCTTCACCACCTTGCCACCAGCACCACCGGTAGTTCCTCCGGCACGATACCAGTTGGTACCAGGAGTACCTTCATAGGCAGCGAAGCCATCCAAAGAGAAGTCACGACCATCCTGGGTCTGTGCATTTGCCATCATAGAGAAGCCACAGAGCAAAGCAGAAGCCAAGAGAGTTTTACGACAAACAGCCTTAAGCTGTGCAGAAACGATAGAGTTAATTTGTTTCATTGTAGGATTAGTTTTTGTTTAATTTGTTCCTTTGAGAAAAAAGGGCTGTCCTCATCACGAAAAGACAGCCCTTAGTTTGTTTCATTTTATATTTCTTCCCTCATTGAGGAAAACATGTTTATTATTCTGTTACAGGTACAAGTTTGATGAGAGCGATTGCGGAACTATCACCCTTTGTAATCTTATGAGCACCTGCCTCAAGAACAACTGTTGTAGGAGCTCCTGCCTGCTTTACGCCATCTACCTTTACATTAGTTTTTGTACCAGAAACGCCATAATATACATACAGAGTCATCTTCTGAGATGTGGTGAAAGAAACTTCAGTATTACTTTCCATCTTAAGACTTGCAGAATAAGTAGTACCTTCAATAACAGTTTCTTCTACTTTTACATTCTTAGCTGAACCTGTCAAAACAAATGCACTATTAGAAGGAACAGCCTCCTTTCCGTTCGCTGTAAAGCTGCAAATTACAGTACCCTCGATAATTGGAGTATCAGGAGTTGGATCTGGGGTAGGATCTGGAGCTGGATCTGGAGTAGGATTTACTGTGCCACCATCGCCAGAAGCATTGCTCTCACCGAACACTTTAACAACACCAGAAGTATAAGCATCAAGAATGCTTGCCAAAGCAGGCCATGGCTGCTGATGACCATTTGTTACAACTGTTTCATCAGGAATAACGAAATCAATATCACCATGATTCAAACGACCTGCACCATAGAAACCTTCCACGATAGAAGGAACATCTTCTGCCTTATCAGCAACGTATGTATACATGACGCTTGAGTTGGTATCGAAGTTGTTGTAAGAAGTACCACCAACCAAAGTCTTTACGCTTGTAGGAACCTGCTCACTTGGATTAGAAACCTCGTAGGCATCAAAGCTTGTATTGTTTTCTGCGTATGGGATATAGCTGAAGTTTGCTGGCTTGTTGGCAAATACATTGCCGTATGCCTTAATCAAGCCACCTTTCTCACCAGAGAAAGTACCATCACCCTTGGCATCAGTACCCTGCAAAGAACTCATGATAGGACGCTTAACAGCATCAAAGTAGTTAGACTCCATGAATATACTTGAACCACTGGTTGCACCAATACCATAAACATCATTGTGCTGATAGTAGTTGTTGTACATGTGAACACTCATGGTACGAACGCGAGCCATACGAGAGTCTGAATGGTCGAACCAGTTGTGATGATAAGTAATCCAGTTTTCACCAGTTTCACTCTTCATACCACACATAGAAGCCTTACCATTATCCCAGAAGCGGTTGTAAGCTACAGTAACATACTTAGAATCGCCCTTGATGTCTACAGTACCGTCACCCTTAGCCTGGTCGGCAGCACCACCCTTTTTACCATAGAAGAGATCCATGTTGTGAATCCATACATGAGAGTTATCAGTATCAAGAGACATAGCATCATCCAGACAACGCATAATAGCAAAGTTACGGAACTCTACACTCTCAGCCTCTCTAAGCAAGAAGCCGAAGCCATATACGGTAGCATCATCACCGACACCTTCGAATGTCATATTCATCTTAGCTCCCTTAACCTGCAAGCCTTCTGCAGAACTTGAAATGTGATCCAAATCAGAAAGATTTACCTTACCGATGATACGGAATGCGATAGGAGTAGTATCCTTGCCCTTAGAATAAGCATCAATAATAGACTGAAGACCTGTAATTGTCTCTGGCTTACCTGTATTGACGGTTGTAGAAACGGTCTTAGCTGTCTTGGCTGTAATATACAGAACCTTAGCACCAGCCTTCAAAGTACCATCATTATTATAAGCACCTACACCAGCATACTTGAAATGAGCAAAGCCCTCACGGTTGTAGCTCTTTACTACCAAGTTAGAAGCTGTATTGGCACCAGCAATCTCTTTACCTTCGGCATTTACAGGAACAACCTTTACAGAATAAGTGCCTTCCTTCAAACCGAGAACATCAGCACGATAGTAAGATTTATACTGACGAACCAGCTGAGCATCAATCTTCTTGCCATCTACATATACATTATAAGAAGAAGCGCCCTCGAATGGAGCCCACTTCAGGTAGGCAGACTCCTGCCAGCCCTTAGCCTCAGTAATCTGAATCACACCTGCAGGATTGTCAATATCACCACTATCGCCCTGATCGGCCTTCTTAGCAAAGCTGATGGCTTGAACTGAAGCATTGTACTCATCATTCTCTGAACCTGATTTAGGTGTGATGATTGCCTTATCACCTTCGAACTTCACACTTGTCAAGTCTGCAGTATTATAATACTTCACATCACCCGACTTGGTGGTAACATACATCTGGTTCACCTTGCTGTTACGAGCAACGGCATGGGTAATCTTGTCGGTAGAACCAGGAGTATCGGAAGATCCACCACCTACAGTCTCAACCTTGATGCTATAGATGTTCATACCACCAACATTGGTTGTCAATACGACATCACCATCAGCAGTTACTGTTCCGACGTTTGTTACTTTATCTGCAGAAGTAGCATTAAAAGAACCAGAAACAGGAGTAATGTTTGTTGCATTCAATCCACGAGCAACGTTAGTTTTACCAGTACCGCAGCTAACAGTTACTTTCTGACCAGCCTTCAGACTTGGAATAATCAAAGAAACACCATTTCCGTTCAATTCCAAGCGAGAAGAACCATAGTTCAAGCGAACCTTTGCCTTTCCTTCTTCTTTTGTTGCAGGAGCACCAGCAGTAAACTTCAAACCTTTAGCATAAGCCAATTCTGAGCCATTTGCAACAAGAGCTTCATTCTCCAAAGCTAAGGTATAGCCGTAGCGATTAGTTCCCAATACCCAATTAGCATCAGCTGCACATAAAGCCTTGTCAGCCTCGCTCATTGCGCCAAATGTCCATGTCTGTGCCATGGCTGCACTCAAGCTCATCAAGAGGAGTGCCAAAGTAAATACCATTTTCTTCATTTTACGTTCCTCCTTTTTTACTTGATGATTACTTTCTTACCATTCACGATGTAGATACCCTTGTTCAGATTCTGGGTAGAAGTACCCACAAGCTGACCATTAAGATTGAACACCTTGCCTGCGAGAACCTTGTTGCTTGTCTCAATGTTGCTGATACCTGTAGTGATATAAGCAAAAGAAAGTTTCACAAGCGACATGTCCTGAGTCTCAGTAGTCTCATCGGCATAACAAAGAGTTACATTGTCACCATCGAAGGTGATTTCTTTGACGGTCTTGCCAACCTGCGAGCCGTCGATTGTTACGGTTTGCTTGTTGTCTGCCATCGCAGCAGTAGACAAAAGCACTCCTAACAACATGAAGTACACTTTTTTCATTGTTTTTAGCGTTTTAGTAGTTTTGTTGTTTTGAGTTTCTGCTGCAAAAGTAAAACAAAATAATAAAGGACAGAAACGTTTTCGTCAAAAAAGCTACGCAAACGTTTACACAAGTGGTGTTCTGACAATTTATCATTCACCAAGGCAAAAGACTATCAAAATAGCACAAAAAGAAGCAAAATAAACCCAAAGAAACTGTCGCTTATACTGGAAAAATCTTGCTCTTATACTATATAAATGTTTTGTTTAGCCTACAAAAATCTCCGTTCCGTGATACGGAACCGCCATTCCAAAGTTCGGAATGCACATTCCGTATCACGGAACGGAGATTTATCTACAGAGACAGAACAAATTCATAATGAACAGAAAACAATTTGCATAGTATGAATGTAACTACGTGTGCCACGGCCGTAAGAAATCTTTTGAGCACTTTACTTGAAGAGAAACAAAAAAAGCTGACTCTCGTAAGAAAGTCAGCCTTTTGTGTGGTACCACCAGGAATCGAACCGGGGACACAAGGATTTTCAGTCCTTTGCTCTACCAACTGAGCTATGGCACCATTATAATTTATGCCTCACAAGGCGGGAAGCCTTATTTGCGGGTGCAAAGGTAACATTTTATTTTGGTTCTTGCAAATATTTCAGCAACTTTCTTTCAAAAAAGCAAAAAAAAGACATATTACTTGGACTTTTCATCCTATTTTCTTACCTTTGCATAAGGTTTTAGAATAAACCTATCGGGATTTAGCGCAGTTGGTAGCGCACTACGTTCGGGACGTAGGGGTCGGGCGTTCGAGTCGCCTAATCCCGACTTTTATGAGAAGTATATTTTATCTTCAACGCAACGATCGAAACGCAATTATCGTCATATTGATGATAATAGCTATCATTTGCTCACTTATTATCTTCATCGGAGGCAAGGACGACGGTTCCCGCCAGGGAGTTGCCGACTCTACCCTCACCCAGCACCCGGAACGCGTAGACAAGGAACATCCTTTATATTATAAGGTAGACGAAGAGATACACGAAGTTTTCGCCTTCGATCCCAATACTGCCGACAGCACCGACATGCTCAGGCTGGGGTTGCAGGAATGGCAGGTGAGAAACATCTACCGTTACCGTGCCAAGGGTGGTATCTACAGACGACCCGAAGACTTTGCCCGTCTTTATGGTCTCACCAAGAAACAATACGAGACCTTACGCCCCTATATAATAATAGGTGAAGACTACCGACCGGCATCCGACTACTACGGACAGCAAAAAGACTACGCTTACAACCGACAAGCGAGAGAAGAAGGGAAAACGGAGAAAGGCCAAGCCTCTGGCGAGAAGGCCGAAGAGAAGATTTACAGTTATCCACAGAAGTTGAAAGCCGGCGAGCATGTCAGCCTGAACTCTGCCGACACCACCGAGCTGAAGAAGATTCCAGGTATCGGAAGCGCATACTCGCGTGCCATCGTGAGATACCGGGAACGCTTGGGTGGATACGTCAATGCCAACCAACTGATGGAGATAGAAGGTTTCCCTGAAGAGGCGCTGTCATTCATGCAAGTAGAGAAAGACAAGATAACGAAACTGAAGATCAACAAGCTCTCGATGAGTCAGCTTCGCCGACATCCCTATCTCAACTTCTACCAGGCACGCGATATCTGCGACTATCGCCGACTGCATGGTCCCATTAAGAGTCTGCACCAATTATCGCTCCTCAAGACTTTTCCTCCTGCACAGATAGAACGTCTGGAACCTTACGTGTCGTACGAATAAGATGCGGATTTGGTTCACGTAAAATGCGAAGATTGACGAATGACAGACGAAGTGTTAAAGTACGCCCAACTGATGCAGGAAAATAATGAGGATGCAAAGAGGGCAGACGAAACGAACCATGAAAAGATAAACGCCAAAGAACCTGCCACGAAGGGTTGACCAATTGGTAAACTCGTCATGCACTACCTTCTTAGGAATATACCATCCCACAAAGATACAGGTGAAGAAAGAAGCCATCGGCATGAGCCATTGTGCCGTAAAATTGTCGCAACAGTTGAGAAACGACTTGCCAAAGAAGGTGAGTTCGGGAACCGCACCACAAGACAAGGCACAGAAGATACCTATCACACAACAAGCCACCGTCTCTATCCAGGCTCCACCACGGCGGGAGATATGCATCTCCTCCTAGAAGAAAGCCGTACCTCTCTCGTGCAT
>OJMM01000884.1_pt1 | contig 18906 bp, 10 predicted proteins | sample 1597231 | NCBI WGS metagenome assembly OJMM01 (sample SAMEA2452128, study PRJEB22498) | human gut metagenome | reverse complement strand
CTGCGGATATGCTGTTCGGTCAGCAGGCTGTCGGGCAGGGAAGCGGAGGTTTTGTATCGGTTAGGGGTGCTTGCGGTGGAAAATAGGCTTATGGTGAGTGCCAGAGCAAGATAGAGGGGACGGAAGTAATGTATTTTCTCCATTGTTTATTTTCTCTTTTGTATGGCAAAGATAGGGATTATTTTTATCTTTGCCTGCGTTTATCATAAGAAGTTACTGCAATGAATATATACATAAAATCTGTCATTTTGTCTTTTTTCTTTATATCTGTCGGGGCTCGGGCACAAGAGGCTTCCTTCACTCCGCCTTTTGATTTTCCCATCATTTTCTCCGGTAACTTTGGCGAGATACGTGCCAACCATTTTCATGGCGGACTGGATTTCAAGACCGGTGGCGCCATAGGCAAACCGGTACGTGCGCTGGCGGACGGATATATTTCGCGTATCCGTGTCACCCACGGCTCGGGCTATGTGCTCGATGTGGTGTATGATAACGGCTATACCGCCATCTACCGTCATCTTAGCGCCTTTGTGGGTGAAGTGGCAAAGCGAGTGAAGGCTCTTCAGTACGAAAAGGAAAGCTGGGAAGTAGAGATAATTCCCGAGCCTGCTCCCGTGTCAGATGAGGGAGACGATAGAGATAGAGGCAGTAATAATCTCGGGGTGCATATCTTGGGCGAATATCCCGTGAAAGCCGGTCAGATAATAGCTTTAAGCGGAAACACCGGATACTCTTTCGGTCCGCACCTGCATCTGGATATGATAGAGACGGCTACGGACGAATATATAGACCCACTGCCTTTCTTCATGGACAAAGTGAAGGACAAGACTGCCCCGCGTGCCGAAGGTATCATGTTGTTTCCTCAGCCGGGCAAAGGAGTGGTGGAAGGTAAGCAGACGCGACGGGCTTTTCCGGCACATCCTACGAAACCCATTACCGCCTGGGGATTGATTGGTGCAGGCATCCGTGCCTACGACTATATGGACGGAGTGCAGAATAAATATGGCGTGAAGACGGTGATTCTCGAAGTGGACGGTGAGGAAGTCTTCCGCAGTACGATAGACCGCTTTGCCTATGAGGAGAACCGCTATATCAATTCGTGGACACACGGTCAGTACATGAAGTCTTTTATAGAGCCGGGCAACCGTCTTCGCATGCTGCAGGCATCCAACGGCAATCGCGGACTGGTGGAAATCAACGAAGAACGCCCTTACCGATTTGTCTATACACTGAGCGATGCGCTGGGAAATACCTCTAAAGTCCGCTTTACAGTCCAGGGACAGAAGACGATAATTGCTCCGGTGGAACATCGTGAGAAATATGCCCTCAAATGGGACAAGGTGAACTATCTGCAGGAGCCGGGGCTGGAGTTGGTTATCCCGAAAGGAATGCTCTACGATGACGTCTTGCTGAACTACTCCGTGCGGGCTGATAGTGGCGACATCGCTTTCACCTATCAACTGAACGATACCCGTATTCCTATGCACAATGCCTGCGATTTGCGTATCGGCTTGCGCCGGCGTCCAGTAGAGGATGTGACCAAATATTATGTGGCGGGCGTAACGGCGCGCGGTGGAAAATACCGTATCGGCGGTAAGTATGAGGATGGTGTCATGAAAGTGCGTATACGGGATTTGGGGACTTATACCGTGGCGGTGGATACGGTTCCGCCGGTGATAACTCCCGTGAACCAAGCCCAATGGGGACGTACGGGAAAAATCATCTTCAAGGCCAAGGACAAGGAAACCGGCATCAATACCTATCGGGGTACGATTGACGGGAAGTATGCCTTGTTTGGAAAGCCCAATTCCATCAGTGGTAACCTGGTGTGCGAGCTCGACCCGAAACATGTGGAGAAAGGCGGCAAGCATGTGGTGGAGATGACGGTGACGGATGGCTGTGGCAACCGTACCACCGAACAGTTTGAATTTGTATGGTAAAGACTGAAATATTTAGTAACATTATAATTTAGAAGTATGAAAAGTAAAAGACTGACTCTTTCCGTCTTGTTTGTTGTGGCAGCCGTGGCGAATGCGCTGGCCTGCACCAATCTTATCGTGGGCAAGAACGCTTCTGCGGACGGTTCTACCATTGTTTCCTATTCTGCCGATTCTTATGGTTTGTTCGGCGAGTTGTATCATTATCCTGCCGGTATGCACAAGAAAGGTACGCTGATTGACATACACGAGTGGGACACCGGCAAATACCTTGGGCAGATAGAGCAGGCGCGTCAGACGTACAATGTCATCGGCAATATGAATGAGTTCCAGCTCACTATCGGTGAGACGACATTCGGCGGACGTCCCGAGCTGGTGGATACCACCGGCATCATCGACTACGGCAGTTTGATTTACCTCGGTCTGCAACGCTCACGCACCGCTCGCGAGGCTATCAAGGTGATGACGGGGTTGGTGCAGGAATACGGCTATTACAGCGGTGGCGAGTCCTTTACCATTGCCGACCCCAACGAGATATGGATTATGGAGATGATTGGCAAGGGACCCGGTGTGCGCGGTGCCGTATGGGTAGCTGTCCGCGTGCCCGATGATTGTATCTCCGCACATGCCAACCAGAGCCGCATTCATCAGTTCAACATGAACGACAAGGAAAACTGTATGTACTCTGCCGACGTCATCTCCTTTGCACGTGAGAAGGGTTACTTTGATGGTGTGAACAAGGATTTCAGTTTTGCCGATGCCTATGCTCCGCTCGATTTTGGTGCCCGTCGCTATTGCGAGGCCCGTGTATGGAGCTATTTCAATATGTTTACCGACCGTGGTAACGAGTTCTTACCTTATATATTAGGTGAGACGAACACTCCGATGCCTCTGTTTGTGAAACCCAACCGCAAGGTTTCCGTGCAGGATGTGAAAAATGCCATGCGCGACCATTATGAAGGTACTCCTCTCGACATCAGCAAAGATTTCGGTGCAGGCCCGTATCATACCCCGTACCGCCTTTCTCCACTCTCTTTCAAAGTGGGCGACCGGGAATATTTCAATGAGCGTCCCATCTCCACCCAGCAGAGTGGTTTCGTATTCGTGGCACAGATGCGTTCCGAGTTGCCCGACCCTATCGGTGGAGTACTGTGGTTTGGCACGGATGATGCCAACATGACGGTATTTACGCCCGTATATTGCTGTACGGACAAGGTTCCCGTATGCTATACCCGCGTGGATGGCGCCGATTACATCACTTTCTCCTGGAACTCCGCTTTCTGGATTTTCAATTGGGTGGCCAATATGGTATATCCCCGCTATGACTTGATGATAGACGACGTGCGTGCCACTCAGACAGAGTTGGAGACAACTTTCAATGAAGCGCAGGAGGGCGTTGAGGCTGCTGCTGCCAAACTTTTGGAAAAAGACCCTGCCAAAGCGAAGGCATTCCTAACCAACTATACGAACATGACCGCCCAAAGCACTTTCGATACCTGGAAACGTCTTGGCGAGTTTCTTGTCGTAAAGTACAATGACGGCGTTGTCAAGCGTATGAAAAACGGTCAGTTCGAACGTAATTCCATTGGCCAGCCGGCAGGCGTAATCCGCCCGGGATACCCGAAGGAGTTCCTTGAAGAGTATGTTAAGCAGACGGGAGACAGATATAAAATGCCTGAATAAAATTAGGATATTTGAACTTATTCTTCTACATTTGTGTCTTACAAAAAAGTTTATATTAACTCTTAAAATAATAACAGTCTTATGGAAAATCAGGAACTGATTAAGCAGGTGACTGAGAAAGCCGAAAAATGGCTTACCCCGGCATATGATGCCGAAACTCAGGCAGAAGTGAAACGCATGTTGGAAAACCCAGATAAAACCGAATTGATAGACAGTTTTTACAAAGACCTGGAGTTTGGAACGGGTGGTCTGCGCGGCATCATGGGTGCCGGTACAAACCGCATGAACATTTACACTGTAGGTGCTGCAACACAGGGCTTGTCCAACTATCTGAACAAATGTTTTGCCGGAAAGAAGGATATTTCCGTTGTAGTGGGCTACGACTGCCGCAACAATAGTGACAAGTTCGCCAAGATTTCTGCTGACATCTTCTCTGCAAACGGCATCAAGGTATATCTTTTTGATGACCTTCGTCCTACGCCCGAAGTTTCATTCGCCATCCGTCACTTCGGCTGTCAGAGCGGTATCAACATCACAGCCAGCCACAACCCCAGAGAATACAACGGCTACAAAGCTTATTGGGATGACGGTGCGCAGGTGCTCGCTCCGCACGACACGGCCATCATAGACGAGGTGAACAAGGTGACGGTGGCCGACATCAAGTTCAACGGCAACAAGGACTTGATTCAGATTATCGGCAAGGAAGTGGATAAGGTTTATCTGGACATGGTTCACTCCATCTCTATCGACCCCGAAGTCATCCGTCGCCAGAAAGACCTCAGCATTGTGTATACTCCGCTTCATGGCGCAGGCCGCGTGCTTATTCCGGACTCATTGAAGGAGTGGGGATTTGAGAATATCAACTGCGTGCCCGAACAGATGGTGAAGGACGGCAATTTCCCGACAGTGGTTTCTCCGAATCCCGAAAATGCCGAAGCCCTTTCCATGGCCATTGCGCTGGCTAAGAAGATTGACGCTGACATCGTGATGGCAAGTGACCCGGATGCCGACCGTGTCGGTATGGCCTGCAAGGACGATAAGGGCGAGTGGGTGCTTATCAATGGTAACCAGACTTGTCTCATCTTCTTGTACTACATCATCAAGAACCGTATTGCAATGGGTAAGATGCAGCCGAACGACTTCATCGTGAAGACCATCGTGACCACCGAACTCATCAAGGCTGTGGCAGACAAGAACAAGATTGAAATGCGCGACTGCTACACCGGCTTCAAGTGGATTGCCCGCGAAATCCGTCTGAGTGAAGGTAAGCAGCAGTATATCGGTGGTGGTGAAGAAAGCTATGGCTTCCTGGCCGAAGACTTTGTCCGTGATAAAGACGCGGTTTCTGCCTGCTCTTTGCTGGCCGAAATCTGTGCTTGGGCCAAAGACCAGGGCAAGACACTCTATGACGTATTGATGGAAATCTATGTAGAATATGGATTCTCTAAGGAAACCACCGTGAACGTGGTGAAACCCGGTAAGAGTGGTGCCGAGGAAATCAAGGCGATGATGGATAACTTCCGTGCCAATCCTCCGAAGGAAATCGGTGGTTCGGCTGTCAGCCTGATTAAGGATTACAAGACGCTGGAACTGACTGATGCCCAGGGCAACGTAAGCAAGCTGGATATGCCCGAGACTTCCAATGTACTTCAATATTTCACTGTAGACGGCACGAAGATTTCTGTCCGTCCTTCCGGTACGGAACCGAAGATTAAGTTCTATATCGAGGTGAAGGGCGAGATGGGTTGTCCGAAATGCTATGCCAGCGCCGATGCCGAAGCTGAGAAGAAAGTGGAGGCAGTGCGCAAGTCACTCGGCATTTGATAGGAAAGAGGAAAAAATGTGTATATAGTGTTCGGAGAGGCGTAACCCGTGAGGGCTGCGCCTCTTCCTTTTGCTTCTGTGTTGAAAGAAAACTTAAATAAAGACTTAAACCCGATGGTTGATGAACAAAACGTTTGCAGGGAAGTTTAGTATATGCAGATTGCGGTTACACACCGATTGGTTGATGTGAATGAGAGTCGTTTCATTCGTAGTTGTTCGTTTGTGAGTGTGTGTTTTCCGCAATCTGCTTTTTTAAATTTCTTCCCCCCTCTTTTTAATTCTTTAATTTTTAATTGTTCTCCATCCACCAGTCTATCAGCCTTCTTGCGATACTCAGCTTTCGTGGAATTTCGGGCAGGTTGTCTTTGGAATAGAAGGCGGCAGCGGTCAGCTCATCTTCCTGCAGTTTTATCTCCCCGCTTTCGTAGTCGGCAATGAAACCCACCATCAATCCGCTGGGGTAGGGCCAGGGCTGGTTGCTGAAGTAGGTGATGTTCTTTACCTTCAGCCCCGTTTCTTCAAAAACTTCCCGTTCTACACATTCTTCCAGTGTCTCGCCGGCTTCGAGGAAGCCTGCCACCAGTCCGTAGAAGGTTCCTCGGAAGTTCCGGGCATGCACCAGCAGGATTTCGTCTCCTTTGCGTATCAGTACAATGATGGCGGTGGAAACGGGAGGGTACATCTCATTGCCGCAGTTGGGACACTTCTTCATGATGGGGGTCTGGTGCTCCATGGCGGTGCCACACACGGGGCAGAAGCGGCTGTGCTCGTCCCAATAGAGTATCTGGAAGGCCTTTCCTGCAGAACGGTACTCGTCCGGCGAGATGTAGTCGTACGATGCGCGCAGGCCTATCATGACCCATTCGTCGGTTTCGGCCACGGGCTGTTCCAAGGCGAATGCACGTACTTGCTTGCCGTTGGGGGGGAACACTTCGTGTATATTACTTCCGGCTTCCGGTGTCAGAGGAGGCTCTATACTGACGGGTACGCTGTATTTTATTTCTCCTTTGTCTGTATATCCTTTTTTCAGCAGCAGTTGGTCTTTGAAGAAGACGAACCACTGCGTGCAGGGTTGGGGTTCTGTTGATTTTTCCATTGTTTGTTGTTTTATTATTTTTGGGGGGGATGAACACGAAAATACAAAGGCACAGAGATTCTTTTCAAATTAATTTCTATGTCTCTGTGTCTCTGTGCTTGCCCCCCTAAATTTCGTTTGCTGTGTCTTTTTCTTGTCGCACATAGACCGTTGACCTTCCCATTCCGCGGCGGCGCAGGAACCCTTGCCGGATGAATTTGTTCAGTTCGTCTATGGCGGCATGTCTGGTTAGTCCGCTTAGCTGGATGTATTCGTTCTTGTTGATACATACATTCTGCTTGAGGAACAGTTCCAGTTCGGCTTTTCTTGTTTCTTCGGTGGTCTCTACTACTTTTTTCGATTTCTTGGTAGTGGAGTGTACACGTTCCAACGTCATTTTCTTCTTGATGTTGTTGCGGAACGTGCTGCTGATGCGCAGGTGTACGTTTTGGAATTGGACGGATTCGGAGCGGATTTTCTTTTTCTCGTCGTCGGTCTCGCGCAAACATTTCAGTGAAGTGCTGAAGAATCCGAGTTCTCCCAGCTCCACGATGTTTCCGTTGGCAAGGAGGTCGCACAACTCGTCAATGCAGGCATCCAATGCTGCCCCTATCACATTCTTGGGCAGATGTTGGAAAGTTGCGATATGTTCCACAAACTCCTTTTGGGTATAAGTCCTTTTCGGGCAGATACGTGCATGGAGTGATTTCTTGTCTTCTTTCCCGTCGGGCGAAGGCGTTTCGTAAAGGTCGTAATACGCGCTCATAAGATATTTATTTTTGTTTATAGCGATAAACAGTTCTCGTCGCTTCGGGGAATTATTTTTGTCGCTAAGCGGATTAATTTTCTTCTTCCTAAAAACTAATCGTCCGACAACTGTTGCATTATCGTCCAACAGTTGTTTAATTATCGTCCGACAGCTGTCGGACGAAACAGAAATGGGTATGGGACGATTAATTCTTAGTGAACAAAGGTATAAAATATTGTGATACGAAGGGTAGTGTTTGGGGAGGAAAGTTTTAGTAGGCAGGAAGTTTTTTAAGGAAAGAAAAAGTAGTTTCTTTGATGGAAAAACTCGTTTATTGAAATAAAAAATCCCCCGTTAAGGACGAGGGAACCTAATGTCTTCACAACGGAATAATCCTTATTGTGATTTGCTTCATTTTAGTACGACAAAGATAAGAATAAAAATGATATATCCTGCAATCTTTTCAAATGCTTTTTTTACATTTGTGGAAATTAACTTTAAATTATTGTTATGAAAAAAATATTGGGGTTGGATTTGGGGACCAGTAGCATTGGCTGGGCATTAGTTAATGAGGCAGAAACGAGCGAAGAGAAATCGTCAATAATTAAGCTTGGTGTGCGAGTAAACCCTTTAACGGTGGACGAATTGCAGAATTTTGAAAAGGGGAAGAGTATCACTACAAATGCAGATAGGACAGCAGGTCGAAGTATGCGACGTAATTTGCAGCGCTATAAACTGCGGCGTGAAAATCTGATTGAGGTCTTGAAAGAATATAATTTCATTACCGATGAAACGATATTGTCTGAAAATGGTAATAGAACGACTTTTGAAACATATCGCTTAAGAGCGAAAGCTGCTGTAGAAGAGATTTCATTAGAGCAATTTGCACGTGTGTTATTAATGATTAACAAGAAACGTGGTTATAAAAGCAGTCGGAAGGCCAAAGGAGCAGAAAATGGGACTTTAATTGACGGGATGGAAGTGGCCCAAAAAATGTATGATGAGGGTATTACACCCGGCGAATTATGTTTGCAACTTCTTACAGCAGGAAAAAGATATTTCCCTGATTTTTATCGCTCAGATTTGCAAGCTGAATTTGATAGAATTTGGAATTTTCAGAAACAATTTTATCCAGATTCCTTAATTGATAAAGTCAAAGACGAAGTAAGAGGAAAGAATAAGTCACAGACTTGGGCTATATTAGCGAAGTATTTTGTATGGAAAGAAGTTGAAAATAGTTGGAATGAAGAAGAAGCCCAAACTAGAAGAGTAGAAAAAGAATACAGACTTGTGGGAATTAAAAGGGGAGTAAAGAGAGAGGAATTGAAACTTGAAAACTTCCAATGGCGAGTAAAAGCACTTTCCGAGAGGATGAATCCTGAAGAACTTGCAATCGTTTTGCAAGAGATAAATGAGCAGATTAGTAATTCGAGTGGGTATTTAGGTGCAATTAGTGATCGAAGCAAGGAACTATATTTCAATAGACAAACTGTTGGACAGTATCAAATGGCTGTTTTGGATAACAATCCTAATATAGGCTTGCGGAATATGGTGTTTTATAGGCAGGATTATTTGGATGAGTTTAATACGATATGGGAAAAACAGGCTGAATTTCATAAAGAGTTGACGGAAGATTTGAAAAAGGAAATTCGGGATATCGTTATCTTTTATCAACGTCGTTTGAAAAGTCAGAAAGGTTTGATAAATATTTGTGAGTTTGAAAGGCGGCAGATAGAGGTGGAAATAGATGGTAAGAAAAAGATTAAAACTATTGGTAGTCGGGTTATTCCTCGTTCTTCACCTCTATTCCAGGAATTTAAGATATGGCAGACTTTAAACGATATAGAGGTGTCGGTGCTTGGTGTGAAAAATAAACGTAAAAAGCAAGATGATAATTCTACTACACTGCTCGATTCTGCCGAAAATATTGATTCTTTGAAATTGAATGTTAGCCGTCCTCTGGATGCTGATGAAAAAAGCTTACTTGCTAAAGAACTTTTTATCCGTGATAAGCTGACTAAATCAGATGTGCTGAAATTGCTATTTAATAATCCTCAGAATCTGAATCTGAATTTTAAAAATATTGATGGAAATAGAACAGGAAGTGCCTTATATCAGGCATTTAGTAAGATTCTTGAAATATCTGGTCATGAGTCTATTAATTTCAAAAAATCAGCTGACGAAATTGTAGAACAAGTAAAAACGATATTTTCTGCTTTGGGTTGGAATACGGAAGTTTTGTGTTTTGATTCGGAAAAAGAATTGGACAAGCAACCTTACTTTAAACTTTGGCATTTATTGTACTCTTTTGAGGGTGATAGTACGCCGACCGGAGATGGAAATCTGATTCAAAAGATAGCAGATTTATGTGGTTTTGAAAAAGATTATGCTTCAATTTTGGCGAATATAACTTTTCAAGAAGATTATGGTAGTTTGAGTACAAAAACAATTCGTAAGATATTACCTCATCTAAAAGATGGAAATCAGTATGATGTTGCTTGTGAATATGCAGGGTATAAACATTCAAAATCCTCATTAAAGAAAGAAGAAATTAAGAACAAGGTATTGAAAGATAAATTAGAGCTTCTTCCTAAGAATAGTTTGCGTAATCCGGTTGTTGAGAAGATACTGAATCAGATGGTCAATGTGATTAATGCGATTATTACTACTTATGGCAAACCGGATGAAATCCGTATTGAACTGGCTCGCGAATTAAAGAAAAATGCAAAAGAGAGAGAAGAACTGACGAAATCTATTGTGGATACAACAAAAACGCACGAAGGGATAAGAGCTATTCTGCAAAATGATTTCGGAATGTCTCATGTAAGCCGTAATGCAATAATTCGTTATAAATTGTATGAAGAGTTGAAAGATAATGGTTATAAAACCTTGTATTCTAATACCTATATTCCCAAAGAAAAATTGTTCAGTAAGGATTTTGATATTGAGCATATTATTCCACAGGCTCGTTTGTTTGATGATTCTTTCTCTAACAAAACATTGGAAGTGAAAAGTATAAATATTGAGAAAGGAAGTAAAACTGCTTATGATTTTGTGGAGGAGAAATATGGCGAACAAGGTTTGCAGGAATATTTAAATCGTTGCGAGGTACTGTTCAGGGATAAGAAAACTAAACTTAGAAAATTGAAAATGCAGGAGAGTGAAATCCCTGAAGGATTTATTGATAGGGATTTACGGAATACACAGTACATTGCAAAGAAAGCTCTTTCTATGTTGAATGAAATTTGTCGTCGAGTGGTTGCTACTACTGGGGCGATTACTGATGAATTGCGTGAAGATTGGCAACTTGTTGATGTTATGAAAGAATTGAATTGGGAAAAATATAAAGTACTGGGATTAGTCGAATATTTTGAAGATAATGATGGAAGGTTGATAGGTAGGATTAAAGATTGGACTAAGCGTAACGATCACCGCCATCATGCAATGGATGCTTTGACAGTAGCATTTACTAAAGATGTATTTATCCAGTATTTTAATAATAAGAATGCTAGTCTTAAGCCTGATACGAATGAAGCTGCAATAAGAAATAAGTATTTTCAAAATGGAAAGGCTATTCCTCCCATGTCTTTAGATGAATTTCGTGCTGAGGCAAAGAAGCATTTAAATGATACGCTAATCTCTATTAAGACCAAGAATAAGGTAGTTACAATTAATCTCAATAGAACAAAAAAGAAAAATGGAATAAACAAAAAGCAGCAACAAACTCCACGAGGGCAATTGCATTTGGAAACTGTTTACGGTAGTCATAAACAGTATGTGGTTAAAGAGGAGAAAGTGAATGCCTCGTTTGATGCAGCTAAGATAGCCACTGTAAATAAACCTGCTTATAGAGATGCATTATTGAGGCGTTTGCAAGAAAATGGCAATGATTCGAAGAAAGCTTTTACTGGTAAGAATTCATTGGACAAGCAACCTGTTTGGTTAGATGCTAAGCAGAACGAGTGTGTTCCGGAAAAGGTTAAAACAGTAATGCTTGAAACGGTTTATACGGTACGAAAACCTATTGATGAAAAATTGAATGTAGATAAAGTTGTAGATGCGAGAATTCGTAAACTTTTGCAGGATCGCATAAAAGAATACGGTAATGCGAAGAGTGCATTTGCCAATCTGGATGAAAACCCGATATGGCTCAATAAAGAGAAAGGTATAACTATAAAGCGAGTGAGTGTTTTTGGTATCAGTAAAGCGCAATCACTTCATGAAAAGAAGGATAAGGATGGTAATTTTATTTTAGATAAAGACAGTCGGAGGATTCCGGTTGATTTTGTTAATACAGGTAATAATCATCATGTCGCAATTTATCGTAAACCAGTTTTAGACAAAAAGGGACAGGCTGTATTTGATGAAAATGGTGAATTGAAGTTTGAACTTGAAGAGGTTGTAGTTTCTTTCTTTGATGCAGTGACGCGGGTAAATCTTAGTCAACCTATTATTGATAAAGATTATAAGAGAAGTGAAGGTTGGAAGTTTCTTTTTAGTATGAAGCAAAACGAGTATTTTGTGTTCCCAAATGAGAAGACTGGCTTTGACCCTAAAGAAATTGATTTGCTGAATCCTGAGAATTATGCTTTAATAAGTCCAAACTTGTTTAGAGTGCAAAAAATAGCCTCTAAAGATTATGTGTTTAGGCATCATTTAGAAACAGTTGTTGCAGATAGGAAAGAATTGCAGGAGATTACCTGGAAACGAATTTCTTCTCTAAGTATATTGAACAGAATTATTAAAGTCCGAGTCAATCATATTGGTCAAATTGTTATGATAGGGGAATATTGAGATGGAGAATAAATTGAAATTGTTTCAAGGCAAGAGTATTCGTTCCGCCTGGAATGAAGAAGAACAACAATGGTATTTTTCTATTTTAGATGTTGTTCAGGTTTTGACAGATAATGCAATGCTAAGCAATATACAAAGCGAATGTGTTCAAGAGATGAAATGTTGAATTTGAACTGGGGTACAAATTGTACCCCAGTTCAAATGACTGCTGAAGATGGTAAAAGAAGGAAAATCCAAGCGGCAAATATAAAAGGACTTTTTCGTATCATTCAGTCTATTCCTTCTCCCAAAGCAGAGCTTTTTAAACTGTGATCAGCCCAGATTGGCTATGATCGTGTACAAGAAATTGAGACCCCAGAATTAGCTCAAGAGTGAATGAAAGAACTTTATGAACAGAAAGGGTGTCTCCTCAGTTACCGTTTGAAGAAGGTGATGAATAATATTCACTAAAATTGAAGTACTATGATTAAGAAAACACTCTATTTTGGAAATCCAATTTATTTATCTTTAAAGAATGCACAGTTAGTAATAAAACTACCGGAAGTAGTGAAAAATGAAACTTTAACGGGAGGATTTAAACAAAAGGCAGAAGTGACAAAACCAATAGAAGATATTGGTGTAGTTGTATTGGATAATAAGCAAATTACGATTACCTCAGGAGTACTGGAAGCTCTACTTGAAAATAATTGCGCTATCATAACCTGCGATAGTAAAAGTATGCCCGTTGGCCTGATGCTTCCTTTGTATGGCAATACAACTCAGAATGAACGTTTTCGTCAACAATTAGGTGCTTCTCTTCCATTGATGAAACAATTGTGGCAACAAACCATTAAGCAAAAGATAGAGAATCAGGCAGCTGTGTTGAAAAAATGTGCAGGGGAAGAAATAAGATGCATGAAAGCATGGGCTGCTGATGTGAAGAGTGGGGATTCTGATAATCTGGAAGCTCGGGCTGCAGCTTACTATTGGAAAAACCTATTTAAAATAGATGGTTTCACGAGAGATAGAGAGGGCATTCCACCTAATAATTTGTTGAATTATGGGTATGCGATATTGCGTGCTGTTGTGGCACGTGGGTTGGTATCGAGTGGACTTTTGCCTACGTTAGGCATTCATCATCATAATCGTTATAATGCGTATTGCTTGGCTGATGATATAATGGAACCTTATCGTCCGTATGTGGATGAACTGGTTTGTGATATTATGAAAAAAGGAGGAGATTATGGGATGTTGACAAAGGAACTGAAAGGACAGCTTTTGACGATTCCGTCGTTAGATGTTATTATTTCAGGTAAGCGTAGTCCGCTAATGATAGCAGTGGGACAAACAACAGCTTCTCTTTATAAATGTTTTAATGGAGAGTTGCGTAAAATAGCATATCCGGAAATGTAATGGACCGTTTTAGTGAATATCGCATTATGTGGGTACTGGTGTTATTTGATTTGCCTACTGATACCAAGAAGGATAAGAAGGCGTATGCAGACTTCCGGAAGAACCTGCAGAAGGATGGATTTACTATGTTTCAGTTTTCCATCTACGTACGACATTGTGCCAGCAGTGAAAATGCAGATGTGCACATAAAAAGAGTTAAATCTTTCTTACCGGAGTTTGGACAGGTGGGAATTATATGTATTACGGACAAACAATTTGGTAATATTGAGCTCTTTTATGGGAAAAAAGTTCAAGATGTGAATACACCGGGGCAACAGTTGGAGTTATTCTAAAAGTAAAAATCCCACTTGTTGGTGGGATTTTTAGTGGAAAACTGTTTGCTTTTTGTGATTCAAATTGATTGTTTAACCATTTGATTATTAGATTATAATGAATAGTCAGCTGTTTCCAATGGTTCAAAGATACTAAAATGAAAGCAAATCACAACGTGTGTGTGCGTGTCTGTGTGTATTTGTTTTCCAAAGATAGTGAATCTTAATAAGACTCTCTCTGATTTCCCTACTATTTTGTATCTTTACACACTTTTCTTTATACATGAGTACTGACTATAAATAAATCATATTGTGGAAATAACCCAACGCATTCGTCTCCTCCTTTCCGAAATGAACCGGGGAGTATACGAAAAAGAAACTGAAATAAACCTCTCCCTGCTGGCAGCTCTGGCAGGCGAGAGCATTCTGCTCCTGGGACCTCCGGGAGTAGCCAAGTCAATGGTAGCTAGGCGGCTAAAGTCTGCTTTTACAGATGCCCGTGCCTTTGAATACCTGATGTCCCGCTTCTCTACGCCCGACGAGATTTTCGGTCCTGTCAGCATTAGCCGACTGAAAGAATCCGACAAGTATGAACGTGCCATCGACGGCTATCTGCCCACAGCCGATGTCGTGTTTCTGGACGAAATATGGAAAGCAGGCCCTGCCATACAGAACACTCTGCTGACCGTCATCAACGAGAAACTTTTCCGCAACGGCGACAAGGAACTGCATCTCCCCCTCAAACTGCTCGTAGCCGCCAGCAACGAACTGCCCGCTCAAGGCGAGGGACTAGAAGCCCTATGGGACCGCTTCCTTATCCGCATTCTCTGCACCTGCGTCAAGCAGGAAGAGTCTTTCTACAAAATGCTGCTGGACGATTCTGCCGACCATCCGGAAACGACTGCCTGCGAATGGCAAATCTCCGACCGCGAGTATGCCGAATGGCAAGCTGAGATACGCCGCGTAACCTTGCCTCTCGATGTTCTTTCCTGCATCACAGCCATTCGCCACGGACTGACAAGCGTAGAGATGCAAGACTCCGACCTGCGCCGCAATGTCTACGTCAGCGACCGCCGCTGGAAGAACATCGTGAAGCTGCTCAAGACCTCCGCCTTCGTCCACGGCCGCACGGAAGTCTCCATGACCGACCTGCTTCCCGTCTACCACTGCCTATGGAGTGAGCCTGATGAGAGCGTTGCCATCCGTGACATCGTTATCCGTGCCTTATTCGTGTCCCACACAAAACAGATTGCCGGTATCGCCTCCTCGCTGAAATCCGATTTGAAAGTCAGCCGTGTGCGCGAAGCCCTCGACAAAGCCCGCCTTGCCGGCGACCGTAGGGACGATGACCTGCAGATAACGGACCACTTCTACTACCAGGTGGAGAAACATGGTACGGGCAACACCTACATCTTTATCGTGGACTACAAAAATCTGAAGGAGTACAGCGCCAAAGATGCCCCCACCTTGGGCGTAATGTATGTCGACCCCATCAATCCCAAGCGTACCATCATCCGCGCCTTTGCCGACACCGGCGCCGTGAAAGAGGAAGGCACCGAACGCGTCACCCTCTACCGCGACGACAAGCATCTCTACATCAACGGTGTGCGCTTCCCCATGCGGCGTCTGCAACGGGGCGAGGAGCAACAACTCTGGCTGGGGAACCTCTCCATTACCGACCGCGACTATGAGACGGAACTGGACACTGCTGCCACAAATATAGACCGTTTGGTAAGAGATTTGTCCGACAACCTTTTCGTCTCCGAAGAGGATAAAAAGAGCGTAGCTCAATACGTCTCCATCGTCCGCAAGGAAATAGCCTGGGCGCGTGTGGACATGCGCAAACTGAGATATGGAGACGAATAATCCTCCAGTAACCAAGAAGAAGATGAACACCACCGTCACCCGATATGACACCGCCTTCTATGTGCAGGCACTGGACCGTTTCGTTGCCACCGGAGAGTGCGCAGAGACGGATACCGAGCCCTTGTATGCCTATCTACTCTCTGTGATGAACGACTCCATGGTCAAGGTGCAGGTACTGGGCGATGAGGTCTGTGCACGTATCTTTTACGACACCATGATTCAGTTCATCCAATTGAACTTGGAGAAGGAGAGGTACCACCTCCGGAAAAGCCAGTCGGAACGGACCGGGATGAAACTCGTGCTGGAATGGTCCATGGCAAAGCGGAAAGACGGCTGGCAAGCCTTGCTCCAGCAGATTTCCGACAAATACCGGGAGTACGGCTTCGACTCCCGTTTCTACCGCAGCCACTTCGGTACAGAAGGAGGATATGCGGACGATGAAGTCTGGGAGAAAATGGTGGACGACTGGGAAGACGCCTTCCAACTGAAGATGCACGAAGAAAAGGAGAAAGAGATTGCTTTCCGCAAAGATGCCCTCGAGCGCAGGCTCCGTTCCAATCTGAAAGACATCCCCGAGTACATCCGCCAGAACCGGGTGGATAAGGACGAATTCTTCCAGACCTGGGGCATGATGAGCGGCTTGTGGAATACTGTCGACTTTGAGCGTATACGGAAAATCGTGCGCATCCAGCGCTCTTGCCCCGAGATAGTGAAAGTGGCCCGCAAGATGGGGCGTATGGCAGACGACGAAGGACGTGAGCAAATCCGCGTTGCCGAGGGAAACGTCTACAAAATGGAGCACTCCTCCAAATGTGACATCCTGGGCATCAGTACCGGCAACGACCTCAATGCTCTGCTTCCCATTGAGCTTGCCCATTCCGCCGACAGCGAACTGGAAGATTTGTTCGTCTACAAATACCTCACCCGCAAGCTCCAGACCTTCCGCTATAAATCGGAAATCATGCAGCCTGCCCGGCGCATCGAAACCAAGCCTGCCCGTCCCAAAGGTCCGATGATTGTCTGTCTAGACACCTCGGGAAGCATGGCTGGCAAGCCGGAGAAGATTGCCCACTCCCTGCTGATAAAGCTCCTGGAGATAGCCGACCGTCAACGGCGGAACTGCTTTCTGATAGCCTTTTCCGTCTCCATTCATCCGATTGACGTAAGGAAAGAGCGGGCAAGGCTGCTCGAATTCTTCTCAAAGACAGCTTGCGGGGATACAGATGCCACCCGCATGCTGGAAGCCACGTTCCGTCTGCTCAAAGAAGGCAAGGAGTATATGAATGCCGATGTGCTTTGGGTCAGCGACTTCAAGATTCCTCATTCTTCACCTGTCTTTATGGAGGAGATTCGCCGTTGTCGGGAAGCCGGTACACACTTCTACGGTCTGCAGATTGGCATCACGGACAATGAGTGGGCACCATTCTTCGACCATATCTATCGAGTAGAATATACTCCTTCGCAACAGTATTAAAAGTTGATATTTACGCCTCCCATCACCGTGGCTTTCGGCATGGGGAAGCCTGCATTGATTTCATAGCGTTGCGCCAGCAGGTTTTCGCCCTTGACAAAGACGTCGGCAAAACTGCACAGACGGTAGTTGGCACGCAGGTTCCAGAGTACGAAGCTTTCCTGCTTCTCCTTGCCCGGGGTGACTGAGGTATGAAGCCCCTTCACGTATTGTATACCGGTAGACAGACTCCAGCGTCCTTGCGTAAAGTCCGCACCGGCATAAAGTTTGTGCTCGGGAGCAGCCAGTACCGGATTCTCCATGTGCAGCCAGCTGTAGTTGGCGTTTATCTGCCAGTGGCGGTTGATGCGGTATCCGAGGTTGGTTTCCACACCCCAGTTCTCTATCTCGTCGGAGTTGACGTTCTTGCGCAGGGCAGGGTCCGTCATGATGATGTTGTCCCCGTTGATGTAGTAGAGGTTCACCCCATAGGACATGGGCCCTCCCAAAAGCTGCCCCGTAAAGGAGAGTTCATAGTTCATCAGGCTCTCCGCTTTCAAATCGGGGTTCTGTGGAGGGAACATGTACATCTCCCGGATGGTGGGGTTACGGAATCCTTTGCTCACCATTGCTTTCAGTTCTGCCTGCTGCGGCAGATGGAAAGCCAGTCCCCCTTGGGGAATCCATTCCGTGCCTACGTGCGAATGGTGGTCTATGCGGACACCGGCGTCCAGTGAAAGCCAGCTGTTGATGTCCTGCCTGAAATCCACATAGCCTGCAAATTCATCCATCTGCTTGTCCACACCGGGGATATGGTCGCCAATCTGCTGTCCGGGTTTTGCCTCGTCGATGGCGACAACCTTGTTCCAGGACTCTCCGCCGAAGTGCTGGTAATCGAAACCTACGGTCAGGCGGTTGCCGGTGAAGAGCGTGGCGCTTTGATACCACGATATGCCCAGCATCCGGTCCTTGGAGTTGAAGTGCGACTTCTGGGGCTCTCCTCCGGGATGGTAGCCGTCATTAATCCTGTGCCGGCCCCAGTTATAGAAGAAGCTCACGGCGCCGGAAGTACAGTCGTAACGATTTTCCAGTGCGAAGGAGGTCATGCCGCGTGTGATGCGCGAGTCGTTGTCTATATACGGATTGTCGGCTTCGCCGGGATTGGAGGCGTTGAAGCGGGTGATGTTCACGTCGCCCCACAGCTTCCAGGTGTCGCTGAAGTCGTATCCCAGTTTGGCATAGCCGCCATACTGCTCAAACTCCATGTCGTCACGGTGTCCGTCGGTACGGTTGTACGAGCCGGTCACCACGCTGCTGAAACGCCCTTTCCTCACGCGGTTGGAGACTTCCGTCTGCAGGGTATTGTAGGAACCGTATCCTATCTGCGCATTGGTTTTCACCCCGTCCTCCTGCATCTTGCGGGTGACGATGTTGATAACCCCGCCCATTGCATTGGACCCGTAGAGGACGGAGGCGGGACCGCGCAGCACTTCCACCCGTTCGGCCATCATGCTCTGGTAGGCGTCGGCGATGGGATGCCCCATCAAGCCCATGTATTGCGGGTGTCCGTCTATCAGCACCAGCAGGCTGGTCGTAGGTCCTCCGGCGGCATTCACCCCAGCGCCTATGCCGCGCAGGCTCATGCCTCCTGCGGCTCCCGTGGATACGCCGTAGCCCATGATGCCGCGGCTTGTGGTGAAAAGTCCGGGCACCTGCTCGGTCAGTGTAGGCAGGATGGAGGGTTGGTAGGTCTGCTCCAGTTGCCTGCGGCCCACTATGGAGATGGTCATCGGCAGGTGGCGGATGTCTGTTTCATTTCTCGTCCC
>OJMM01000879.1_pt1 | contig 18977 bp, 27 predicted proteins | sample 1597231 | NCBI WGS metagenome assembly OJMM01 (sample SAMEA2452128, study PRJEB22498) | human gut metagenome | reverse complement strand
TTAAAAATTACCCTATTTATATCTCTACCATTGAATACAATCCTATTTATATTCCTACCATTAAAGGATAAAATTGGATTAGCCATAACTAATTTTCTTTAATTTGGATTCCATATTTTTCTGAAGCTAATACTTTCCCAGAATCCAATTGGATTAAACTGAAGGTTAATTCAGTATACCCAGATTCATTAAATACTAGCTTATATGGAATTTCCATGATATTATTGGATTCTAAATTAAATCCTACTTTTGAATCACCAAAGAAATAATTGTTGTTGGCATTTACTTGATTTCCATTAACCCCTTTTATATTAAGGTTAATTTCATTTGGGTATTCATTCTTTAATAAAATTCTTACCCTTCCAATTTTATCAGTAGTATAATTTGCTAGAGTTAAATTAACCAAAACTTCTTTATTCTTAATTGGAATTTCTAAAAACTCTGCTATAATAGATATTGTTTTTTTTTCTACTGACCTTGCCAACATCATTGATATTGGTTCATATTCAAAATATAATATATTATCTTGTTGATCTGAGGCTGATTCAGTTACTACTATTGCCTTTACCATATCAGATATAACTGCATTTGTTGGTAAATTGGCATTTTGTTTCTGACTTCCTCCTACTCCAATAATAAGTTGAGACATTTTTTTTATTTAATACCCATATTGAAGCTGATTTTCTTGGGCACCTTGAATTTCGGATATGATTTCTGGATTCCAACCAGGGTATACTTTAGTTTCTATAAACTCATCATTACCAGCAGGTTTAACTGTTAATGTTAAAGTATCATCAGTTAAATTCTTTATAAGAAATACCTCCTTTGGTGAACCAAGTTTAAAATTACCACTTGGTATATTACCAATTACACTAACTTGAAGACTTAGTGTTATACTTTTTCTACCTTGATTTTTCATTGAATTATCGTACTGGTTAATTGGTTACTAGTGGTATCAAATTGCAATACTTGAAAAGTTTTATCCTTTCTTATATTCAGAAAATATAAAATACTGGTAGTTGAATCAGCAGTTTTATTAAATTCCACTAAACCATTAGTACCTTTAACTATAATCTCCCCACATTCCTTTATATTAGATATTAATACATCATCAGATATAGTTGTATCTATAATATCAGATTCTATGGTTATGGAAAAAGGCATATTTGGCTTTATGTAGTCATCATTTTTAGATACTGCACCATCACTTGATATGTTATAGAATACTTCATTACCATAAGCAGTAGTTATATGGGCAAACCCACCATTAGCAGAATTATAAATTCCAACCCCAAACCCATAATCAATTTGAGTAAAGAAATGACCACCTATTGATAGGTTTTTCTTATTTTTGGATTTTACTTCATCTGAATCTCCTATTTCTAATGGTATATAGGGTAATATTTGATTAAGATTATAGGTAGTAAATAATGTTATATCACCATTATTAAAATCAACATTAAATACCAATATGAAATTTTCTGATGGACTTGTTATATACCCATTACAATAGGTACCAATAAGATTATATTCTATATTATTTAAGGTACCTATTAATTTTACTGATACACATTTTTCGAAGAGTATGTTTGCAGCTAGATTTAAGTTATTGGATAACTCTGTTGGGTCTTCCTGTTATCCTAAAAATATAATTATCTGGAATATTACTTTCCCCACTACCAGTATTAGTGGATTTTATGTTTTTACCCCCTATTACTATGGTTGTACTCATCTGTATTATATTTTTCTTGCAATTCTAAGGCTTCTTGTTCTGGTAATTCTTTCCAATCAGAAAAATCACTATTATCTGGACCTGATATAGCACGAGTAATTACTATAAAAGGTAGTCCACTTTCCTCTATACCAGTTTTTACCAGCATAAAACCATTTTTTGCTTGTATTCTTTTCATACTCCTATTACTTGCCAATTTTTATCCGTAGCTATCTTTATATCTTCTTCCGTAAGTTCAGATGTCCCGACACATCCATTTATGTTAATAACTCTTACTGATTCACCTTTGAAATTTGGTAACTGATTAAAAATTTCTATTATGGCGTCATAAGAAAGTGGAGCAAACTGAAAATATAAATGTGCGTCACCAATTTGATAATCAAATGGGGATTCCGATGAAAATGTTAACCCAATTAGACCAATACTTGAATGTTTTGTTTCACTTGACCACACTAAACATCTTATCTTTGTATTTTTTAGGTCCAATCTCATGGTTTTTGGTACATACTGCATATTAAGAATGAGTCCATTTCCTTTTGACCCAAAATCGCTTGGTAATTCAAAATCATATAACTGTCTACAATTTTGCAAAAATCCTATTGCATCCTCTACATTCGGCATCGATTTGGGTAATACCAATTTTCTCAATGAGATGCAACTAAAAAAACAGTTCCTAACATAAGTACCAGTAAATGGTTCCTGAGGCATGATTACTTCCTCTATCATTTGTCCAACTCCATAAAAGCAATGACTCCAACAGTTATCCGATGATACCTTCATTTTAGAAAGGTCTACTTTACCTCTGGTTTGATTTTCACAACCCCATAGATATTCTCCAAATTCTCCTCCTTCAATCTGAATGTCACTTAAATCTTGACAGACACCATTCCTAAATCTATAACCGATTAGCTTAGTTAATTTTAAAGTATCCCCGGCATGTAATATGTATTTCAATCTGGTTTTATTATAAGGAAAAGAGGGAATCATGTCTATTGTATCCGATAGAAATTTAATGGCTTCTAAGGGGAATGTCGCTATGTCGAAGATGGAGAACTCAAACTTACGAAGATTCTTTCCGAATACAATATATTTATAAGGAGCTATATTAAATATCTTTTGAGGGTAATTTATATACACATGACCGTTTGGATAAATATAATGGGGATAGTCAATCGAATGTAATTCATACGTAACCTTCATTATCCAAAATTCCCTGCCATTAGTGTCTATTCTGCCAGTTCCTTTCAAATATCTATGGTTTGTTATATTGGTACTTATTGGGGCGATAGCGGTATAAATTTCACTACCGTCTCCCCAATCTATCTTATAACTTTTTACATTAAAAGAGGAGTACTGCACAAAAATATAATCTTCAAATGTTGTCGGTTTATCGTCTGTCACCACAAACCAAATGTCATTATCCGGGCATTCGTCAAGATTTCCCCATGACGGGTCGGGAATAAATTTAGGTTTTTGAACAATAGCTGGAACTAATACCTCTTCTTCTATTATTGGTACATCTGGAACTAATACCTCTTCTTCTATAATAACATTCATGATACAATTTCTATATTGGTATATTCAGTTTTATCTCCATAATCCCAAATCCCATCATTAAAATCAGAATCTGGGGTATTGAATGCTCTAGTTACCCTTAATATCCCACATTGAAAGGTATTTGAATTTACAATCACTATAATATGATTATCTTCAATCTTATGGTTTACTCTTGTAGTACCATCATAACTAGCAACTAACTGGTTATCCTTTGCATCTTTATAAGTAAATTTAAACTGGATATCTTTTGGGTCAATCAATACTCTTTTGGTCTCCCCATTTTCTTCCTGTTTTGCATATAAACCTACTTTAATTTTAAAATCTGCCCAGTATGGTTGTGGTTGTATTTGATTTTCCATATCAAATTATTTCATAAACTTTTCTACCATTTGTATTCCTTATTATGGATTGTTTTCCAGAACTTATTATGGTAGTATCTGATACATAAGATTGTAAAATATCTTCATTCTCTTGTGGGTCTTCTCTATCTAATATGATAAAGAATAAAAGAGCTTCATCTGATGCTTGTGCAACTTGGGTATCTCCAGATGGTTTATATACTTTCCCATTTAATATAAACCTATCTTCGGACCAATTAAAATCCCAATACCCATATTTGTTTAATAAATTGTTTTCCCTTAAAAGGTTAGCAGAAATATATAAAACCAAATTACCATTATCTAGTTCACCAGAAATGGAATTTCTTCCAGATGATGCCCAGGTTTTAATAAAATTATATTGGAATAACCCTTCTAATTGATAAGGTACATATTTAACTCCAACATCTTCACCAAAAGCTAATGGTTGGTTTATTTTTCTTAACCATAGAAATGGTTGTTTACCAGCATCTACATCTATGAAGTTATTTATTATGGATTTATATTTATCCCAATCTTTTTGGGACATTCTGCTAATTTTTGGCATATTACCTTAATACTTCTAATGGGTCTGGACCATCCAATAATCTTGGTTTCCTTCTGTTTACCACTCTTGGTACTACAACCCTAGTTTGGTTTTCACAGATTGGTAGATATATATCTAACCTTCCTGCTAGCATACATAAATTTTGTTTCAGTATATCTATGAAACCACCAGGTTGGGTTGCTTTAGTTATATTTGATATAAAATCTTTTTCAGATTCTGTATCATTAAAATATTCTACTTCTGTTGGTCCAGTTACAATCTTTTTTATTGAACCCCCAGATGCAGAGGATGTATCTGATGAGGAACCAGAACTTTGGGAAGAATATTCTCCCCCACATTCTGAACCTTGTGAATTATCTTTTATAATGGTTTGAGAAGTAGCATTGATTACATTTTGAATGTTTAATATCATATAATCATAAGCAGCCAATTCCATTATTAATTGATTTTCTAGAGCTTCATAATAAAGTTCATTATTAAAATCTTCTACTGGAATTTCATGATTTACTAGTGGCTGAATATATAATTGCCATTTCTCAATAAATTGTTGTTTAACACTTGATGGTACCTTTCCAAATATTGAATAAGGTATATAAGTATTAATCAACACATATATACTGTTTGATAAATGGGTTTTTACTTTATCAGATATCAAAACAGTTTTTGTTACCTTTTCTACTGGTCTATTATTGGAATCAACAATTGACATTGAAACCCTATAAAAACCCATTTTCTGATATTCATGTGTAGGGTTCAATTCAGTTGAAGTTTCCCCATCACCAAAGTCCCAGGAGTAGGTATACTCATCTGGGACTTCATATGATAGGTTTATAAAATTTGATTTTAACCCTACAGTGTTGAATATAAAATCAACTACCATAGTTTATTTTTTTTTAATCTTCTGAAGGTTCTTCGTCTTCTTCCATTAAAGCTTCAACAATAGATAGTTTAGTATCTTCATCTGTTACTTCAATATCAAAAGAAGCTGCCATTGTTTTTAGGGTTTCCAAATTGAAAGCTTTGGCAATTTTTTCACTGGTCATACCAGATTCTACCATTTCTTTGAATTTTTCAATAGCTTTCTTATTATCAACCTTTACATCTTTTTTAATCTCTTTTTCAATGTTTTCATTGGTAATTACCAAATGACCCCCATTGATAGCAGAACGGATTCTTTTTGAATTGTATTGTTGGGGCGTTAACTCTTTTATTTCACCCTTTTTAATGGTAATACCGGTGGATTGGTCATGGAATATATAAGCTTTTGAACCTACCTTTACTTTTGTACCCATAATTGATTTGATTTAATAAATTAATAATTTGATACCTGGTACCCATGTATATTTATGGAATACCAGGTATCTTTTATAAATGAAAAGAGTTTACTGCTCAATGTTTACAGTGATATAGGGGTCAATATTCATCCATTCGGGGAATCCATTTGTATTAAATTCCTTAGTAGAATCAATTAATATTGAAGCATCTCTGTACATCTTGGAGAAACCAGTGGTAATTGTAGCATATACAGCTTCAGTTTGATTAGATACAATCTTTTCAGATTCAATCATCAATTGACGAGCTGTAAGCTTAATTAATGCAGAACGGGGGTCTACCAATAATACATTATTTTCAGGTACCCCAGGATGAATATAGAAATCAGAACTGCTTGGAACAGGAGTTTTCAAATTCATTGTGGATTGAGGTTGACCATACATTCTGATTTTGAATTCAGGAAGGTCAAGGATACCAATTGCTGCTGATTCATCACCAATCAATGTACGGAATACACGACCAAGACGAGAACCACGAACCCAAGTTCTAAGAAGGTCTTTATAGGTAATACCTTCTGCAATGGTATTTACTCCAATTACCGGGGCAGATTCAGAACCATCAGCTTGATTACCATTAATCAATACATCCATAGCCAAAGTATCAAGGGCATAACCCAATTGAATACCAAAGTCACGAATGAAAATTGCCATTACATCAAGTGATACATAATTCTTAACCTCTTCAGTAATTTTAAAACCTTTACCAATTTTGAAAAGTCTTACTGATTTTTGACCAAAGCTTACATCTCCAAGAGGGATAGTTTCAGCTTCATTAACTCTTGCAGGTGCAGCATCTGAAGGGTTAATCATAGGCATGATTGCTTGAAGCCCATTGATTGCTTGGTCAGAAGAAATAATATTGGGATAGAAAGGAGCTTCCTTAATACCCAAATAAATGGCATCACGGATAATTTCAGGAACAATCCAACGGATATTTTGGTCAGGCATTGTAAAGATATTCTGCATTGTATCTTTTTTGGGATTAATGCCAATCTTATCATAATAATCCTGAATTGACAATCCATAACGGTTTGTTACCAATTCACTAAGTGAAATATCAACAGGTCTTTGATTTTGGTGACCAGCACGGGTAGCATCCAAAAGTTGTACAATTGACCTCAACTCTTTGGTAAAGTCCTGTGCTTTCATTTTAGTTACGTCTTCCATATTACTTTTTAATATTTTTTTATCGAACCATTACTGCAATTAAATCATTGGTAGCTGCTGCAGTATTTAAATTAACAAATTTGGGATTAGCTTTTGTTGTTGAAGCTTCTTCATCATCTAACATATATGCTACATATATGCTATCTTCATCAAGTTTATGGGGAAGTACAGCACCACATATAGGCATTTTTTCTCCAGCTACTCCATATACAATAGCAAATGCTTCTACCATTACTGTTACTTCAGGAATTTTTTCCCCAACAGGATAAGCAGGGTATTGAGTATCAGTAACAGCAATACCCAAATAAATACCAGTACCAAAATAAGCTTGAATAGTACCATCAATATTCAACTGTACTGGTTGACCTTGAAGTATAACCTCATCTTTTTTTACAGGAAATGCCTGATGTAATTTATGAGATTCACTTTTATAAATTACTGTTTGTTTGGTTTTACTCCCAACAGCAGTCATTGCTTCGGGATTTACATAGGGCATCATAATCTTCTTATATTATTTTAATTTAGAATCAGCTATATTTTTGATAGTAGAATTTAAATCCTCAGAATTTTTAGTTTCTTCTGTAGATTCATCATCTTTTATTACTGAGGAAGCTCTGCTTACATTTTTAGAACCACATTCTTTACAAACAAGAGGGAATTTTTCTTCTAATTGTAAATCATAGGTTTTGGTAAGTGATATAAGAGTCTCAATACTTGTAGTATTGGATTCCAATAAAGAGATAATATTTTCATCTACTTTATCTTCACCAACAAGCTTTTTATAGGAAGAAATTGCATTATTTCTTACCTCAGTTAAATGGTTAGTACCAATAGTTACCATCAATTTATTTGATTCAATGGTTTCTTTTAAGGTATTTATTTCACCATTTAATTTATTAATATTATCCTCAGCATTTGTTTTAGCTTCAGATAAACTAGAATTCTCAGATACAATTGTTCTAATCTGAGAGAGAACCATTTCTTGACTAATGGTTGCCCCCTCTTGTAGAGTTAACATACCATCACCAAATAATGATTCTAGAAATTTTTCTAATTCATTCATTATAGGTTTATCTTTTGGGTTAGTATTATTATTTTCATTAATAAATTTACTGGTATTGTACATTATATCAACTTCATGGGCCCCTTTGAATTCAAAGAAAGAAAGTTTCTTTGGAAGGTCTTCTTTCTTTATGGGAGCTTCCGAAAATGAATAATAAACAGAACCAGCATAAGCTGGATTGTTTATTTTATTATCTTTTATTAATTGAGCAAATGGGTCAGCTCCATGTGATACCAAAGAAGTTTCCTTATAAGATATAATTCTTGTAGCAATTCTACGAACCATAGTACCATCTTCAGCTATGGTACCTAATTTATCATAAAATTCCCATTCTTTTTCAAATCTATGTGATGGTTTCCATTCAAATTGAACAGTTACTGAATTGGAATGTATAGAAGGAGGGTCCATATTTATACCTCTTGCAATTCTTGGGTTTGATTTACCATCTATTTTTAGTACCCCATTTATTCCAGCAGGTATAGTTACTCCATCAACTGTATATGATTCTTGCCATAAAACTGATTTAACGGAACCAATAGCATTGGCTACATCAGTTTCATGGTCACAATTTACTGTTTGACCAACTAAAAGATTCATAGAATCTTTAAGAACATTCTTGGGAAATTCAGTTGGCATATAATTCTTTGAAACTATACAAGCTGAAAGTAACCTGAACATTGGTTCTATAAACTCTTCATCATTGGGATGTAAATCTTCTGGGTCTACATCTTGATAAAAAGTATTATAATTAGCCCCTGAACCAAATAAACCAAATTGATCTATTGAATTCTTATTAGGTTTAGCTTCACTAAAAAACCTATTAGAAATTTCTTCATGATGGTTAGGTACATGGGACATTAATATACTATGTCCATTTCCAAGTACCATGGTATCAACATAATTTGGCATAATATTTATTATTTATCGTTTTCTTGTATCTTGGTCAGCCCTTTTGGGATTTGGATTATTTTTATCCCTTGTTTTTCTATCCGAGGTATCTTTATCTGCCTCCCTTTTTTGTTTCTTTGCATTATCACCTGGTGATGATACTTGGTTGGATTCTTCTGGTTTAATTCTTGGTTCTTTTTGGTCGGGTTTATCATAGCCCATTTCCCAAGCAAATTTTTCTTGCCCAATTATTCCTTGATTATAAAGAGAGGTTAAATTTCTAATCTTATATTCTAATCCTTGTTGAACTTTTACTTCATCAGATATTGTGGTAGTTCCAAATGTAACTTTAATACCCTTATTTGGAAGACCAGCTAGACGTAATTCTAGAGAATAGATAAATTCTAATACAAAAGAAGTAAGGGTTTGTAAATTTTTTAACTGGGAGATAATCTTTGATAATAAAATACCAGCACCACCCTCAGTAGTATTTGAAGTAACTCCAATTAAATTACCACTAACCCCTAAACCATTTGCAACTGATTGTTGATTCATGGTCCAAGGTTTATCTAGATTTTGTAAGTTTTGGGTAGTTGAATTTAATTTAAATTCATGGTCTTCAATGAACCCAGTTACTATACCATCTTTCATACCATTCATTAGGTTCACTTTTAGTTGTTTTAATAAACCAATTAACCTATCTTGATATTTTTCTATACTTTCTGATGGTAATCTTTGGGGTTTTTGCATTTTAGCTTCCAAGAAACCAACCATACCCATTACTTCCATTATATTCTTAAAATTGACTCTCATTTCATGTTGACCTTTTAATGAATCTAATGCAGCCATAAAAGGTGGTACCCCATAAGGTTCATCAGTATCATTATACATACCAACATATAAATAAGTTTCAGTATTAAGTTTTATATAATCTGGTTTTTGATTTTGAGGGGAATATGGATTTTTTTGATATGGGTGGTATACCCCATTACCCATTCTCCTGAATATAATTGATTCTGGGTTTACAAATACTATGGTTGATATCCCATTTAGTTTATTATCTGGTACTGCTTCAATGGATATTGCACCACCTATTAAACATTGTACCATAAATTTATTTACTAAACCATCAATACCAGCAGTATAATTAGTCCACCTCTTACTTGCTTGTTTTAAATGTGAACTCATTTTTTCTGCTTCTTCTGGGGTATTATTTGGGAATGATATAGTATGACCAGTATTAGATAACTTGAACATATCTTGTAAAGCTATACTAACATCTGGATTAACTTTATATAAATCTCTTATAAGTGGGATTATTTCAGTTCTGAAACTTGGTAATACCAAGTCCTTAACTCCCATTACACTTATTAGATTATTAAATGATGGTTCATTAGGAACTGATATTCTACCAGGGGGTATTGATGAATCATCTTTTCTATCTTGGTTTACCAATTGTTGTGGTACTGGTTTTTTTCTAAACCATGCAAATAAATTCATAGATTTTTATTATTGGGGTAATACATATCCATTGTATTGATTTGACTTCCTTATATGGTTGGTTATAGCTTTACCAAATATATCATCATCTGAATAAGTTTGGTCATCCATATCTATATCAGAAGCTGAACTAGATGAAGTTCTATGTTTACCTCTTGCAACTGGTCTTCCTGTTGCATCATATATAAAGGTATAGGCTTCTTGTATAAAGAATGGGTCCTTTATGATTATATTTTCTTTTCTAATATCCTCTTCCAGACCCTCTATTATAACTGTTCTATTTTTAGTGGTTGTTAACCAACCAGGAATTTTTTCTTCTTCTGGTCTACTTTTACCCTTCTTTTTAAGAATTTTAGTATAGTAATAAAGATTTGGATAACCTTCAGCTTGAAGCATTGCAGTAACAGCTGCCCCTATATCATTTGTTTCTGGTGCTAGAAGTGCATTATTAAATTTCATTCCAGTATCACCAAGTAACTTTGCATATCTATCTAGAGGTAACCTTCCTTTGTATATAACCTGTTCTTCACCAAATTTATCCATACATGTGAAAGAAGAGTAGTCAGTTGCTCTACCAGTTGAACAGTCTGCACCAATGAAATATTCCTTATCTGGGTCTACTTCATTGAATTCTCTATATTGACCACCCATTTTTGTTAATATTGGAGGATATTCAGATAACATTTCTTCAATACCTTTGATATCAGACATATCAAATACTGTATTACCTGAGGATAAAAAGTCACCATCTATTTCTTGGGCAGTTCTTCTTGGTCCAAGTGCAGATGCCATTTCTTGGTACCATTTATCATCTCTATCTGGGTGCATTTGCCAATATAATCTGATTGGATTCATTGGATTACCACCAGATATAGCATCTACCCAACTTGAATGATAAAATCCACCAACTCCTAATGGAGTAGAATTAATGATTGCTGAACCACCAGTAGAAAGGGTAGGGAAAGCTGCTGCCCAAATTTGGTTAGCCCATCTTACTGCAGCAGCTTCATCTATAACAAGTAAAGATAGAGATTCTGAACGACCAGCTTGTTCAGAAGTAGGGATTGATTCTATAATTGAACCATTTGAGAATTCCATGGTAGTTGTACTACCAAATTCCCCTACCCTACCATTTATGATTGGTGTTTGAAGGTACCAAGGTAAATTCTTATACATGAACTTAATTTTCTTAAGTACCTTCTTTGCTATAGTATCCTTGATTGATATGATGTTTATTTTTTTGTTTGGGTGATACATAGCTAACCATAAACAGTACATAGCAATCAATTCTGTAATTCCAGCTTGTCTGAATTTTAGGATTATATTGAACCTATGTTTTAGGAATTGATAAAGAACTGATTTTTGGTATGGGTATAAATTAAATTTTACCATACCCAGTACTGGGTTAACTACCCAAACAAATGTAGAGAATAAAAATACATCTTTTGATACTCTAGATAAAATTCTTAGCTGTTCCTGGTTTAAGCTTTTATCTTCTTTTAATATCCTTGCCATAGTTAGAATTGATAACTTAATTTGAAGTATAAATCTGTTCCAGGATTTGTTTTAATCCTTGGGTAATAAAATAAGTTCAACCCAAGTTCATAATTAAATTTACTGGTATTGTATTTTAAACCTAAATTCAAATCCCATAAATTGTTGAATGGTCTCCATTGAAGTTCAGTTAATGGTGAAAATCTTTTTATGAAGGATTTTCTTTTTTGAGTCATATTATCCTCAAAATAATTGTATGAATACTTATCAGTATCAATTGAATAAACCTTTTCAAAGAGCTTTCCATCTGTGTTTAATAATCCAAGTTTTAAATCAGTATCAGTTAGAAGAAATTGGATTAGCTTACTTGAATTTGGGAATTGAGAAAGAAACTGAGGTGATACTGAAATAAAACTTGAATCAGGATATAATAGTTTTATTGTATCATTATGGTAAATGATATTTAAAATTTCTATCGTATCCAAAGTATGAACATAAATAACTTCTGGTTCTTTTGATTCATCAAATGGTTCCTCTGGAACAAAAGGCTTATCAATATAAACTGTATCTGGTTTTTGATTGTTTGGTTTTGAATCAGATTTATGTTTCAATGAACCAAGGTGATAACCAATTAAAAAACATAAAACAATTGGGATTAGGATTTTCAAAATTGACCATAGGATTTTCATAACATAAAATTTTTGGGATTTATAACCAATAGTTCCCCCTTATTCTTTTTGATTTATTCCCTCCTCTAAAAAGAGTAAAATATATTTATTTACCCTTTTAGAGGGTATAAATATATTACGTACACGTGTACACGTAACCTTATAATAGCGCATATGCGTAATATATAGATAGATATTATATATCTATCTATATATTTATTTAATTAATAATAAGCGCATACGTACGCGTTAGGGGGTTTCCATATTCCTGAATTGTTTTTTCAGGCATTTTTTAAACCATACTCCAACTTCATAAACTGAGCCTTTTGTTAATGTATTTCTTCCTTTATTGAGCCAATAATTTAAATTTTCAGTATCCATATATACCTTGAACCTTTTTGGGAATCCCATAATAATCCTATATTCTTCTAGGCCCATGATATCCCCATCAGGATTAAATTGCCTATTTGATGGTCTTACAGTTAATGGATAACTATTTTTTCTATTTCTATACACTCCTGGAAGAGTTTTCATTTTGGTATTTTTCATTGGCCATTTATATTCTTTTTTAAATTCACTCAACCAAAGATTTTTTACTTCCTTTACTGTTAGGGTTTTCTTTGATTTATCAGAATAATGGTACATGGCTAATTTTTTATCATCATTTTCTTTGAAATTAATGTCCTTTCTTATCAGTTTTTCAATTTCTGATACTAACATTGGAGTTGATACTGGAAAAATATTTTCAAAGTTTGATACTTCTATATTAGAATCCTTTCTAATACCAATTAGGATTAATCTTTTTCGTGATTTTTGTGAATTACCAAAATCAAATACTGAATGGCAATGGACAATTAGGTGATAATTTTGCAATTTTGCTTCCCATTCCTCTCTTGGAATTAAATCAAAAAGTTTTGGGAGGTTTTCCATTAGGAATATTTTTGGTTTAAACATGCTCAAAGAGGTTAAAAATAGATTCAAAGTTTTATCTTCTTTTGGTTTACCAAGGGTTTTCTTCCTTGAATAACTAAAAACACTAGAATGACCACAAGAAGGGGAACCAATTATAATATCTACTTGGCCTTTAAATGATTCAAGGTCTCTTTTGAAAGGTATTTCACCAAAATTTAATTTCCATTGTTCTTCATTTTTTGTATGAAATACTGCTCTTGGTTCAATATTACTGATTAAATACTTTTTAAAAGGGAATAATAAAGCTCCTTGAGCTCCACATACTCCAAGTACTCTTAATTTACCCATGATTTTTATAAGTTTTAGAGATTATATATTATACAACAAAGGTATTGCGAAATACTACTTCTTATTGAATTTAATTATATAATGCAAAAAATATGAAACTTAAAGAAAAAGATGCTTTATTGGTAACTGGACCAGCACATTATGAAAAAGCTTTGGTGGATTCTGTATTAAAAGGTAATAAATACAAACTTAATAATGGGATGACCATAGATAATAACCTAAATATTATCAGTATTGTTACTTCTAAATTTAAGGTTGAACTTTTTGATGAGGATAAATATAATTATTTGTTGTCAATGGAAAGAATACCAAGAATTTTGGGTAAAATTAATGAAAAATTAGAAAAATTACCTAATGAATCAGTGGTTAAATTATACAATAAACTTAGAAAAATGGAGGAAAAATACTTATGATTAGAAGGATGTTGGATTTTTTAATCCTAAGGAAATTTGACAAAGTAACAACAGATAGCTTTTTTAGTATTTGGGCTATATTTAAAGGTTTAGATGAAGAATGTTCTAATTTTAGAACCTTTTTTGTACCATTGGTAATCATTGCTTTAATTATTGGTGGATTATTCCTTTCATTTCTAGCAACAGTATAGGGTTATGGCAATGAAAATTTTAATTATTATATATTTTATTGGGTTAATATTAACCATAGCAATAGATTATACTGTTAGGAAATCAGGTGTAAAAGGTACAAAGAATAATATAAGGCATTTTTTTATAATGGTAATTACTTTTATGATATCCCCAGTATTAATTCTTAGTTTACTATTATATACAGTAATAACACTTTTTAAAAACCATAGTAAAGAAACTCATCTATGAGTTTATGTTTAACTCGTTCCTGAATTTATGTTTCACTGTTTGCCACCAAGGTTTGAGAAAATATTGGTGGTTTTTTTTGTATATACTATTTTGATATGAAGAACCAAAAAAATAACCTAAAAAATAGAACAGTATGATAATAATCCCAATTATACCCAAAGAAGAATTAGATGGGTTTGAAGTAAAATTTTCTGCTATTACTAAAGAAATGGCATTTTATTTGGCCCATGTATTCAATAATAAATCATCTAAATCATTAACCCCCTGTGATATTGCATTTGATATATATGTTACTAGAAGTGATAATACACCATTGATACGTCTATTTGCATGTTCTGTTATTCAGAATATTGTTACTTCAAAAAGATATTGTAATATCATGGTAAGTGACAATAAGTATGTTGATTTACATGGTATTGATTTTGGCCCCAGTAATGCTAATGCTTTACAAAGAAATTTTACTACTGTATATCTTACTTCTACTGCTCCAAGTTCTACTGGTACAAAATTTATGTTTGGTGGCTTACAAATCTCTACAACTGGTAATTTTGACCCAAGTATGGAAGAATCTTGGGGATTAGAATGTATTAATATTAAAATTTAAGATAAAAGAAGTATTTGGTTCTTCCTTCTTTTACTATTCAATTCCTCTATTCCAAGTAGAGGAATTTTTTTATGACCAAATTGAGATATAGTAGACATATTCAATATAAAACAATTAATATTATGAGTAAATTTGATATCCTTAGGAAAAGATTTAATCAAATACCAGTAGGTGAAAAATTTGATTTTATGGATTTAATAAATGACCTTGGTTATTCACATACAACAGTTTTGGGATATAGAAGTAATTTTGAAACTAGAGGTTATATGGAAAGGGTAAGTGTAAAACTAGAAGGTTCTAGAAAAATTAAAATTACCTTTAAGAAGATTAGGGATTTATATGAAAATGTATATGAATTACAGGAAAAAAGGGGAAGGAAACAATTGGAATTATGGAACGAAAAATAGGTGAAATATTTAATTATCAAGATAATTGGTACCAATGTATTGAGAATACTGGGTATGGGTGTATTATATGCCATTTCAATACTCATAATAATATTTGTTGTAATAATGTACTTAATATAATAGGAAATTGTTTACCACCTTATAGGAAAGATTATAAATCTGTAGTTTTTAGGAAACTTGAAAAGGTTGGGAATCCAATTATGGTAGAGAATAAATCATATCAGAAAATAAAGGTACCTGATGCTCTTTGTAATAATTGTGCTTTTTATGATAATTTTTCAAGAGACTGCAAATTGAATGGCCACATAAATCATTATCCAACATATTCATGCTTAATAAATGAAATGTTTGTAGAAATTAAACAAAACAAAGAAAATATGGAAGAAAGAGAATATTCAGAAGAGGATATGAAGAATAATCCTCGTTTTAAACACCATAAAAATATTGAACAAGTTATCAATATGCAAAAGATGAAACCCTTTAACCTTGAAGCAGCCAAAGCAGGCAAACCAGTCTGCACGAGAGATGGAAGAAAGGCAAGGATTATTTGCTTTGATAGGAAACTTTTATTCAAGGGCATAAGCTATCCAATCATTGCTTTGGTAGAAGATACTGCTAAAGAAGAAACCGTATATGGTTATAATGAAAAAGGTAAGGTTATGATTGAAGATGACGCGACATATAAAGATGACTTAATGATGCTCCCCCAGAAGAAAGAGGGATGGATAATTATTCATAAAGAAGCCATATATGATAAAGAAACTGCCGAGAAAATTGCAAGAGAAACCACAGCTAATGTTATTAGAATACAAAAGATAGAATGGGAGGAATAAGAGCAATGACCCTGGTTATAATATACTGCATACTTAGTGTAATAATAGTTTCAGCTATTCTAATCAAATTAAAATGGAATGATAAATGTACTATCGGAGATTTATTATGGGGTTTATTCCCTGTAGTCCTTAGTCCAGCATCATTGATAGTAATTATTATAGTTGAATTAGTTGAGAGTGGATTTTTTAAAAAAAGTTTATAAGTTATGGAATTAGAAAAAGGAACCTTAGTTACCATCAAAGGTACAGCTAAATTTAGTAAATTTATTGGAATTATAAATTCTATATCATCTGATATGGCAATTAATTTCAAGGTCCTATTAAGTGTAGATAATAATAGGAATATCCTATCCTTTAATAATTATATTACATTCAGGCATTTATCGGAAACCAGTATATCCGAAACTACAGATGAGGAATTTGATATCCTTAGATTGGAATTGGAATACCTTGGAATTACCATAGAGGAAATAGAAGGTTTATTTGATATAAAAGTAACAGGGTGACAAGGGATATTATAAATTTACTCTTCGGATTTTCTTTTGGGTTTTTCCTAATGCAATATTTTGCTGGTGATGAGAAATCCATTATATTGGTAGTAATCCTTTCCCTGGTTTTAATATTAAACCTAATTTCAATTGTATTTGACCATTTGAATAAAGTATTCAATAAGGATTTATGGAATTCAGTTATGGTTATTTTATATGGAATAGGATTTATTCTTTATATTCTTTTCTAGAGTTTTAGTTTTTATTTTAGGGTTATCTCTTTGAAGATATATTTATATTTTCTTGGAGGTAGCCCTTTTTAATTGAAATAGAGATTGGGATTCCCATTACTATTGGGGGTATGGGATTTTTTTTTGAAATTGGTTTTGAAGGATAATTTGGGTTTTGTTGGATTGATTAGAGAGGGGGGGATGGTATTGGTTATGGATTATTATGGATTGGTTGTTTTTGGTTTTCGGGGGTTTCTACGAGGTTATTTGTTGTTGTGTTGGGTTCTCTTCTCTCCCTGGTTCCCTTGGGTTCCCATTACTATGGGCTCTAAAAGTTGTGGCTTTGGGAAGGGGGTAGGGTAGGTTTATTTTAACTAAATTATGTAAAAAAATAGAGGACAAAATTTGTCCCCTTTATTAACTTAATTAACTAAAAATTTATTCCATTTCAATTATTAAATTATCTTTATCTACTTCGTAATAATCAAAAATCGAATTGCATTTATTTTCAATTAGAAATTGTTCCATTTCTTCCAAATTTGAATTTTCATTTAATCGAATTACTCCACAAATTTGTTCATTTTGATTGCAATTTACGTCAAAATCAAATAATCTAATTTGATTTTGAAAGACTTCTACAAATTTGAAAATTAAATTTAATCTTTGTTTATCGTTTGTATTCATAATTGTAGGTATTAAAGAGTTTCATAAATGATTGCAGTTAGATTTTGTTTTTCAAAATTAACTAATCGTTTTAACTTAAATTTTTTATCACGAATTAGTTTAGAACGAATTGAAATAATAATTTTTCTTTTGAGGTCTTTATAAAAATTTTGATTAAATTTTTCTAAAAATTTTTCATTGTCTCGAAAGCAAATATAAACTTTATCGTTGTCTTTATACACAACTTTTTTTTCAAAAATTGGAGTTGAAAAAAAACTTTGAAAAATATCTAATTCGTTTTGTATTTCCTTTCTAACGAAATTGATATAACGTTTATTTTCCTTTTTCATAATTTTTTGATTTTTGGAGTAGGGGAGTTTATCCCCTACTCAATTAGAAATTTATTTTGTTTTTGCAGCACAATCTTTCATTGATTCCAAAAATTGTTTAATCAATTTTTGCGTTTCTAAATCTGTATTTGATTCGCAAACAATATCTATATTGTTATATACTTTGTTTGCATATTCAACCCAAATTTTTGACAATTTTTTCAATTCAGTTTCATTTTTACGAATTGTTAAAAATGTGGCTAAAAATTTATTTTGTAAATTTTTACGCAATTTCCGACGTAATCTTTTTTTGTCATCATCTAACAATCCTGCAAATAATTCCCTCTTATAAATTGAGGATTTTTTTCCATTTGAATTTTTAACAAATACGTCACTTGTTAATAATTCGTTAATAAAATTTTTTGTTTCCATAAATAAAAAAATTAGATAGTTAAACAATAATATAATAATGTGTAATGAATTGGGAAATATTTCCCTTTCGATTACATAACAAAGATAATATATTTTTATTCGTTTGTCAATATTTTTGAGGTTAAAAAATATAAATTATTTTTATTTAGAAAAATTCTAAATAAGAAAAATTATTTAGAATGAAAATAAATAATTTTTATTTTTATTTCTTTTTACAATTTTTTACAAATTTGCCACGGGGGTCTGAAGGCGTTAGTAAGATTAGGCCCTTGTTGATGGGAACCATTGTTGGTATGCCTGAAAGGTGCACATGCGTTGTTAGCAATATATTAATTATCTGATTAGGTATGTATAGTTTAGGAAATCATTTGTTGGTATTTATATTGGGTTATATATTTAGAATTGGGTATGTAGTAAATCAGGTGGGAAGTAATATTTCTTAGAAATAATAGAATTATGGCCATTAGAGTAAATATGTTTAAATTCTTTGAGGCTCTAGAATGATATTTATATATTGCCTTGTTTCTTTGATAGTAAAAGAATAATCAAAGATAAGTAGTTTCAAGCGTATGTG
>OJMM01000875.1_pt1 | contig 19059 bp, 19 predicted proteins | sample 1597231 | NCBI WGS metagenome assembly OJMM01 (sample SAMEA2452128, study PRJEB22498) | human gut metagenome | reverse complement strand
GCATTGACAAAGGTAAGTTCCGTATTTAGCCTGTTCAAGTCCGAGCCTTCGGTTTTGATGAAAATCTTCCTCTCACTATGTTCGAGCGTATTTTCATCTAAAGACTTGCACAGACTAAATACTTCACTGGGAAAGTCAATGATTCAAATTAAATTCCGAAAAACAATGTTTTGGGCTTGGCAGGTTACTCTTTCCAACTTTCAAAGTAGTGCTTTTGGAGCAGTTTATCAATATCACTCTGACGGTAGATGATTTTACCTTTTATCTGGATAAAGGGAATTAGCCCTATATCTCGCCATTCTTGCAGGGTTCGCAAACTGACATTCAGTTTCTTGGAAACCTCATTATTAGAAAGAAAGCGTTCCCCATTCAGGTGGGGCTTGTAGTGCTTTACAATAGATTCAATACCATCCAGCATCGAATTGAGCGAAGAAATAAATTCTTTGACTTGTGGGGTATCTTTATTTATTAGTTCCATGATTGAAAGATTGTTTTATTGAAATATTGATTTCAAGATGGCTAGATAGCTGGTTAGTTACGCAGATAGTGACCCAAAGACGAAATGTTAAGTACGTCTTTTGCCGGATCATAATCTACATAGAGCCGTTTGGATGCAGGAGCAATAAAATACTGGCTACCATCTTGCTGTATCTCATAAGTAGCAGGTGAAGCCTGTTTGGTTGTTTCCGATACATATATAATAGAAAGAAGGTACTCTTTGTCGCTCCGATAGATGATAACCGTAGGATTCAGATTAATGCTTTCCCATGTGCCAACAATGGAAAACAAGTTGAAAAACGGATAATCTTTTTTAATTCTTTTCATAAGACGTGGGGTGTTTGGGGGATTGATTTTGCGTTTCACTGTCTGCAATAATTCTTTCAATATCGGAAGTCTTATAATAAATCTTACTACCAATTTGAGAATAAGCCAATCTTCCGCTACTTCTGTAATACTGCAAAGTTCGCTTACTAACGCCTAACAACAGGCACACTTCCTGACTATCCAGCCAGTTTTCGACTTTCTGGGTATGAGTGCTGCACAAACTTTCTATCCGTTTGGCAAACTCCGTGAACCTCTCGCAGACATACGAAAAGGTTCTCTTTTCAATAGTTACTACTTCCATACTTTCAATTTTAAAAGGTTTATAAAACGTGTCGATTTTATTTTCATCGGCAAATAAAAGAAGAATCATGAGCCGTTTTCAAAACTGTCCGAAAGTGGCGAAGTAAAGTTCTTAATGACTTAATATGTACTTATCGTGGCAACATAATACAATGATTTATAGACCAAATACTCATTGATTTAGGCAGATCATATAGAAACAAAGAAAAATAAACCGATATTTCTTTGTCAATTCAAAAATAACGCTTATGTTTGCAGTGACCAATAACAACAAAATAGTCACACGGTATGGCAAAAGCATTTGATGACAACGAAAGAAAGCTTATAAAGGATAAACTCAAAGAAGGAGCTTTGCTATTTATCCAGCAACAAGGGGTACGTAAAACTTCTGTAGATGAGCTTGTTAAATATGCCAATATTTCTAAAGGAGCATTTTATCTATTCTATACATCAAAAGAACTTCTTTTTTTCGATACAATAATAGACTATCATAAGAAATTGGAAAAAGAATTTCTTAATGCCATAAATAAGCATACCAATAATATTACGGTTGATACATTGACAGATATTATATCTGACTTGCTAATCAACAACAAACCATACTTTGTATCTATCTTCGTTAATAGTGATGTGGAATATCTAAATAGAAAGCTCCCTCAAGAAGTACTTTCAAAACACGTAGATGATGATGTCATGCTAGCAAACGAACTACTGAAATTTATTCCAGAAAGTAAATCAATTGATACAAAAGTATTTGCAGGGGCTTTAAGAGCTGCATTCTTGACTATTCTAAACGAGAAAACAATTGGAACAGATATTTACAATGAAGTTTTCAAGTTTATAGTTAGGGGAATAGTACAGCAACTATTTAAAGACTAATCCAATACAACAAGATTATATAATATCAACTGACTATGTGCAAATATGTTACATAGCGATACTTTGAATTTACAATATGACTATATAAACAGTTTTAGTCATACGATATAAAATTTAAAAATTATGATTACAGTAAAAAACTTATCGTTTAGTTATTCTCAACTACCATTTATTGAGAATATGAATTTTCAAGTAAGAAGCGGAGAAATATTTGGCTTCTTAGGACCTTCTGGAGCAGGAAAAAGCACTCTCCAAAAGATATTAATAGGTATGCTCCCTAAATATAAGGGGAGTGTTTCTATTAATAATAATGAAATTAGAAATAAGTCTGACCAGTTCTATGAGAGTATTGGTGTCGATTTTGAATTTCCTAGTTTTTATGAGAAATTCACCGCATTGGAAAACTTAAAATTCTTTGGTTCTTTATATGACTGTAAGCTGATTCCTATCGAACAATTATTAGAAATGGTTGGACTATCACAACATGCCAATAAGAAAGTGGCAGGTTTTTCTAAAGGTATGAAATCCAGATTAAACTTTGCCCGGTCAATTATTCATCAGCCCAAAGTGTTATTTTTGGATGAGCCAACATCTGGTTTAGATCCTTCGAACTCCCAAGTGATGAAAAACATTATTCTTGATCTTAAAAATAAAGGAGTAACAATCATTCTGACTACTCACAATATGCACGATGCAACCGAACTTTGTGATCGTGTAGCATTTATTGTTGATGGCAACATTAAAGCTATGGACACTCCTCATAATCTTATCATGTCAAGGCGTTATAATGAAGTAACATATTCATATTTGGAGAATCAAAAAGAATTAAATACTACAATCGCACTTGACAAAATAAGTACAGATAAAAAGCTACAATCTCTGATTCAAGCTAATGCCTTATTATCAATACATAGCAATGAGCCAACATTAGACAATATATTCTCAGAAATAACAGGGAGGAAATTACTATGAAGCTTAAAGGTTTAATACTAGGTGATATTCGGCAACAATACAAATATGGGTTTTATGCCCTATATACGTTATTTACACTAGTGTATATTACAGTATTGCGCATTCTTCCTATGCCGTGGAAAGAACTATGTACAACTACCCTTATATTTTCAGATCCCGTACTGATCGGATTAATGTTTATGGGAGCAATAATATTATTCGAGAAAAGCGAAAAAGTAATGCAGGCATTAGCTGTTTCGCCCATATCAATACACGCATACATTTTGTCAAAGGTAATTTCCATTGGACTAATTTCTTTGCTAAGTGGAGTTCTCATCGCATTGTTCTCAGGCATGGAACATTCTTACATACATCTTGCTGTTGGAATTATGTTAGGTTCAGCATTATTCACACTGGTTGGAATATCACTTTCTGCTTTTATTTCAACCATGAATAATTTTATGCTGATTATGGTTCCCACTTTAATAATATCTGTAGCTCCCATATCTGTTTATACAATGGGCTATAAATCGGGAGCTATGCTATTACATCCAAGTATAAGTCTTATAGAACTTATGTCTGGAAATATCAGTGTCATATCTCTAATAGCAATAAGCATTTGGTGTATTGCAATGTATATTTTTTCTTGTCTGTCAGTAAAAAAAATGATGACGATATAATTATGAATCAGAATATTATTTCCTTCAAAATGTTTATCAGAAACATATTCTCAGATGGTATGTTATCTGCAATAATATGTATCCCGCTAATATTAGCAGCAATATATAGGTTTGTTTTCCCTTTAATTGTACAGCATTATCCGATGCTAAAGGATTTCAGCCTATATTATCCGATATTGGATTTATTCCTTGCAATTATGTGTCCTTACATGATTTGCTTCGCTTCGGTCTTAGTGGTATTAGATGAAACAGACATGAAAATCAACAGGTACATCACAATTACCCCACTTGGTAAGAAGGGGTATCTTATATCAAGATTGCTTATTCCTGTTTTATTTGCAGCCATTGTTTCTTTCGTACTGCTTTCTTTTTGTTCTGTATCAGATATGTCATTATGGACTACATTTATAATATCAATATTGGCTACAATACTAAGCGTTGTGGCTGCTATGATTATTTTGGCATATGCGGGGAATAAAGTAGAAGGTATGGCACTTGCAAAAGTATCTGCTTTAGTTATGGTGGGATTAATAATACCTTTTGTTATTACAGATAGTACCCAATATGTATTTTCATTTCTCCCTTCTTTTTGGATAGCCAAGTTTCTAATAAGTAATAACTATTGGTTTATTCTACCAACTATATTTCTTTCTGGCGGACTGATTTACATATTATATAATAGGTACAGCACAAAAATATAGTTTCTCCTAAAATTGATACTATAAATACCGAAGATATAAAAAGTATAGTACCTAAATAAGCATATTGAATTTATGATTATACGAATTAATATTATTCACTATCTAAAAATTATGCTTATGAATGAGTTATTGAAAATGAAGTTTTTTGAGCTATTGTCTAAAACTTCACAAGAAGTTACTAACACAGAAATGCAAGATGCCTATGGAGAATTTGTCAAGCACATAGTCGCTATTAGCAATTCAGAAGATTATTCCTATATCTTTCGGATGCTAAATCTCACCCGTATTGAGATAGTACCCCTAAAAGAGTTATATCAATGTGGGCAGGGGGAAAAATGCGCTTAAAATTCTCTATGTCCACAAAGCGTTATCGACAATTGATGCCGAGCTACAATTAATCAACTTAAAAATTAACCATCCAGAACAATTTAAGTTATCTATTCCTACAGCGTTCAAGTCCGACCTATATGTAATCCCTAAGTCAAAAGACTTGGGGATTATTGGCATTGCAGAAATCGTATTAGCTCTGTTTCTACAGGGGCAAATCGTTGGCGAAGATGGAAAACCTGTCCCAGAAGTTCGTTTAGCTCGTGGTTTTGAGCAGCTTTTCAATCTAAAATTCGGAAGTATTTACGATAAGGTAGGTGAAGTATTTACCCGCAAGCCGTACAACCTTACCAAAACATTGGATGCCTTACGAAATGCTATCATCAAAGAGGATCGAAAACGTAAGAACCGATAAAGATCAAAAAAGACACTTGTGTAAACTATTAATTTCCAGAGATTTGAAATTCTCTTTTCGGGGAGTAGGTAACTACTCCTCTTTTTCTGTTACATTGTTTTACTGAATTTTGCTTCATCAATCGATTGAGAACAATAATGTTAAACTAAAAATGAAGCAAAATGTATATAGACAACGAGAACTTCGATAAATGGATGGAGAAGCTATCTAAGAAACTCACTGAGATAGGACAAGACTTAAAATCCCTTATCAATACCGATCAGGTATTAGAAGAAAATGAACGATTACTTGATAATCAGGATTTAGCATTTCTATTAAAAGTGTCTTTCAGAACTTTACAACGCTATCGACTAAAAGGTAAGCTCCCCTACTTTACTATTGGGCATAAAACCTACTATCGGGCTAGCGATATTAGAGCTTTTGTACGTGAACGAGCCGATTTTCAAACTTATAAACAGTTTGAAAAAGCCAATCAATTAGAAAACAAACCTTGACAGCAAAATGCAGCAAAGGAAAGAAGCTTGTGTTTAAGCTATCACATTGTGTTACCACCCCGATTTAACAGAAACCGCTTCACCTATCGGTTCAGCCGGTTTCACTAAATCGAGCAAGAGGGAACTGGACAAGTCCTGTTCTTCCCTCTTGCCCTGCGGGGCAAAGCCTTCGGCTTTAGCGTGTTACAAGAACACGCTGTAATGACACCTGTAATAAGCATTTTCTTTGAAACACTTATTATCAAGTATTTATCTATTCAAATTTCTATAAAAAAGTAATTATCATGCCACACAGCAGTCGGAAAACGATATTCACTACCATTTCCATAGACAAGGAAACGGCAGCTTTGGTAGAGAAGATATGCAAACGCTATTCACTGAAAAAGAGTGAAGTTGTAAAGTTAGCGTTCGGGTATATAGACAAGGCGCATATCAACCCATCCGAAGCACCAGAATCTGTAAAATCAGAACTGGCGAAAATAAATAAGAGGCAGGATGATATTATCCGCTTCATTCGTCACTACGAGGAAGAACAACTAAATCCGATGATACGAACCGCCAATTCTATTGCGGTTCGGTTTGATACCATTGGCAAAACATTGGAAACTCTTATTCTTTCGTGGCTGGAAACCAGTCAGGGAAAACAAACAGCCGTATTGCAAAAAGTAAGTGAACAGTTTAGCAAACACGCTGACGTAATCAACCAGCAAGGGAAGCAACTAAACGCACTTTACCAGATACACCAACGTGATTATAAAAAGTTACTTCACCTGATACAACTTTACTCAGAATTATCAGCTTGCGGTGTGATGGATAGTAAAAGGAAAGAAAATCTGAAAACCGAAATCAGTAATCTAATAAACACATAGGATTATGCACATTGACTTTGCCCCACCATCAAATGGAACATATAATAATGCAGGAAGCAGTCGACAGTTAGCTAATTATTTAGAACATGAAGATTTGGAGCGGATGGAGAAAGGAATCTATACTGATGGCTTTTTCAATCTGACGGATGACAATATCTATAAATCAAAAGTGATTAAGGATATAGATAGTAATATCGGACAACTCCTAAAAACGGATGCTAAGTTTTATTCTATCCATGTCAGCCCATCGGAAAAGGAACTTAGAGCAATGGGTAACACAGAACAGGAACAAGCCGAAGCAATGAAACGCTATATTCGTAAGGTATTTATTCCTATATATGCCAATAACTTCAACAAAGAACTTACCGCTTCGGATATAAAGTTCTATGGCAAGATTCATTTTGACCGTAGCCGTTCAGATAATGAACTAAATATGCACTGTCATTTGATTGTAAGCCGGAAAGACCAAACTAACAAAAAGAAGCTGTCACCGCTTACCAATCATAAAAACACCGAAGCCGGAATAATAAAAGGTGGTTTTGACCGTGTGAATTTGTTCCAACAAGTAGAACAAGGATTTGATAAGCTGTTCAATTACAATCGCCAACAAGTAGAATTATTCGATTATCACAACACAATGAAAAACGGCTGTATATCCGAGCTGTTTAAATTACAGCAGCAACAAATTCAATCTGGTGAAAGAGAAACAGAAATCAATCAGGTTAGTAATCAAGAAAACCTATTTTCTGTCAATCTTGAAAACAAAAAAATAAGCAATATTTCTTTCAATACAGATAGAAAAACTGATAGAGATAATGATACGTATATTCCTAAAATACAATCTGGTAGACAAGAAAGTAATATTTCTCCTTGCTCCCTTACCACCTTTGTTCTATCAGGTATAGACCTATTATCAAATCCAAATATTTCAGAGGAACAAAAGTCCAAACTCAAAAAGAAAAAAAGGCGTAAACTGTAATTCCTTATCAACTTAAAATCGAAAGTTCCGATTGTTTGCCACAAATTATAGCAGCATCTTCATAGAAATATTTCATAAAAATGGTGCTAGATAATATATATTACATACCTTTTTCCTATTTTTGTTGAAACATAAATTACTTCATAATGAATACCTTAGATTTAGAAGTTTTTGGCGAAGATGAAAGACGCATTAGAAAATCTAATGTGAGGCACATTTTTACTCCTCACAAACCTATTACTGATGAACGTTTTTTTAGAGGACGTTTAGAGGAGATGAAGCAACTTTTATCTACTCTCAACACTCCTGGAGAGCATGCACTACTATATGGTGATAGAGGTGTAGGAAAAAGTTCTTTAGCAAATATCGCTGCTCAAAATTTAGTTAAGCTGACCGAACAAAAATTAATCATAAAAAGATGTGATAGTTCTGATAACTTTCTAAGTATTATTGAACCTGCATTAATTGAGGCAGGATGCTTCCCACGCACGATTTCAATTACATCTCAACAAAATTTCAATATATCAATTTTTAAAAATAATATAACATCTGGAAATACTGTACAAAAAGAAGGCAATGTAAATCAATCATTATCACCATCATGGGTTGCCCAGAAAATCAAAGATTTAAATGTACTTTTGCTAATAGATGAGTTCGATGCTATACAAGGAGTCGAAGATAAATATAAAGTAGCAGAACTCATAAAACAATTAAGTGATTCCGATTCTAAGTTGAAGATACTGATTGTAGGTATTGCAGAATCTTCCTCAGAATTAACAGAAGGACATCCTTCTGTACAACGTTGTCTTAAAGAGATCAAATTGAGTCGAATGAAATATGAAGAACTTACACACATAATAAAATATGGGGCGAATATGTTGAACTTAATTTTTGAAAAAGAAGTAATATATCGAATTGTCAGATTAAGTTCAGGATATGCTTACTTTACACATCTTTTAGCATTAAAAGCCGCCGAAAAAGCTATAATTGAGGAAAGACAAACTATTGCATTGAATAATCTCAATTTTGCGATAGAAAAAGCAATAAATGATTGTGAAAGTTCTCTGCAAAAGCTTTATGAAATATCGATAAAATCATCAGTTGAACGTTACAAGAAAGTATTATATGCAATAGCTTTATGTAATGATGAATTTATCAAGAAAAAAGATGTAAAGGCGAAATATGAATCAAAATTTGGAGAACCTTTGATGCGAAGTGCTTTAGACTCATGTTTTTCTAGAATTGCTTCAGATGATAATAGCAAAATTCTCAAACGAATATATAAAGGTATATATCGTTTTTCTGATCCAAGAATGGCTTCGTATATAAGGATTGTTCAATCTTATATGTATACTTCTAACGAAAATTAAATAACATAAACTATAACACTATGGCTGCAAATAATCAATTAGATGTTTATAAAATAATTTTGAAGAAAAAAAAAGGTTTTAATTTTAAAACACTCATTACTTCTCGATATGTTCAAGACCAAGAAACGAATTATCGAAATAGTGGATTATTCAATCTTCTATATAAAGCAATTCTTGAACAAATAGCAAAAGAGATATGGAGACATCCAGAAAGTAAAATTGGTCTTACTTTATTTAAGAAAAGAGGGGAAAAGGAGAATAAAATATTAACATCTCATTCTTCTGAGTTTGTTATAGAAGGGTATATTGATGGAGGACCCTATGATATGATTAGGAAATTATCGAATCTATCAAAAACAAAAAGCCAAAATATAAAGAAAGATGACATTATTACAGATCGATATTATATTTATATGTATTTCCCTTTACACTCCAATGTAGGAGTTGTCTTTTTACAGAGTAAATCAAATGCTAATATCCGAACAGCAATCAAGAAATTTTTGCCGGAGATTTGCAAAACGGATATAAATAAAGGATGTAAAGTTGAAACTTATATACCTACTTTCCTGAAAGAAGAATTCAAGGAAGGGGCAATAGTTCAATCATTAACTTATAGCCAACAGTTTGTAACGGAAGTTGATACATCCGACGGGATAACCAACCATGAAGAAGCATATAATGTTATAATTCAAATTCAACCTCAAAATCAGACGGTTGAATTAGGTTCAATAAATTCTTTATTAGACAAGGTCGGAAATATGGCAATAAAAGTAGGTCAACGTATAAAGCCTTTATCTGAATTTGAAAAGAAAAAAGGGGCACTTAGAAATGAAGACATGAAAAAAACATCTCCTTTTAGTCTTGATGATGATGAAAAAGTTCGTCCAGTTATTATGCTAGATGATATAGAAACATTAGGAATAGACGAAGATGGGAATTTCTGTAGAGCTGATTTAAAGACCTATTGCGATGGTCTTTTGCAACAAATTTATTCCGATATTTATCCTATTTCAAATGAATAATGAAAACTAATTATTTAATATATTATGTTTTAAAATTAATAACTAAAGGTCAAGAATGGCAATATAAAAATTTGAATGGAAAAGGAGATAGACCAAAATTGTATTTTACACAATTACAATTGATAGCACTTCTTATTTCTATTCTTTTTGTCTACACAAAGCCTAAAGGGCTGAGTAATGAAATGATTAATTATGTGTTAAGCTCTCTTTCAATAATGACGGCTCTGTTTTTGAGTTTGATCATTATTATCTTTGATAAGTTTAATAATTTCAATTTCAAAGGGGAGGGTGATGATGAAAAGATTCACAAATTTCATATGTGGAATTTCTTTTATCAATTTAATGCGATTACATCATATGCGATTTTAATATCGACATCAGTTATTATATTACTGGTATTTACATTAATGTTTGGGAAAGAAATTGATGTTTCTCAATATACATTTGTGTCATATAAACTTGTTACATTTGAATCAATCCTTTTATTTCTCAAATTACTATTTGTATATTCAATTAGAATAGTTATCGCATACTTTCTATTGGATTTCTTTATTTTATGTATTTATGCCATATCAAGTATTTTTCAGTATGTGAGTAATGAATTTATAAAAGAAAGACCCAATATAAAAGTAAATAGAGAAGAGTCAATAAATGATACAATGCAAGAAGAATATGGAAATTTACCCAAATACTTGAAAATTATTTTTATAATTTCATTTATTTTGGCTATGCTTTATGTCCTGTTCTAATTGTTGTCATGAACCAAAAGTATCAAGAAACAATATAACTTAAGAATAACCCAGTACTAAAATGAGATCGATTGAGAAATGAAAATTATTCTTATAGCAGAAATGCTAAACAAAGAAGCCTTAATGAGTTTGGTAAAACCAATTAAAATCACTATTTTTGCACTCAGTATTCTCCATGAGCAAACTGCCGCAAAAGCACGTAGCAAATTAGTGGGATAATTCATGGGATATGCTTGAAGTTAAAAATATAAAGTTTTAAATATCAGCGTGGTAACTCTGCAAGGAGAATCCCAGGCGGATCACTTAGGAGAAAAGACAATACTCCGCCAAACTATGACAAAGCTCTCTAAACTAACGGTTTAGGGAGCTTTTTTCTTACCCCCATACGGACAGTAAAAAGAACTTCAAAAGCCAATTTCAGACTAATAATCGTTACCAAATCGTTACGGTATTTTGTTACGGAGAAAATCGTAACGATTTTAATGCTAAGTCATTGATATGTCGCATATTGTCACTCGTTAGTCCGCTTCATTCCGAACATAGAAAACTAATTTTGCAAATTAAAAACGTTACGGTATGAAAAGTACATTTAGAATCCTCTTCTATTTAAAGAAGAACGAACCGAAGAAAGACGGAACAGTGACCATTATGGCACGTATCACAGTCGATGGAGAAACCAAGCAATTCAGCACGAAGAAAACAATTCTTCCTGAAGATTGGGATATAAAATCAGGTCGTGCGGTTAATAAAAGCGGGAAAAGCACCAGTGCCAAAATATCCAAGTTGAACAAAGAACTGGATGACTTGCGTGGTCAAATCTCCATACAATATACCAAGCAGCTAAACAACAACGGATATGTAGAGCCGGAGAAGTTACGCAATAATGTATTGGGTATTGAAGAAAAGCAGCACAGCCTACTCACTTACTTTACGGAGCATAATTTGCAATATAAAGATAAGGTAGGAACAACAACTACACAAAAGACCTATTCACGTTACGAGTTAACCAAGCAACGCCTGATAGACTTTATGAAAGTGAAGTACAGAGTTTCCGACATTCTCATTCGTGAAATCAATGCGGTGTTCATTGAGAACTTCTATCTTTATTTAAGAAACGAACACGGCATCAACAATAACACTGCCATGAAGTTTGTGCAACGCTTTCACTCCGTGCTTATATATGCAAAAAACAGCGGATTGAATTTTGTTGATCCTTTTGGTTCGTTCAAGTTCAGCTTTGACAAAGTGGACAGAGGCTATCTCAACCAGGACGAGATAGACCTTATCTACAATAAAGAATTCTCATCCGCACGATTGACACAAGTACGCGATATGTTTATTTTTAGCTGCTATACCGGATTATCCTATATCGACCTGTGCAATTTGACCAAAGAAGACATCAAACTCGCTTTTGACGGAAAACTTTGGATAATGATTAAGCGTGAAAAGACAGGTGTAGATTCCAATGTGCCCTTGCTTGAAATCCCCAAGCAGATATTAGCCAAGTACGAAGGCAAGATGAAAGGCGGCAAACTCCTTCCCGTTATCAGCAATCAGAAGATGAACGAATATTTGGGAGAGATAGCAGAAGTATGCCAGATCGACAAAAGAATCACCTTCCACCTTGCCCGTCATACTTTCGCAACTGAAATTTGCTTGACACAAGGCGTACCCATTGAAAGCGTTTCCAAGATGTTGGGACATACAAATATCCAGACCACACAAATATACGCCCGTGTTGTAGATAGGAAATTAAGTCACGACATGGCAGTATTGGAGCAGAAACTCCAAAGCAAAGGAAAACGCCCAATCGCGATAGTCAATCCCTGATTAATAACAGCGTTCCGGTAAGATACACGATATAAATCCTGCCGGAACCATAAATAACAAGATATAAATAACTAATTTCACCCCCAACAAAATCATTATGGAAAGAGGATACATACAAATCACAGAAGAAGAAATCGGCAAACCCATTGTCGAAGTCAAAATAGTAAACGGAACCGTGTGGATGTTCAAGCACGAAATCGCCCGTCTTTTCGACGTATATCTCCAGACGGTAGGCAACAACTTCCGTTCCATCTTCAAGTCCGGCGTGCTTCGTGAAGACGACGTTACGATGGAGCGCAAGATGAAGAATGAAAAAGGTCAGGACATCTACGTCACCTTTTACAATCTCGAAGCCATCATCTTCCTTAGTTACCGCATAGACTCCCGCTATGCCAAAGCCTTCAGGGAATGGGTGATGAACGCCCTTTGCGAATACAACCGCATGGACAAGAAGGCAACCGAGGTAATTGTCGTGTTCAATGCCGACACCCGCCATGCCTCCATCCAGTACCCGCAGATACCCAACTAAAATCCCCTAACACGGTAAATCAAAGCCTGATGCACAAATAAATGTATCAGGCTTTTTTCATATCCCCAAAAACCTATACCTTTGAACAAACTATTGATTATTCTTTATATATTTGATTGGGAAAGTATTTATGCCCATCAATTATTTTGCGGACTGTCTTTTGATTCATTGTTTTAAATAAACAAGTAAACATTTGAGTAACAGACGTCTTAGTAGATGCTATTATAATTTTATTACTCAAAATATTTAACCCGGCTTGTAATATATTGATGTAAAGGTTCTTATTGTACTCAATAGAAAGTAGGCAGTCCGAATATGTATTTTCTTTCTCTTGAATCATATTGAAATACTGTGTGGTAATATAGTCAGCACTTATATTACAACCAATAAAATGTAAATCAGCAAGATAATTGGATATTTGAGGAGCGATTTCTTTATTAACAATATAAAATAACGATTCTGTACTAATAACTCTGACTTTATCATTAAAGAAGTTTCCAATACCCCAATCTTCACTAATCATGATATGTTTATCTCTAAAAGATAATATTAGACTTTCAATCTTAGCATCAAACTCAGAATGGTTAGTATAAGTAGGCATTTGAAGTTTTAATTTCTCTTCAGCTATTTCAATAATACAATTTTCATCTATCCACTTCAGAAGCATTCGCATTTTTATCACATATTGAGTATTACTATCATCCTGCTCTAATTGTATTTGATTTATTATTTCTTCCGAAAAATAGGTAGGTAACCCTTTTTCTTTGTGAATGGAAGAAGATATATAATCTTTAAGGCCACTTGGAATAATAAATTTGAAAGGAAAATGACAATTATGTTTACAACATATTTCATGTATTAGAATTAAAGATGTTATATCAAGTACGAAATGAATATCATTTGTTGCAATATTGCTATTGCTAACTAATTGGTAATATAAAAGATATGGTTCATTATATATTTTAAATTCTCCAAAAATAACATCATAATATTCAGCTATTGATAGCATATTTAGCTGTTGAAAAAGTGCAGCTTTTTTCTTTGTATATTTATTTAGTAACTCTTTTCTTTCTTCCTTTATATCTTGTGTCTGTCCTGACATTTTCTCTAAGTTTGCTAATATGTCACCTCCAGCCATCAGATCATCTATTGTAAATGACCTGAATCTTTTACTTGTTTGTTGCTTAAATATAATATTGGAAATTTCTTTTTCATGCTTAAAATATTCATTATGAATGGATATAACCCGAACTATTTTTTCTTTTCCATTAATTGTTAAAGCAACTTCTTCACCCACTAAGTGGTTAATTAAATCTTCTAAAACAGAATTTTTTAATACATCACCAAATGTTTGAGTTCCATCTATTTCATAACATACATAACTTCCTTCAAAAACTTGATTGTATGCTTTATGCACAATTTGGGCAATTTCAGTTGTAAGACATACTGATATGTACAATTCATTCAATTCCTGTACATTATTCATTTTTGTAGCTTTATATAAAATCTGTAATGCAGTTTCAGAAAAGCCTGCATTTAAAAACACATTGAAAATGTTGATTACATGTTCTGGTTTAATATTTCTCGATAAAGCATTTTGTTGTAAGTTCTCTATAATATCAATTTCATCATTCTTAGATAATGTATATAAGTAACTATTAAAAACATTATCGTTATTTGGATGTCTGGAATACAATATTTTCATTACTTTATTTGCATTACTAAAATCAGAACATTGTACAGCTAAATCCGCTTCCATAGAAAGATAATCATCGAATACATCACACCCATTTGCTCTGATGTCTTTCAGTATATTGTATAATTCAACAACATTATCTGCTCCTTTCTTTTTCAACAACTCAATAAAAATGGTAAGATTAAAATCTACAGTCTTAGTATTTATTAAAGGCCTTAATAAATCTAAAGCTCTTTTATTTGTGTCAAATTTATCATATATAAGCGAAACAAATGGGATTAAGGAGAATGGAATTGAAATCTCATTTTCCTTAATCAACTGAATATCTACCTTTTCATTTCTATAGAATTTATCAATTTCACTATAAATACATTTAGATAACGGATTCTTAAAACAAAGATTACATGTGTAGTCTTTTAATTGATTGGCATTTCTCATTAAAGGCGTCACAAAATGAAAAATAATTTGGTCATCTATTATTTTACCATAATCAGCCATGGATTTAAACGCTTGTATCAAATATTTCTCATCATTTGTTTCATTGAAAATCGCTATTCTTAATGTATTAAATAATACAGGAAGTTCATCTTCTCCATATTCATCTATTACTTTAGCTGCTTCGACAAATTGCTTATCTACTTTCAACATTATTGCATAAAATAATTGATGATACTCTTTATGCTGTTCTGTATATGAAGTACTTTTATATTTTTCAATCCAGAATTTAGCATTTTTATCTTTTTCAAAGCCTATAAAGTAATGAATATAATAAACATCAGGGCAAATATTTGCAACTTCTGTTGTTGTTTCAAAATGAATGTATTGCTCTGTTATATTAAATAATTCATCTATTATATCATTCGAAGCTCTTATACCCCAAAAATCATACCCACAAAAATACAAGTATTTATTTAGGGAAATAGTTATATAGTAAAGCCACAGAGGTAAATTGTCAAAAACGAATTTATCGGGTATTGCGTATTTATAGCTTTCCAAATCTACAATTTTATCTAATTCTATCTCACATCCAATGTTCAGTAAATTAGCCATAAATAATTCACTTCCCTTTATATTTGCAGGTAATGCCTCAAATTCAGCCATTGTATTTTCTGAAAAATAAATATTTGGAATCCAACACCAAAAATTATTCTCATTTCTTTCTTTTTGCTTTTCTGCTAATTGAATAGAATCATCTTTCTGTTTATCTATAATCAAAGCATAAATTTTCCCGTTCACAATATCTTCATTGTAGACATTTGCTTTAATCATGCATTTATAAGCCTCATAAAATTCATTTATAGAACGTTTTTTGTCAATATAACGAGAACATAATCCCTTTTTATATTCAATAAATGCAAGTGTTTCATAATCGATATTTGGTAGTTTTTCTATTTCCAATTTCAGAGCCTCAAACAATTTGTGAGCCTGTTTCACTTGTAATTTATCAATGGACACTGTTAACTGTGGTATCAAGTTTTGAATAGTAGTGTTATTCTTTGATTTTATAGCTAAATCTTCCAACTTATTGCTAAAATCTTTTACTGTATCCATTATCTCTTCTGCATTATCTACATGTCCATCCCTAAATGTAAATATGATATAAGCTAATGTCAATAACCCAACAATACCCAATACAATAAAATCGTAACTACCACTTCCTATTTCCGTTATTACAGTAGTTGTACTGTCTGAACTACTCCAATTTATACCTAATTTTAAAATTGGATAACCTACACAAATTGCTGTTACAGTTCTTAGATAAGCAATGAATATTTTTTTATAGGAGAGTTTAAAGTAATAATTTCGTATATAAATTAGTATATGATTCCAAATCCATGGAAATTTATCATTAAACCAAATAGGTTTAAAAATAGCCAATAGTGCTAATAAACTGAAAATAATTATTAATACAAAAAGCATATGTGTGTATTTTAGAATTAAGAGAATATAGGTAATTATAAAAATTTATTCAATTCTTCCACAAGCCTATAAACAGTAGTGGAAGACTCTTGTTGTGCCGGGTTATTCCCATCAAATTGTTTCATGATAGTTTTAGCATGATTAATAGCTTGTTCTTGTTTAGGAAATAAAGCATTAAACATTTTAGAGCTTACACCCGATTTCTTTGTATAAACAAATCCGAGCAAAGTACTCAGCATTTTTTCATATCTGGAACGATGCAAAGCTCCTTGATACAGATTAAAGTGAAGTAAGAACCAAAATTCAAAAGCCTGATTACTATAAGCCACTTCAAAACCATTTTGGCGTGCTAATAGGATAGCAGAGTTAAAGTCATTTTCTGGAAAGTCATCTTTGTCAAAAACCACCCAATTCTGATTATATGTCCTTCCTTTTTGCCTTTCCTGCTCTTTTATATTGATAGCTTTCTGTACTAATGTTAATGTTCCCATGCCTTGACCGATAGCTTTTACATTGGCAGAAGTCAAGCGGAAAGCATTAAAATAGTCCGGCTCAGTATTAACCCCTTCGCAAATAATTAGAAATGTTTGTTTCACTTCACGCACACCACTAATACGGGTTATTTTTCTTTCGATACGCGGATTTATATTTTTCCTTTTTGTAGCCGCCATAGTTTATCTTTCTTGCGTATTAAACAAACGGGTTAAATCTCCGACAATTGGAATAGCTCCGTACTTTCCGGATAAGTAATCTTTTTCAAACGAAGCATCATTACGAACTTTATACTCTGCTAATGAATAAAGTTCGGTTGCCCCATAACGGTCTTTTTGTGTGAACCAAATCTGATCCCGTCGGAATATATTAGCACTCAACAAATTAGTATCGTGAGTAGTGAAAATCAATTGAGCATTTTTCGGATTTGTTTCTTTTGAATTAAACAAGGCAATAATTCTACACGTAAGAAGTGGATGCATCTTAGAATCAAATTCATCTATAATCAGACGCTTTCCATTATCCAAAGCATCAATAATAGGATATGCTAAAGAAAAATACTTTATTGTACCTTCCGATTCATTTTTCCTGAATGGGAAAGTAACAGCTTTGACTTCATTACCTTCATCATCGTACTGCGTATGCGTACTGACAATAGTATTATCAATTTTTTCAATATTCTCAATACCTAAATCAGCATAGCGTGAAAACTCTACAATTCTCTGTTTCATTTTGATGTCATCCAGTTGGATGGTGGCGGTATTCCATATCTTCTCATCATTAGAACCAGAAATAATAGTGGTATCGTTCAACCATTTCATTATCTCCACTGCTGTCGGATCATTAAATTGTGCCGCAACAGAAAGCAATAATGCATTCGCTCTCACCATTCGTTTACCTGCAAGCTCTTTACCAACGACAAACTTGGTATGAATATCGAAGCTATCTTTTTCCCGGTAGAATAGTTCCACCTCCTTAGCCCTCTTTTTATTAGCTTTTTGATAGAGCCATTCCGAATGTACCAAAGAATTATCAGCTTCAAATCCATAACGATATTGATTATCTTCATCACAGAATATGGCTTCAAAATAACTTGGTTCACCCGCAGTAAGCGAATTTAACCGAAAACTTTCTATATTAACACGTTCCCCCGCCTGAATATCCTTTGATGAATTTATCACATACCATTTAAAGAACTCAAAAGCCTTAATGAAATTGGATTTACCGGATGCGTTGGCACCGTAAACCACCGCACTTTTCATTAATGACAATCCGGTAGTCCCAACACTAAAAATTATATCTTCAGCCGGAACCTGTACTTCTTTCAAAGCCGATGCCGCTAATGACAATGTAGATTGTTCTTTAAAAGATAGAAAGTTTCCTATTGTAAATTGAATAATCATATTTTAATTGCTTTATTCGAGATTTTATCACAAATATAGCTTTTATTTTCCAGAAAAGGATATCTATCAGGTGAATTATATTATTTTATGCCTAATAACATGTATTCCTACTTTCATTTTCAAATTTTCGGCAGTATTTACCTGTTACTGCCAAAACTTTGAAAAAATATCCCGTCCTATCATCACGACAGTACGGGATACACACGACGTCAGGTTATCAGCTAAATCTGCTTAAATGGAAATTATAACAACTTAAACATCTTCCATAGGTTCGTTCTCATCATCTGACAACATACCATCCTCTGTACGTTCATCTTCTTTACATTCCTTCGCTTTGCCTTTCCCTACATTCTCCCCGTCGAAATACCGCCGTATAAACTCGTGCAAGTCCTTCTCCCTATAATACGTCTTATGCAGGATCGTATGATATTTCAGTCCGTTATCCCTATACCGTTGCAACGTCCGTTTGCTAATGTTCAGCAAAAGGCAAACGTCTTGGTTATCGTACAGCCGTTCCCCGTTCAGGTAATTTTGCGGCTTCTTGTTCTTCTTGTCCAGTGCGCCTGCAACCCTTTCCACTTGTTCGAGCAACCGTTCCATATACGCCTCGAATGTTTCTTTATCCAAT
>OJMM01000874.1_pt1 | contig 19068 bp, 20 predicted proteins | sample 1597231 | NCBI WGS metagenome assembly OJMM01 (sample SAMEA2452128, study PRJEB22498) | human gut metagenome | reverse complement strand
TTATTGTACTACATGTTTCACTTCCATCTGCATTATCACTACATGTCACTGTTCCAGTTCTTGCTGTTCCACTTTCAAATGTTACGTTGATTAATTGTGATGCTGCACTTCCATTGTTTCCATTAAATATAGTATATTTGTATCTTGGAATCCATACATACCATAGTGCTACATCTTCTTCTGTTACCTCATCGCCTATATTTTTAGTAATTCCACTATTTAATACAACTGCATTTGCCCATTCTTTAGCATCATAGTCGTACCATTTTTGACTTGTATTTGCTACTAGCCATTTTTCATTTTCATATTTGATTGCTACCATATTATCAAATAACACTGGTTTATTTGCTCCACTATTATCTGTATATTCACTAGTAGGTTCATCGTTATTTCCACCTTTTGTACAAGTAACTTTACTATTAATAGTTCCATCACTATTTACATTCGTACATGTATAATCTTTCATTGAACCAAATTTTACATCTTTTATTTTTATTCCTCGATTATCTGAATCACTTGAATTATCGATTTCCCATGTTCCAGCGATTGGTTGTTCTCCAGAAACTGTTATTTCTGTTACATTTCCTTTTAATTTTACTGTTCCATCTTCTGAATTTAATAATCCTTCGGCATAATTTGTTCTTACTGCATCGATTACTCCATAACAACTATTTTCTAGTGACTTAATTTTTGCGTTTTCGATTACATTAAATATTATTGGAGTAGCTATTAGTGCTATTATTGCTAATACTATAATTACTGCTAATAATTCTATTAATGTAAATCCTATTTTTTTCTTTCTATTTTTCATACTACTATTCCTTTCATTATTTTTTACTATTATTTAATTTACCACTGTTACTACTTTTTATACATCAACCCCTATTTTTTATAAACATACTATCATATGTTAACTATATAGTAACATAATTATTTTTATTTTTCAAGAATGAAAATAAAATATTTAAAAACAAACATTTTTTATAATTTTTTACTACCTCCTTTATGAGTAACAAAAAAACACGAAAGAAACCTAGGCTAAAAATCCTAGTCTTCTTCCGTGTTTATTTATATGGTTAGTTAAATAAAAAACCCCCCCCCATGTGTTAACTTATAGCATACATTATTTAACATAACCATATTCTCAATCTCCTATTTTTTTGTTGATTTGCGAAATAAAATGTACAAATCAATTACCATATATCATATGGCTATTATAAATATATCACACAATCATTTATATTACAAGTACCTTGTAATATAAAAAATATCATAATTTTTCTAGATTTTGTTTTTCTTCTAATGTTGCTATAATATTTATTTTTGTTACAACCTATTCTAACTATATTCTAATAAATAAAAAGTAAACAATTGAACTGTCTACTTTGATAATTTTTAATTAAAATCTTCTGTTTTTTAAGAATGATGGTAGTTCACCTGCATCATCATCATCTTCTTCTATAGTTGGAACTTGATAAGAATGAAGTGGTGTTTCATCTTTTTTCTCAAACCCTGTTGCAATAACAGTTACTATTAGTTCATCAGTTAAATTCTCATTTATAACAGCACCAAATATTGTATTAATATCAGTATTAGCGCTTTGTCTAATAACTTCGTTTGCTTCTTCTACTTCATATAAAGTTAAATTAGTACCACCAGTAACATTTATAATTGCATCAGTAGCGCCACTTATACTTGTTTCTAAAAGTGGACTAGATACAGCTTGAAGGGCTGCTTCTGTTGCTCTTCCTTCACCAACACCCATACCAATACCAATTAAAGCATTTCCTCTTTTTTCCATAACTGCACGAACATCAGCAAAATCTAGGTTAATTAAACCAGCAACAGCGATTAAATCAGATATTGATTGAACTCCTCTTCTTAATACATTATCAACTTCTTTAAATGATTCTAATAAAGGAGTTGTTTTGTCAATGATATCTCTTAATTTATCATTTGGAATAACAATTAAAGTATCAACATGTTTTTTTAGTTCATCTAATCCTTGAACTGCTTGTTGCATTCTTTTTTTACCTTCAAAACTAAATGGTTTGGTAACGATTCCTACAGTAAGAGCACCTAGGCTTTGAGCAATATCAGCAATTACTGGAGCAGCTCCAGTTCCGGTTCCACCACCCATACCACAAGTTACAAATACCATATCAGCTCCTTTTAAAGCTTCTTCGATTTCTTCTTTACTTTCTAGGGCTGCTTCTTTTCCAATTTGTGGGTCAGCACCAGCACCAAGACCATTAGTTAATGCTTCTCCTATTTGGATTTTAGTAGGTGCTTGGGAATTTTTTAAAACTTGTAAATCAGTATTGGCAACAATAAAGTCAACACCTTTAACTCCTGATTCAATCATTCTATTAACAGCATTATTACCGCCGCCACCAACACCAATTACTTTAATATTAGCTAATTGATCCATTTCTAATTCAAACATATATATCCTCCTCTATTCTCCAAAAAAGTATCCAAATACTTTACCTAACTTCGAGGTATCATTACTACTTTTTTTAACTGATGATAGTACTTCCATATCATCACTACTAATCATCGAATATGTTTTTCCTTTTAATTTTAATTTATTTACAAAATATATAATATTTCCTATAACTTGGGAATATTTATTATTTCTAAGTCCAATTAAATTAACATTACCTATTATAACACTATTACCGAATGTTTGACTAGCAAGTTCTTTAAAATTAGGCATATTAGTAATCCCACCAGTAATAATAATATAATCTAGACTTTTCTTAGTTAAGTTAGTTATTTCACTTTGCGCTAAAGTGAAAATTTCTTCTAATCTAGCTTGTACTATTTCACTTAACTCATATTGATTTATTTTTAATTTTTCGCCTTTTTTGTTAACTACTTCTCTAAATTCATTAGTACTTGCCCTATTTCTATAAGAAACTGCAAATGTTTCTTTTAAATCACAAGCGACATCTTGAGCAACTTTATACATATATGAAATATCGTTATCAACGTCATGGCTTCCCATTGAAATTAAATTGTTTTTAACAGCTATACATTTATTATAAAGTGTTACTGAGCTAACCTCTGCTCCAATATTGATAACTGCTCCAATATTATTTTCCATCTCACTATTTTTAAATGTATATATATCTCCTATACATCCTAATGAGATATCAACAGGAGTAACACCTAAACTACTTAATATACTTACAACCGAATAAATATTTTTTTTAGGTACAGTTACCATAATAGCTCTAGTTTTCATAGTTTTACTAACTAAACCTTGTGGTTCCTTGCAAATTCCTGAATCGACTTCAAAATCGATTGGCATAATAGTTACCATTTCTTTAGTTGGAACGATACTATTTTGCATAGCAGCTTGTAATACGTCAATAACATCTTCACCTGTTATAACTAAATCTTCATGCTTGATTTCTATTTCACCTTTAATCATAGTAAAATCAGCAAAATAAGAAGGAACAATCGCCATAACTTTAGTTATTTTAAAACCTAACATTTCTTCTACTTCTAAAAAAGCATCTTCAATACACTTTTTTGCTAAATCAACATTAGAAATCAAACCTTTCTTAATTCCTTGTGATTTAACTGACGAGGCAGCAAGTAAATTATAGCGGCCCTTATATAATTCACATACAACAACTTTAATGTTATCTGAACCTATATCAATACTAGCATATATATTTCGCAAAGTATCACCCACAATTCTAGAACAATTATACTATAATTTTAAAAAAAAGAAAAGCAATTATTCAATAATTTCAAAATTATTGCCGTAATCTAAATATAAAATACCTTTTTTATTGGGAAAATTTCTAATTATTTCCATATATTTACTTAATTTATAAAATGTAGAATTATTGATATATACATAATTGCCATCAGTCATTAATAATAAAAATCTATTATCATCGACATCATTAGGTTCATATTTAATTTCTGATATCCTATTTAATATATCAATATCTAATTTTCCTATTTCTTCAACAAAAGTAGGATATACACTATCAATAACATAGTTGAGTAAAGTTGGTGTTGGATATTTTTCACTGGTTGTCCTTCCATCTAATAAAACGGTTTTTTCCATATCTATAGAATAGAATAATGGCCTATTTTCAGTTACTTCAATATAAACTTGAGTAATTTTTCTAACTTTTACTCTAACATCTTTAATATAAATGTTATCTTTTAAATTTTTTATTTGTTTAACACCTTTTATAACACTCGGATAATCACCTATTGAAGCTGCATCTATAATTTGTTGGTCAGATAAATAATAATTGCCAGATATAAAAATATTAGTTATTTTAAGATTAAGAATACTATATATTACAAAAATAGTTAAAAAAAGCAAGAAAAAAGCTAACAAAATTCTTCCTATTTTAAGTCTTCTTCTTTTCTTAACTCTTTTTTTCATAAATTCACCTATTCTACAAATTCTTGTTCAACTATTAAATCAATGTTATATTTTTCTTTTACTTTTTCTTTTATTTCTAAAATTAATTTCTTAATATCTTCACCTTTAGCATTTCCTAAATTAACAATAAAATTAGCGTGTTTACAACTTACTTTAGCATCACCTAAAATTTTACCTTTATATCCTAATTCTTCAATTAATCTTCCCGCATAATCATCACTAGGATTTCTAAAAACACTTCCCGCACTAGGGTATTCTAATGGTTGAGATTCAATTCTTCTTTGCTTTCGCTCTTTTATTATTTCCATTATACTGTTTTTATCGCCTTGTCTTAAAACTATATTAGCTTCCAAACAAATATAATTAGGATTTTTTTGTAAAAAACTTGTTCTATAATGAAAATCTAATTGTTTATTACTTAAAGTAATTACTTCATATTTAGGAGTTAGTACTTTTATACTTGATACAATATATCCCATATCACTTTTATAAGCACCTGCATTCATAAATACTGCACCACCAATAGTTCCAGGTATCCCTGTTGCAAATTCCATTCCAGTAAGTCCTAATTTAGATACTTTTAAAGCTAGTTTCATCAAACTATAACCTGCTTCAACTGTAATAACATTTTTATTAATTGTTAATTTATCTAAATTATTTAATCTTATAATAACACCATTATATCCGCTACTATTGAAAATCAAGTTAGAGCCATTTCCTATTACTTTGTGCTTAATATTTTTTTCTCTTAAATATCTAAGCAATTTTATTAGTGAATAAGAACTATTTGGTTCAACCACAGCAATAGCTTCGCCACCTACTTTATATGTTGTATAATTTTTTAATAATGGTTTTTCTTTGACTTTACCTATATTTAATTTTTGTAAGTCTTCATAAATGTTCATATTTACTTCCTATCTACTAAATCTTTTAAGCAATCATAAATTCTTGAAGCACTATCATTTATACTTTCTTTTTGTAAATTTGCTTTGATTTTTTTTATTTTATCGGGATTATTTAAAACTTCATCAATAGTTCTTACTAATATATCACCTTTTAAATCTTTTTCTTCAATTATTAAGGCTGCATCTTTATTAACTAAATCCATAGCGTTTTTAAACTGATGGTTGTTAGGTACATAAGGGCTTGGTATTAAAATGCTTGGAATATTAAGTGCTACTATTTCGCTTAATATACTTGCTCCTGCTCTTGATACAATTAAATCTGTTCTTTTCATTATTCTTGGTATTTGTGAAATGTAAGGAACTACTTTAACATTGCTTGGAAATTTTATACTTTTTATATTATCATAATCACTTTTTCCTGTTACAAATAAAACTTCATAATCTTTATTGTTAAATAAACTCATTGTTTTAACTAAAAAGTTATTTACTCCCTTAGCGCCTAGTGAACCCATAACAAATAAAACTAATTTTTTATTTTCACTTAAATTAAATTCACTTTTTAAAGCAGGAGTTATCTTTATTGCTTCCTCACTGCATGGATTACCAGTAAATACAATTTTATCTTTTTTAAAATAGTTTTCCGATGTTCTAAAAGAAATACCTATTTTTGATGCATAATTGCTTAAATATTGATTTGCTTTTCCTGGAACACTGTTTTGTTCATGAATAAATGTTTTATATCCTAATTTACTTGCTTCCTTTATTACTGGAGCAGTTACATATCCACCTACCCCTATTACAACATCTGGGTTGAATTTCTTTATTATGTTTTTACACTTTTTATTTGCTTTAATTAAACATTTAATTGTTTTAATGTTTTTTAATAATTTTTTATTAAATCCATATATTTCAATTTCTTCATATGGTATATTATAACTTGGAATCAATTCTTTTTCCATTCTATTATGAGTTCCTATGTATAAAAACTCACTATTTGGTTCTTTTTCTTTTATTTTATTAATAATAGCTAAGGCTGGATAAATATGACCTCCAGTACCTCCCGCACTAATTATAACTTTCATAAACTCACCTTTTTTTATTATACCATAATTATATGTAATTTCAATATTTATTAGAATTTATACTCGACATATTAATACAAAATAATAAAAAAAGAATAGATTAACTATTCAAATTTTATAAGTCTAAATATTTTTATAATTTATTAGGTAGATTAATATCTCATTGAAAATTTTTGCCACTTTTACCACTTTTTTTCATTAGCTTTGTATAATAATAGTATATGAAAAACATAGTTATTTATTCATTCGTTAATTCATATATTCACTTTTTAATTGAATTATAGTATAATATAGTAAATTAGAAAGTAAGAAAGGAGTAACTTTTTAATAGCGCCAGAACCTATTAGGTTGACGAGGATTAGTTGTTATCGAAAATTCGGCGGATGCGACTACGGATAAGTATATTCGTTAAATGTGTTACAAATAGTAAAATCAATATTACAACAAAAAACACATTACATACATTTAGAAAGGATTTTTTTATGTGTGGTATTGTAGGATACATAGGTAATAAAAAGGCATTACCTATTTTAATAGACGGCCTTCAAACATTAGAATATAGAGGCTATGATTCGGCTGGTGTGGGTTATATATTAAATAATAAAACTCACATTGTTAAAGAGAAAGGAAAACTTGAAAATTTAGTAAAAAAATTAGATTTTGATACTGATACATTTATAGGTATTGGTCATACAAGATGGGCAACACATGGTATTCCTGATAATATTAATGCTCATCCTCATAAACAAGGAAGAATCACTTTAATTCACAATGGTATTATTGAAAATTATGAAGAATTAAAAAATGAACTTGATTATGATTTTAAAACTCAAACTGATAGTGAAGTAATAGCAGCCCTAATCGATAAATTATATAATGGAAATATGCTAGAAACTCTAGTAAAAGTAAAAAACAAATTAATTGGCAGTTATGCTTTAGGTATTTTAGTTGATGGTGAAGATAAAATATATGCAATTAGAAAAAATAGTCCATTAATTGTTGCTAGTTCAAATGAGGGAAATTTTATTGCATCTGATGTTCCAGCTATAATAAAATATACCAATAAATATATTTTACTAGAACAAAATGAAATTGCTGTTTTAAGTAAAAATAATTTAGAAATTTATAATGATAATTTAGAATTAATAAATAAAGAGGTATTAACTTTCGATGGAAATTTTATGGATGCTTGTATGGATGGTTATGAGCATTTCATGTTGAAAGAAATAAATGAAGAACCTAAAGTATTTAGAGATACTATTTCTGTTTATAAAGATTTACCTGATTTTAGTAAATACAACCGTATTGAAATAGTTGGTTGTGGTAGTGCATACCACGCTGGACTAATTGGTAAAAATTTAATTGAAAAATATGCTAATATTGAAGTTAATGTTTATATTGCAAGTGAATATCGTTATTCAAAACAATTTCACGACAAAAACACTTTAGTAATCTTCATTTCACAATCTGGAGAAACAGCTGATACACTTGCTTGTTTAAACAAAGTAAAAAGCGAAGGTATTGATTCCTTAGGAATTATCAATGTTAGAGCTTCTGCTATTGCAAGAGATGTAACAAATGTTATATATACAAAAGCTGGATGTGAAATTGCAGTTGCTACAACTAAAGCTTACCTATCACAAATAACTGTTTTAGCACTAATTGCTTTAAAACTTTCAAATAAATCTTTAAATGAACTTAATGATATTGAATTATTACCAAGTAAAATTGAAAAATTAATCAATTTAGATTATTCTAAAATCGCTTTGAAATTGTATAAAAAAAATGATATTTATTTCTTAGGTAGAGGAATCGATTATAGCCTAGCTCTAGAAGGTTCACTAAAATTAAAAGAAATTTCTTATATTCATAGTGAAGCTTATGCATCAGGAGAATTAAAACATGGTACGATTGCTTTAATAAGTGAAAATACACCTGTAATATATATTTCAACAACCCGTGAATTAAATGATAAAACAATCAGTAATGTTAAAGAAGTTAAAGCAAGAGGAGCTTATGTAATTGGAATAACTACAATTCCTAATTCAGTTTGCGATGATATGATTTTAGTTGATGAAGTAGAACCATTATTGCAACCAATTTTAACTGTAATCCCACTACAAATGCTTGCTTATCATGTTGCTAAATTAAAAGGTTGTGATATTGATAAGCCTAAAAATTTAGCTAAATCAGTAACAGTTGAATAGCTACACTTTTGTGTAGTTTTTTCTTGATTTATATTAAAATATGTGTTAGTATAGAAAACATATTTTAAGGGAGGAAATTAAATGACAAATGTTGAGTGGAATTTTATGTGTATGGAATCTTATAGAGAGTTTCAAGAAATAATTAATAAACCAGAATATCATGATTTCGCTAATTATATTGAAAACTATGGTTTCGTTGAAATATTTAGTTCAGTTAGAAATATCGCTCAAAAAGCATTTGATAAGACAGTATATGAATGGTTATGTATTAACAAACGTTTATATGACAAAGGTTTATTAGAGTACGACAAAATAAGAAAACTACAAGAGGTTGGCTTTATTAAAAAAGGAAGACAATTTAGTAGTAAAGATTTAGAAACTTATAAAGATTTCATAAGTAAAATACCAGAACAAACAAATAGCAGTTTAAAAGGAAAAGCATTTGAAGAACAACTAATTATAGTAAAAGAATATATAGATAAATATTACTTTGCTAAAAGATGTCCTAACATTACTTTAGATGATTACATTCAAGAATGTTTAATAGGCTTGTTAAATGGAATTGAAAAATATAAAGAACAAAAACCAAAAACTCCATATAAATTATTTATAACTCGTTTTATAAGTGGACATTTAGCAAATACAATTTATAAAGAAAGACAAGAAGGATATGTTCCTAGCATCACCCCATCATTGGAAGATAGATTACTAGACGAAGACATGAATGAAGCAATAATAAAATTATTGCAAAAATTATCAACAAAGCAAAGAACTTTAATTATGGAATATTTTGGATATTACAGCGAGCCACTCAACAAATCACAATTAAGTATTAAATATGATACCAATAGACAAAATATTGATAAAGCAATTAATGATGTTATGTTAAGACTTCGTTCAATTAAGAATTTAGTTTCTGTTGGTTTATATGAACCAAAAAAAGTAGTTGAATCTTCAAGTATAGCTAACACTATTCTTATGGAAAATAAATGTGATGACTACTTTGAAAGATTACAGATTGAAAAGTTAGTTTGCGAATATATAGAAACTGGAACTTGTAGTGATTTAGAAACATTATTGTCTTTCTTAGAAACTATTGAATTAGAAAGCATCGAAGAATCTATGTTACATTTATTTATATTTATCAAAAATGATATTAGAGCTAAATTAAAAGTTAAAAGTATTTAGCTCTTTTTGTTTTAAAAAAATACAAGTTAAACACTTGTATCTAAACTTTTACTATGTTCTATTTTTAACCATTTAACATCTTTGTTTAGTATTGCTTTAAATAAGCAAATAATATATGTTGTAAGGAAAATGGGATTATATAAAATAACTTTTATTTTCATTTTATTGTTTATATTCAAATAAGTATTTTCCTTTAAAACCATAATCGAAGTTATTAAAACCATTATTAAATAAACAAATAATATTAATATGATTGTATTTTTAACATTAAAATAGTTAATCAACAATATTCCGAGCAAACCTATAATTAATAGTATATAAGGGGTTACCCCCATAATTTGATGAAATGATGAAGAAAAGTTTTTATTTATTTCCTTTTTCAATAATAAAGGTATATATTTTTTTCTTGCTTCAAAGAAACCTTTAATCCATCTTGTTCTTTGATTAATAGTAATATTATATTTAACTGGTTGTTCATCAAAAAATATAGCATTTTTAACATAAGTAGTAGTTAAATCATTTAAAGTAGCATATAAAGTTAATTCATAATCTTCAGTTAAACTATTAAAAGGATAACCACCTAATTTTTCTACTATATCTCCTTTTATATAAAATCCTGTACCACTTATTGTTAATGTGTTATTGCATTTTGTTTTATGTTCATTTCCTAAAGTATTAATCATTGAAAAAGTTAGACTTGAAGCAGCGGCTATAACTGAATCATTTCCGTTTTTTGTATTTCGATAACCTATTCCAATATCATAACCATCTTCATAGGCTTCTTCCATATTTTTAATATAATCTTTATCTAAAACATTATCTGCATCAAAAATAAAGTAAGCATCATAGTGTTTTTTTTGTTCTAATATTTCCTTAACCGCATCATCCAAGGCATATCCTTTTCTCTTTTTTGATAAATCATGTCTAAATACGATATTCATGTTTTTATTTTTAACAAGTTCTACAGTTTTATCACTTTCTTCTTCGACAATTACATAGACATCATCACTATCAATTTTTCTTGTTTGGTTTAAAATGCTATTAAGTAATTCTTCAATTACTCTTGATTCATCACGAGCGGGAATTAAAATAGCAAATTTTCCTTTATTATTTTTTTCTTTAGGAACATTACTATTAAAATAAGATAAAATATAATCAATTAATAACCAGATTATACCTATTGTAATCAAAATAAAACATACTGTCATAAAATACCTCACTTATTAAATTATATCATTAATTAAAGGCTATTTCAACATCAATATTATCATCTACTATAGCAATCCCTAAAAATATAATACCGCTTATCAAAATTAGAGCTGAACCAATAAATGATAAAAGTGTTAGAAATTTTTTCTTATCTGTTTCATTTCCGTCTAAATTTATTAAATCATCATAACTATCTTTAGCAAAATAATAATAAATTACTAATAGTATACTAAATATGGTAATTAATAAATTTTGATATTCTTTCTTACTTTTAAAATCATTATATAAAATATATTCTTTTTCCTTACTATTAGCATAAAAACTTAATATGATTATTCCAATATATATTAACCATATATAGTTTTCTGTTTTAATATCCTTTAATTTATCTAATCTATCTTCATAACTCATATTAAATAATATTAAATTAATTATTAAATATTAATTTGTTATTTTAAACTAAAAAAGTGTGTTTATTTCACACTATGTATTATATAAATTTTCCATTACTTTTTTCTTCAACAATTTTTGGTCTTTCATATTCATAAATTAACCTAATATCAATGCCATTATCATAATAAAGACTAAATTTGTTTGTAAAATTACTAATGCTAAATGTATTTTCATCGTAACCAAATGAAGACACTACAACACTTATAGAATTAGAATTTACTTTACCTAATTTTCCAAAGTATGCTCTACAATCATTTGAATGAATGAAAAACGAATCAAAGTAACTAAGAGAATCTATCTCATTTATTATCTTACTAATTAAATTATCATCTATACATTTAATTAAAACACTTCTATTTTTAGCTTCATCATTTAAACCTACTAAATTAACTATTTTAATTATTTCATCAATATAATCTGGTTTTTCTGCCATAACACTAACATGAGAACAATTTTGTATATTTTTGATACTTTTCTTTAATTTTTTTCTATTTATTTTATTTTCAGTAAAAGTAAAACCAAAAGTACAATTGTCTAAACTAAAATCACTAAAATTGATGTTTACATTACTACAAGGTATATAATCGATACTTATTTTTTCATGGCTTAGTAAATTAAGTAAATAACCGATTTTTTCATAATCTTCACTTTTTTCAATTTCTTTTATAGTTAAAGTTCCTTCAAATAATTTAACTTCATATATTCCTTTTTCGTTTATTTCTTTAATCGTTTTATCGATTTCATAATCTATATTTTCAACTATAACTGGTTTAAAATCATTGTTTGGTTTAATTTGTTTAGTGCAAGCAGTTACTGATGTTACAAAAACTAACCCTAAGGCTATTATTCCTTGTTTTGTCAAATTTATTTTTTTACCTAATAAATCATCCATTTTTGAATAAAATTTCATTAAAATACCTCTTTTCAGTCTACATATTATAACAAAATAAAAAGGAATAATCAATATTATTCGCTTTCTAATTTGTTTAAAACTTCTTTTGTAACTTCAATTGCTTTTTCTTTAACAGCACGAGCTGATTTTTCTAATACTGGAGTTCCTTTTTCAATTGCATAATTAACTAATTCTTCTGCTTTGTTTTGAACATCTTTAGCTTTCTTTTTAGCTATTTTTAATACTTTTTCTTTATCTAAATCTTCTAATTCTGCTTTTATTTCTTCGATTTTAATTTGAATATTATCTTTTACTTCTTCAATATCAACTTCTTTTAGTCTTGCAACTAATTCATCGATTTTTTCTTTCAATTCTTTTCTTGTTTCACTACCCTTTTTAGGTGCGAATAAAACTCCTAGTCCAACACCAACTAATGCACCTGTTAAAAATTTTCCAAATCCTTTTTTCTTACTCATCTTTCTTCTTTCCTTTCTTCTTTGTAAATATTTTACTTATACCATTTGAAATACCTTCAACAAATAGATTGCTAAACGAAGCAATAGCATCTGTTGTAGTATCAATGATATTAAATAATCCATTTAATTTTCCTACTTTATCATATGCATCATCTACTACTTTATCAACTTTATTTAAAGTTTTAATAAGTCTAAGCATAAGTACAATTGATACAATTACCAGTGTAATTAAACCAATGTATAAAACAATTACTAATAGTTCTTTAGCATCCATTATTTATCCTCCTCATACATCGAATCAATTAAATCAAATAAATCTTTATCATCTTTTGGATTTTCAGTTTCAATCTCTTTTTCATCTTCATCTAATTCAATTACATCGGTTAAGTCTTTCAATAAAGTTTCTTCTTTAATTTCTTCTTTTTCAGTTTCTTTATTAAATAAAATTGAATTTGAACCAAACATTGTATTTTCTAAATCATCTTCTAATGTCCCATATGCTTTCTTTCTAACATCATCAATACTTAAACTAGCTGTGTCAGATAGACTAACTTGTCTTTTACTTGTAATGTCTTCTTTATGATAATTTTTATCTAAAACACCATAAACTGGAGAAATAATTGGTGTTGGTTTAAATATTTTCTTTTCTTCTTTTTTTATGACTGGTTTTTCTTTTAAATAACTAGACTTAACGACTTCTTTTGGTTTTTCTAATTCCTTGAAATCATCATCGTTGAAGAAGACTGGTGTTTTTGCTTCCTCTTTAAGCACTTTATTATCACTTACATCATCTTCTTTAATTACTTCTCTTTTTACTTCAGGAGCTGGAATTTCAACTTGAATCATTTCACTTTTGATTGGCTCTTCCTCACCATCTTCATAAAATAAGTTTTTTACTTTATCTAATAAACTCATTGTTCTTCACTCTCCTCTAATTTCAAAAAGTCATTTGTTTCTTGTTTTGATGTAAATATATCATATTTTTCTTCTAATACTAAAAATTCATCATCCAACATCATAGTAATAACATTGTTATTAAATTTAACTGTCGATAATATATATGAAGCATTTAAAATTACTTCTTCTAAAGCTTCTTCCTTAACTAATGCTTCTATTTTGGAAAAATTATACATAAATTCGACAAAATATAAATCATCTTGTTTATTTATTTCTAAATATCCATATTTACCATTAATGTTTATACTTCTTGAATAGTATGCGTCATTATTTAAAACATATTCTTTTCCAACATTGTAATAATAAGAAATTGTATCAATGTATAAATAATAATAATTTCCGTTTGAATATAATATATCATTAAAATCTTCTGTGTCTATATACGACACACCGACAGGAATATAATACTTATAACCTTTTCCAACTTGATTAAATAATGTATTATCTTTTGATAAAACAACATCAACTATATTATTTAAATCACTGGTATCTATTCTAACTACTGTACACCCGCTTAAAAGTAAAACGAGTAATAATATTGCAAGTTTTTTCACATTTCACCTACTCACATTAATTATAACAAATTTATTAATATTTTACTAGTATTTTATTGTAAAATATTTGTCTATTTATGTGCTTTTAATTTATATATAACCATTCCCTTTGAAACAAACTTTGCTTCATATTCGGTTTGAATGTTATCTTCATCTAAGTTGGCATATAAATCAAGCTTAACTTCACTTAATTTATAATTTGCTTCACTTAATGTTATTAATGTGTATTCAAACAAATTTCTATTATCAGTTTTCATTTCAATTTTACATTCATCTTTAAAAATATGCTCATATTTATTTAAAAATATAGGACTAGTTAACCTTCTATTAGCATGTCTATTTTTAGGCCATGGATCAGAAAAATTAAGGTATAACGTATCTATTTCTTTATCAAATACTTCATCAATTTTTATTGCGTCACAAAAAATTATTTTTAAATTTGGTAAATTATCTATTTTATCTAATACTTTAACTAATACACTTGCTTGTTTTTCAATAGCAATATAGTTAATATCTGGATTATTAATAGCTTTTGTTACGATAAAATTTCCTTTCCCACAACCTATTTCAATTTGAATTTTATTAGTATTATTAAACAATTCACTATATTTACCTTTATATTTAGTTGGTTCTTTTATTATATAATTACTATTATTTAATTTTTCTTCGCTTCCTTTTACATGTCTTAAACGCATTTAAATCAACTCCCTTTATAATTATACACCAAAATAATAAATTAGCATATAATTAAATTAGAACAAGGAGGAATTTAATGAAAAAAGATAGAAACTGTGGGGCTTATCCATATCCTGTTTATCCAATGCCTATAGGACCAATTAATCCAAATATGTATCAAGGAATGTACAATCAACCAACAAACAATTATACTGGTAATCTAGAACAACAGGTAAATAATTTAACTAATCAAGTATCTAATTTAGAACGAAGAGTAACCGCACTAGAGAGTTTAGTTGGAAATAGTCCTCAAAACTACAATACTTCTAATTTTCAAATGTTATAATTTTTTTATTAAAACCTCATTTTTGGATGAGGTTATTTTTTATATAAAAAAACTTGTATCCATACAAGTTTTTTAGTCAATATTAACACCTTTTTGAAATATTAAACTACCTACATAACTTATTACTAATGACATAATTATATAAAATGTTATAGCAACATATAATGTTTGTTTTATACAATCAATACTAATTAAATCAGAACTTTTAAATATATTCATAACTACTGGATTTATTGAACCGATTACATATATAACAAGTAATAATAATAAAGCTGTTAAAATATATAAACAAAAACTATAAATAATTGTTCTTACTATTTTTAAATTATTTTTATTATACCCTAATACTGCTCCACTAAAACCAATTAATATGATATATAAAAATTGAATGAAAAAAGTTATAAGCATAATAAATACTAAATTAACAACTGAACTATTGTAAGTACTTGCTGCTAAATCTAAAGTATTTTTAAGTAATTCAACATTATCTTTTGAATAATAAGTTATAAATAGACAAATTGTTATTACAAGTATAGAAGATAGTGTTGTGATAGTGGCTGTTAACACTTTGGATAGATAAAGTTTTTTCTTAGTTACTGGTAATGTATGTGTTAAATAAGCTTCGTCCTTATAAAAATTTGTTATAAATCTTGCCCAATTTCGCATCGAATTATTTATAAGTATGTTTATTAACATTGAAATAGTAATACCAGCACATATTTTTTCAATTATGATTATAATTGTACTATCTACTAATGATAATGCTCTTGTCAAAATTGCAAAAGTAAATGATAATAGATAAAATATGCCTAAGCCTTTATATACCCATTTTAAATCGTATTTTAATAAATTCTTTAACATTTAAACATTCTCCTAAACACTTCATCAATAGAAGTATTGTATTTATTTCTAAGTTCATCAGTAGATGCAGTTAATATAACTTCTCCTTTATCTATAAATACAACTTCATCTAAAATTCTTTCAATATCAGAAATTAAATGAGTTGAAATCAATACACTACTTCCTTCCTTAAAATTAGATAAGATTGTATCTAGTATATAATCTCTAGTTGCTGGGTCTACCCCACCCAATGGTTCATCTAAAATATACAAATCTGCTTCCCTACTCATAACTAAAATAAGTTGTAATTTTTCTTGCATTCCTTTTGACATTTTACTTATTTTTTTATTTGTTTCTAAATTTAGAGCATTTAATAAATTTAAAGCTTTTTCTTTATTAAAATCTTCATAAAAAATACTAAAATAATTTATCACTTCTAATGGAGTTTGCGATTTATCTAAATAAGTTCTTTCAGGTAAATATGATATTATTTTTTTACTTTCAACGCCAGGTTTATTACCACTGATTAAAATGTCACCACTTGTAGGTGTTAATAGGTCATTAATTAGTTTTATTAAAGTAGTTTTTCCCATTCCATTTTTACCTAGTAAACCAATTATTTTCCCTTTTGGAATAGTTAAATTAATATTTTTCAACACAGCTTGTTCATCAAAATTCTTACACACATCAATAAATTCAATCATTTTCATATTCCCTTTCCAAACACTTTATAGCTTCATCATGATTAATTCCAATACTTTCCATATCGTTTAAATATTTTGTTACTTTTTGTTTTGCTAATTCATTTTTCTTGTTTTCAATTATGTCATAATCATTTGTTACATACTTACCATTTGTTCTTTCTGTATAAATTAAATCCATATTTTCAAGTTCATTTAGTGCTTTTTGCATCGTATTAGGATTAACTCTATACTTTAATGCATAATCTCTTACTGATAACAATTTATCGCCACATTTTAATTTGCCGGATATAATTTCAATTATTAACATATCTACTAATTGAAGGTATATTGGAATATTATTGTCAAAATTGTAATTCATAAATCACCACCATTGTGTTACTTGCTTAATACAACAATACTATTATATATGCTTTATGTCAAGTAAAAATTTAAAAATTTTTGTATAAAAGTAAAATTTAATAATTATTTATTTTGTAGGTTACATTAAAAAACTTAATCATTTTATTTAGATGATTAAGTTTTATTTTATAAACTAATTAACCTTATATTTTATTCATTTTAACAAACTATTTACATTTATTGTACAATATATGGGTCAGAACTTGTTCCACTTCCAGACACAAGCATATTTTCTTTAAGATTAATAATAGTTTTAACACTCATAACACTACCAGTAGTGCTGACAGGATAGTTATCATAATACATTATCGTATAAACGCTTCTAATAATTCACAAAGCCCCCATCATATATAATTACATTATCAGCCACTATCTTTGATATACCAAAATCAACTGTACTAGTTATTCCTGTTCTACCATAACCATTAGATACTACGAGGAAACCACCATTTATAGCAAATATAGTTGAATTTGCATATGCTGCAACACTATTGTTGCTTGTATTAGTATAAGCAATATCTTGAAAAGATTGAGATTTATTTACTGTCCCAATATTATAAACTACCATATTTGAACCATTAACACTTATAGCTAACCATGATCTTGCCGAGTCAGTTCCATAATCCCAACCATTTTTACAAGTATTTTGTGTTGTACATGAACAAGTGGTAGTTAAATAAAGTGTTATTGTGCCTCCCGAGTCAACAGCAGTTGCATTATTAATTGCACAAGTTGATGTTGATGCTGTACTAATACCCGTACGATATATATACTTACTCGTACAAGAAGTATTTCCAGTAGCATCCTTAACCCAAATATAATAAGTGCCTTGTTCAGTTACAACTTCATTCATAGAATAACTTGTTCCACTAATACCGTTCCAATTACCCGGTGTTGCATTAGAACAACTATATGTACTATCACTAGTCACATAATATCCACTTAATGCAACGTTATCTTGTAATGTTGCTGATATAGTATTAGTGCCAACTCCATTGGTTATCGCACCTTTTGCATACAAACCTGTAATTGTTGGTTTCGTTGTATCATTAGAAGGTATATTAGCATTAGTTGCGTTATAATATCCACCATTTCCTGCATGGTCATATATGTATAAATGTGTAGTATAAGTCTGATTGTAATGTCCAAATGTTGATGGTGTTATATCACAACGATATGCATTTTGACTACTATCCCATACTGCATTAAACCAATGCCAATTATTATAGCCTCCTGTTGCTGTCGATGTTGGACATTGTACTCTTGATATTCCTACATTATCTGTTGTTTGAATATATAGTTGAGCAATATCTTTATTTACTGTTCCCCACCACCAATTAGTATGTACTGGTTTTTCTGTATCCATATGGATATGATGTGTTTCTGTCCATTCGCTTATATTTCCAGCGTTATCTACTGCTCTAAATCTATCGCCACAAGTTGAATATCCATTCCATGGAACAAAGTTAGGATTGGTTGTTTCATAATCAACCGTTCCATTCAAATCAACATCGAATTGATATTTTTGGATACCAGATAGTGAATCACTACTATTTAATGTTATATTATAATTGTTTTTCCAACTACAACTATTACTTCCACCATTATATGTAACTGTTGGTATTGTTGGGGCGGTTTTATCGATTCTAACTGGAGTAGAAGTTGTACTACAGTTTCCAGCATAATCACACACTCTATTATAACCTGTTCTATTTCCTTCTCCACTCCATGTATCTTTAAATGTTGTTGTACTTGTATTAG
>OJMM01000868.1_pt1 | contig 19165 bp, 10 predicted proteins | sample 1597231 | NCBI WGS metagenome assembly OJMM01 (sample SAMEA2452128, study PRJEB22498) | human gut metagenome | reverse complement strand
GAAAATGGGAAAGTGACGAAAAGTGGTAAAACTACCACTTTTTGCTTGTAAATCATGGTGAAAGCCTTCGTTTGAATCTTTTCAGTGACGAAAAACGGTAAGTTTACCACTTTTTGATAATAAAGTTGCGCATTCTTAGATATTTTTTGTATCTTTGCAGTGACGAAAAGTGGTAATGTTGCCACTTTTTGATAATATAGTATAATTATGGATATCAAAAGACAACAATATTTAGACCAACTAATCGCAAGCCAAAGGAATGGCTTGATTAAGATTATTACAGGTATCAGAAGATGTGGAAAGTCATATCTTCTGTTCAAGTTATTTCATGAGTATCTAAATTCGCAAGGGATTTCAGATGACCATATCATAGAGGTTGCCCTCGATGATCGTACCAATAAGGAACTGCGTGATCCAGATAATCTGTTGAAATACATCAAGGAGCAGATAACAGACAAAAATCTCTACTACATCATGCTTGATGAGGTACAGATGGTAGATGAGTTTACGGATGTATTGAATAGCTTGCTGCATATATCAAATGCAGATGTATATGTTACAGGCAGCAACTCGCATTTTCTATCGACGGATGTAGTGACAGAGTTCCGTGGTAGAGGTGATGAGATACATTTATTTCCATTGTCTTTCTCTGAATACTGTGAAGGATATAAAGGGACAACAGACATTGCATGGAAAGATTATTATACATACGGAGGGCTTCCTCTTATTTTGACGCTTGATACAGATAAGAAAAAAGAAGATTATCTGAATAACTTGTATAAGAGTGTGTATCTCGTAGATGTGTTGGAACGACATAAGGTAAAAAACATGGGAGAGTTTGATGAATTGCTGCGAATTATCGCCTCTTCCATTGGTGCTCCATGCAATCCAACGAAGCTTGCCAATACATTCAAGAGTGTCAAGAATGTGGCCATTCATCATCAGACGATAAACAAGTATTTAGGTTTTTTAGAAGATGCGTTTCTTGTGGAAAAGTCCATCAGATACAATATCAAGGGTAAGAAGTATATCAACACCTTGGCAAAATATTACTTTTCGGATCTTGGAATCAGAAACGCTCTGTTAGGCTTTCGCCAGCAAGAAGAGACACATATCATGGAGAATATCATATACAATGAATTGCGTACGAGAGGATATCATGTAGATGTGGGTATGGTGGAAGTCAGAGAGCCAGACAAAAGTGGCAAGTTGATCAGGAAGCAGTTGGAGGTGGATTTTGTGGTGAATCAAGGAAGTCAGCGATATTACATCCAGTCAGCTTTCGCCATGCCAACATTAGAAAAAGAGGCACAGGAATCAGCATCACTATTGAGAATCAAGGACTCTTTCAAGAAAATAATCATTGTGAAAGATGATATCAAGCCCAAGAGAAATGAAGATGGCATCCTTACAATTGGGCTGAAAGACTTCTTGTTAGACAAAAACAGTTTAAATTATTAATGCTTAAAATATGGAAAAGTGCCATTCAGCAGGAATGAACTAATTATAAATACCACATATATTATCTTTCCATTATAACCATATCTCTGCAAAAGAAGGTGGTACACAAAGTCAGCCGTGAGAAAAATTCTTGCGGCTGATTTTGTATTACGATTGTTCTACAGGATAGTCGCATGAACGAAAGTATATAAATCAAAAAGCGATTATCAAGACTGGAAAGAAAAAGACTCAGGGGAGATTGTCTTATCCACGGACAATCTCCCCTGAGCCAATATTTACCTCAGTTCGGGATAAGAAATGTTGTCATGTATTGAGGATCTTTGTTTCTCAAACATTCCATCAAAATCCGATAGGTATAAATACTATTGCCATCGTTTCTCCTTGGGAAAATATTTGAGAGAGATAAAAAGAAAAAGGTGTCCCCCCTACTGCCCGATGGCAATAAAAGGGTACACCTTAATTTATTTTATGTGATACTTGTAAGTTGCCGATTAACGGTTACCACCAGCCCACCATACATTTTCGGTGAAGATATACTTACCTGCATCATTTCCTGAACCGAAAGCTTCCTTCACGTTAGGGTTTGAAAGAACATCGCTTGAACCATAAGGCAAACGAAGTGGCAAACGGTTCTGACCTGCCTGAGTATTGTTAGGGTTGGTCATTGCTACAGGATAGCTGCCATCAAGATACTTGCAGCGGCGCATATCGTTGAAGGTCTCCAACTGCTCATCACGTGTCTGGGCGATATACTTCTGAACCAAAATCTCGTTCAATGGATTTGCAGCAAACTTAGTTGCAGTCTCACCAGCAAGATAAGCTGCAACATCCTCGTCGCTGAACTCTGTAGCACCTACAGTAGCATAGTCAGCAAGAGAAGCCTTGACTGCAGTCTCGAAATCAGCCTTGGCATCCTGACCCAAGCGAGCCTTTACCTCTGCGATGATGAAGTAAAGCTCTGACTTGCTCATCAAATGGCTAGGAATCTTAACCTCGCTGATACCATTCAAGAACCAGAGAGGGAAATTGGTAGCACTGGTTGCACCGGCTGCTTCCTTGTCACCAGGAGTCATCAAGCCCAACCGGCTAGGAGCTTTATACCAGTCTGCACCATTATAATTATAGATAGCCTCACGTGGGTCCTGACGAGCTACCATCAAGTCATCAACAGTCTTGGATGAAGCACTATACTCACGGCTATACCAGTAAGCAGACCATGCATCAATCTGGTTGTTGCCATCGAAGATATTCAGGTTTGCACCATCGAAGCCATCAGCTACAGCAGCATTAGCCTCTTCCAGAATCTGAGCATATTGTGCATTCTTGTCGGCAGCACGACCTGCCTCATGCAAGAGATAGCGAGCCTTCAAGGCATGAGCAAGTCCACGCCACTGAGTCAAGTTGCCATTGAACAAGACATCGTAGGCACCCGCATTCTTCATCTTGCTGGCAATAGCCTGATCCAGATTACCCTTGGCAGCATCCAGCAATTCCAGAATGTGCTTGTAAATATCTTCCTGAGAATCGAGCTTAGGAGCAGATACCTTGAAAGCCTCAGAGCAAGGAATGTTACCAAACAAGTCGGTCATGATTCCCCAATCGTAAGCTGCCAGAATCTGACCCATAGCCTTGATATCAAGCTGTCCGGCGCTATTGCCACCCTCTTCACACTTAGCAATCATCTGCTGAATGTTGTTGAGGTTAAGATAAGTACCGTTCCACTCATTATCGAAAGTAGAAGCAGCAGCAATCTCATTGATGCTGCGGAGCTCTGCATTCTTAAGCTGGTTGTTACCTGTACCCAGGATTTGCTCTGTATAAGAAGCAACATACCAGGCGAAGTTACCCGTGTTGGTAGTGAAAACACTAGAAACGATGGCATCTGTGAGCTGGAACTTGGCAGAAACAACGCTTTCACCTGGGTGAGCCTCGTCTTTGTTGATTCTGTCCATGATATCCTCTGAGCAAGATACAGTCATCATAGAAACTGCAGAGATAGCCAAGATGCCAAATATATTCTTAAAATTCATCATTGTTTTATCCTTTATTAATATTGATACTTTAAATGATTCCGAGGTGGGTCAGTCGATTAGAATGTAATCTTGAAACCACCACCGAAGCTTGAAGTATTTGGCAGAGAGAAACGCTCGAAAGCACCACTCATATTACCATTACCCTGAGAAGACTCAGGATCCAGATCCTTCATCTTAGACCAGAGAAGCACGTTGCGTGCGAAACCATATACAGAGATGTCGATGCCAGCAAACTTAGGAAGCTGGTAGCTCAAGGTTACATCGCGGAGCTTCAGAAAGCTACGATCGTAGATACCTGCCTCAGTCACGTTATTGTAAGCCATCCAGTAATCCTGCTTGCTTACCTCAACCTTGTTTGGTTCACCTGTTGCAATATCAATACCCTCAGCTACCATAGTACCCTCGTGGTATGGAATAGACTCCTTGGTGGCACCGAAATAGTTCAATGTTAAGATTGTACCATTGTACATCTTGCCACCCTTCTGCCAATCCATGGTTGCACTCAAAGACAAGCGCTTCCAGCGAGCCTTCAGGTTGAAGCCCATATTGAAATCAGGTGTACACTCACCCAGGTTCTGGCTACCGGCAGTACCGACAGGAAGACCATCCTGAAGCAAGAGGCGGCCCTGCTCATCGCGCTGGAATGCTACACCATAGATATTTGGATAGGTATAACCTGCCTGAGCACGTATCTGTGGCTCAACGAAACCACCCAGCATGATACTCTCTACGCCATCAGCCAAAGACTTAACCTTGTTGGTCAGCTTGGTGAAGTTTACGCCAAGATCCAAATCCCAATCTCTGGTCTGGATGATGCTTGCATTGATGGCAAACTCATGAGACCATGTGGTCATCTCACCGGCATTTGTACGGAGGTACTGATAACCTGTAGAACCTGCTGTAGGAACATCGAAAATCTGATCCTTGATATCCTGATAGCTGGCTGTATATTCCAAGCGAACACGATTGTCGAAGAAGTTCAAGTCTGCACCGAACTCCCAGTTCACGGTGTTCTGTGGCTTCAGGTTAGGGTCATACTTCACGTAGTAAGGCACATAAGAGCTTACGCCGTTGATAGCATAACTGATAGGAGTGAGACCATACATACCGCTACCATAACCTGGAACATAGTAATAGTTAGCATAGTAGTGACCTGCCTGACCTACCTGAGCGAAAGAAGCACGAAGCTTACCATAAGAGAGGATGTGATTATTCTTCAATGCTGGAAGCTCTGTGAAAATCCAACCGAGTGATACTGATGGATAGAAGAAGCTGCGGTTGTTGCGTGGCATAGTAGAAACGAAATCGTTACGACCTGTCACTGTCAAATAAACCTGATTGGCATAGCTCAAAGACAACTGACCGAAGAAACCTACGGTACGCTCCTGAGCCTTATATTCATCAGTCAATGGCTTAACAGTGGTATTGGTCATAGTAGGCTGACCATAGAACAGGAAGTTGGTTCCATCGTAATCCCAAACACGCTGATAGTCGTGGTTGAACTCAGAACCGAGCAATGCACCGAAATCCCACTCGTTGTTGGCACCCAACTTAGCTGTGAAGTTGGCAGTGAAGAGGTTGTTGAAGATATTGTGCTGAACACCATAGTTTTCAATCTCACCACCAGCATTCTGTGCAGATCCCTTCTCGTATACATCACTATTGTTAGTGGTATAAACATCAAGACCAGCCTGCTCACGGATTACCAGGTTGTAACGCTCTGTATCCCAGCCGAAGTTAGGACGATACTCAAGATAAGTATTACCGAATACACGATTGGTGCGCTGGCTGAATTCATTGTTGTCCTTCCACCAATATGGGTTATTGAATGAGGTAGAACGGAACAAAATCTGACTTGTAGGGTCGTTTGGTGCATGGGTAGGAGTGCCCTTCAGATTGTACTCAGAAGGAGCAGAATAAACCACGTTCATAATACCGCTGTTGGCACCTGGAGCAGATGTAATCTTAGTTGAACTGTAGTTTGCAGAGAAACCAGTCTTCCACTGCTTGTTGATTTCAAAGTCAACAGCACCACGAGCTGTGGTACGCATCATACCTGTAGAAGGAACGATACCTGTCTGATAAGTGTCACCGATACCGAAAGAATAAGCCAAGTTTCCATTCTTCTGGGAAATACTCAAGTTTGAGTTCTGGGTGAAACCAGTATCGAAGAAATCACCTACATTGTCATAAATCTGTGGAGTAGCCCAACCGTCAAGACCTGCAGCTGCATACTTAGGGTTGTAGTACATTCCCTCGTGCTTGCCATAAGCCTGAGTATATTTATTGTCGGTATTACCACCATAAGTAGCATCGTTAGCCAGATCAGCAATCTTAGGACCCCAATTCATAGAAGATGTTGGGTCATAAGCATTTATGCCATTACCCTGGGCATAAATATTCTGACGATCAAACTTCTTGCTGACAGTCTGAGCACTCAAGTCGGTAGAGAATGTAATCTGAGGGCGGCCACCATTTGCCTTACCACGCTTGGTGGTAATGATGATGACACCATTAGATGCACGGATACCATAAAGGGCAGAAGCAGCCTGACCCTTCAATACGTCGATGCTCTCGATGTCATCAGGGTTGATATCAATAGAACGATTTGCTTTATCTGCACCAGTAACAGAGGCACCTGTATCATAGTCTGCAGAAGAAGCGATAGGCATACCATCTACCACGTAAAGAGGAGTGTTATCGCCTGAGAATGAACGGGCACCACGGATGACAATCTGAGAAGATGCACCAGGAGCACCAGAAGACTGACGGATATCAACACCGGTCAACTTACCCTGCATAGCGCTAGCCAAAGAGCTAGTACCAGCAATGTTCAAATCTTCAGAACCTAATTTCTGTGATGCATAACCGAGGGCTTTCTTGTCTCGGGAGATACCCATTGCGGTAACCACAACCTCGTCAAGAGTCTTGTTATCCGCTTCCAATACAATCTTCATCTTCTGTCCAGCCTTTACAGTCTGAGGCAACATGCCGAGGTATGTTACTTCCAACTTTGCACCAGTTGGAACATTCAATGAGAAGTTACCATCAACATCGGTAACCGCACCGGTCTTTGTACCCACTACTTTGATAGATGCACCAATGATTGGCTCACCATCCTCTGCAGAGGTTACTTTACCGGAAACTTGAGTTTGCGCCAACGCCATTCCTAAACTAAGGAAGAGGCAGGCAATAAACGTCATGAGTCTTTTTTCCATAAATCTCTCTCGTTTAATTAATTAATAAATATATAATGTTTTATATTTCTTTCTCACTACATATCCTCCCAACTTTTATTGAGCGTGGGGGCTCATTTCTTGTCTCCAACTCTTATCCCGAACTGGTGGGGGGTATGTTGCCATACCTTATTATATATAGGGAAGTATCTCAAACTTCACTAAATTTTAATAATATTTTTAATCGGCTGCAAAAATAAGCATTTTTTAGGAAATCACCAAACTTTTTTCTAGAAAAGTTGCACTTTACTCGACATTTTATTATAAATATGCGGTTTTTATACACTTTTGCTTATGAAAAACAAGCGAAAGCGGCAGTTTTGTCAAAAACTGCCGCTTTCGCTGAAATACTGAAGTTTCGCCCCACACGCCCTGACAGGGCAGAAGCTTTAAAATACCGGGCAATATATAAGGCTTTTGCCCTTACAGGGCGCCTTGCTGACTGCTACTATACCCAGGGCGATGCCCTGGGCTAGGAGCTTCTGGGCCTTCAGCCCGTACTTAAACCACATTTGAAAGTTCTGCTTTTAATTCTTTGTCTAGAACAAAGAGCATATAGAGGGGGATGTTGATGTTTTTTGAACTGTTATTTCTCTCGTATGGCAAGAGACTGGTGCGAACCGACCATTTGGGTGAATATTTTTCCCGATACAGTTTCAAACTCTTGGCATTCATGGTTACTCCTGCCTTTGCTTCCAGTGGATATACATCCAAACCGTCGGAAATAAGGAAGTCAACCTCTGCAGTGGCTGAAGAAGACCAATAATAATTGGTTTCCAGAGTTTCTGTAAAGTTCTGAAGTTCCTGACAGACAAACTGTTCTGTCAACGCTCCCTTAAATTCTTCAAAGATTCTGCTTCCTTCTAATATTACTTTCGGCGAAATCTTGCTCATTGCCCTCAACAGACCTACATCCAGTAAGAATACCTTAAACGATTTGAGATCAGCATAGGCTGAAATCGGGATGTCGGGCTTGCTGACATTGTTGGTTCTGATGATTTCACCTGCATCAGAAAGCCACATGATGGCATCCTCATATTCCCGTGCTCTGGCTCCCTCTCTCACCAGTCCATAGACAAACTTCTTGTTTTCCTTCGCCAGTTGCGAAGGGATGCTGTTCCATACATAACGGATTTTCTCGACCATATTCTTTGGAGCATGTTTGGAGAAGTCTTTCTGGTAGGCTGCTATCAGTTCCTGCTGGATGCGGTTTACCTTGTTGTAGTCTTTGCTGCCCAGCCACTCTGTTACAACAGCAGGCATACCTCCTATTATCATGTATTTTTTCAGATAATCTGTAAGGCGAGCCTCGAATGCTCCCAGGTTTCTGTTTCCTTTATCGATATAGTCTACCAGCATGTTCTCTCCGTTTGCTAGCAGAAACTCTTTAAAGGACATGGGATATAGATGCAGGAAATCTGTCTTTCCTACAGGGAAGGATGTGCCTTCGTGCAGGGCTATGCCTAGCAATGAGCCTGCGCAGCAGATGGCATACTCTGGTGCCTCTTCGCAGAAATACTTCAAAGAGGTGAGTGCTCTTGGCATTTCTTGTACTTCATCGAAGATAATAAGAGTTTCCTCGGGTATTATCATCTTACCATTATATATAGAGAGCTGTTCTATAATGCGTTGTGGTGATAAGTCGCCAGCAAATATCTCTTCGAGTACATCACTCTGTTCGAAGTTGATGTAACATACGTCTTTGAAGTACTTGCGCCCAAATTCTTTCAGTAGCCAAGTCTTTCCAACTTGTCTTGCACCTTCCAGTATGAGTGGCTTCCTTCCGTGGCTGTCTTTCCATTTTAACAATTGGGATATAAGTAGTCTTTCCATACGCTAAAAATTATGTTTTGGCAAAGATACTAATAAACAGTGAATTACGCAAGTAAAATCACATTTTCATAAGGACTTTTAAGTATATTTATCACATTTTCCTAAGGACTTTTCTGTTAAATCATCACATTTTCCTAAGGACTTTTAGGGGCTTAAATCGAGAATTCTGTCGTAATCTCAGAAAAAAAGCAAGATTACGACAGATTTTCATGAATTTTCTCTTTAATCAGAAACGCTTACGGCTGTGATAGGCACGATGCGGAAGTTGTCCAGTGCAGATTCCCTTTATACCTTATTATATATATATTTAGTATTCGTATAGCTTGATGTGGAGTATTTTGTTGTCTCCACATGAGATGCGGGCATGGCGCCCCTGGTGGTCCTGATCGCCATTTTCACGACGGATAAACTGTAATTTGCCGTTTTTGTCTATTTCAACCTGGTCTACATATCCGATACCGATACGCTTACCTTTGAAGGTTGTGGCTTGTTTCTTTGTTTCGGTTCCACCGTTGTCTACAAATCCGTCCTCACCGAGTTTCTTTTCTTCAGCTTGCGCTTTTTCAGTCTTGCTTTGGAAGACTACGACGATTCCATTACCTGCTATGATGTATTCGTTCTTGGCTAGTTTCACAATCAAGCCACCGCCTTCAGGCCATTTACTTCCATCTGTAGCGCGAGGATCCCATGGTAGCGTGAAGAAATGACGGCAGGTCATGGTAATATCTCCATCTTCAATGATGCGCTCTTTATCTTCCTGGTCGAAGAGTAATCCCCAGTTTTTACCCTTTCCCTGATGCTGAAGTAGGATAGGAGAGAGTTGGTCGATAACCTTATATGAACGTCTGAGATTGTTCTTCACCTTGTAGTTAGCTTCATCGAGAGCAAACGGACTGAAACTGATGGCATCTGTTTCGCCGAAGGTATAATATGCCTTTACGCCGCTATTGATATCGCATTTCACTTCTGGAGTGAAGAAAGGATTGTCGGCACGCTTGTATTTCTCTACCCATCCCTTGTAACCGGTATCATAGATATCTGGTGCAAAAATATCGATACTTGGTGCACCACATTTCCAGATATCAATCAGATGGGCAAGTGGTCCGGCAGAAGGGTATTCGCCTGGTTTTCTGCCACGACTGTTCATTGCTGCATTTACATACATCGGAATATTGTAGATGGCTTTGCCTGCTGAGGCTAGCTGCTCTACATACTTGGCATAATAATATGCTTGGAATTTCTCGTCAGCATAACGGTCTGTTCCGAAAACTTCTGCCCATGTACCTTTCTTCTTGAGCTTGAGTGCCTTGAGCAATGAAGCAGGAACGGGTTGTCTGTAAGCTTTTTCGGCAAGAGGAGAGTGGTCGCGGGCAGATTCGAGCATGCCGATTTCGTTTTCTACCTGCATCATGATAACGGTATTCTCCTGACTGTCTACTGCTTTAATGTGCTTCATCAGTTCGCAGAATGCTCGCTTGTCTGCTTGAAGCAGGTTATCGCTGAAGGCTGTGCATATCTCTAATGGCTTGCTGTTCTCTGTGAGTGAACGAGGGAAACGCTTGGTGTTTTCCTTTACCCATAGTGGAGCATAGCAGCTCATGGAGTTCTTCCAGGCACCGAACCATAGGAAGACAATCTTCAAGTCATGCTTACGGGCTGTTGTGATGACGCTGTCTACGAGTGCGAAATCATATTTGCCCTCATTAGGTTCTACAAATTCCCAATATGCAGGAACGAAGACAGAGTTGACTCCGCTATTCTTCATCTGTTTCAATGCTTTCCTGATGTCGGCAGGACTCGTTGCGGCAGAGTTGCTCAACTCACCAGCCAGAAGAAGCATCGGCTTGTCATTGACAACAAGCTGGGTTGCAGAGCCTTGCTTCTGCAGTTTCACTCCAGCTTGTATGTTGATGCAGCATAATAATGCAAGAAAAGATAATATAATCTTATTCATAGATCTTCATTTTAGAAAAGGTTTGAAAATACTTGAGACAGGTATTGCGCCATTCCTTTGCATTCTCCAACTGTACATTGAGCAGAGAGTCTGTATGTTGCCATTCCTGCTCATGCCCCTTCATATACTGCTTGGCTGAGGTATGCCAGAAGTCGCGGTATACTTCTACCATCGCCACACCCATGTTGTACTTCATGCAGAGTTCCTGCCAGAGGGTGCTGCCTGATTTCATCTTGTAAGTCCAAGGCACATGGTGGAACCAGAGAAGATATTCTTCAGGACAGGTCTCGATGTTATCATACAGACTGCGATATGGTTCCGGGTACTGACCGACAGCATCTGTGCCCTTGGATGAACGGTCGAAACCTACGCCCTGTGCATCTGCCTTATGGTAGTATACCGGGCACCATTCCAAAGGATAACTTGCGATGAAACCATCTGGCTCCGGACCGTAGTGGTGGTCGAACTTGAAGATGTGGTGCAAACCCAAAGGCATCATATAGTTGACGCAAGCTTCGCGCGAAGTCATCATCATCATCTCTACAGGTTTAGTGAATCGCTCGTCCTGGTTTTCGTAGGTCTGTACGAGCCATTCGTGAGCAATCTCCTCGGCTGTAAGTGAAGGATTCCATGCCAATCGGCCAAAAGCATACCAGTTAGCCTGAGAGAACGGATGACCGCACCAGTTGGCATCATCACCGATATTGGCTACACCTGAGATTCCAACCAGTCTGTCTGGATTAACAAAGCCAAAGAATTCCTTCCACATAGGAGCGAGATAGGTGAGATGCTTAGACTGACCGAGATATTCCTGGGTAATCTGAAGTTCTGCTATCTGTGGAGTCTGTTTGATGTTGTCGAAGATAGGAGCGTATGGCTCACGAGGCTGGAAGTCGAGCGGACCATTCTTTGACTGTAGGATGACGTTGTCGCGGAACTTGCCATCCATACCTTTGAATTCGCTGACAGCCTGTTTCACGCGGTCTTCACCCTTATGGTTAGCACCATATACAAAACTTCGCCACATGATGATGCCTCCGTATGGTTTGACGGCATCGGCAAGCATGTTGGCTCCATCGGCATGTGTGCGGTGGTAGTCGCCAGGACCAGGCTGTCCTTCAGAATTAGCTTTTACGAGGAAACCGCCAAAGTCAGGGATGGTAGCATATATCTCTTTTGCCTTCTTCTTCCACCACTGCTGAACCTTCTTATCCAGTGGGTCGGCAGTCTTGGTGTAGCCTAAAGCCATAGGCGAAGCGAAGTTGATGCTGAGGTATACCCGGATGCCATAAGGACGCAGGATGTTGGCGATGATCTTCACCTTATTAATATATTCAGCAGTCATCATCTTTGGCGATGCGTTTACATTGTTCAGTACGCTGCCGTTGATGCCCAAAGAGGCGTTGGCACGGGCGTAGGTGATGAGACGGTCGTGAAGACTCTTGCTGATGCTGCCGCCTTTGCCGTTCTTTCCGAGTTTGATTTCTTCCCATTTGAAGATGCTCTTTCCGGCATAGCCACGTTCGATGCTGCCATCGAGATTATCCCAATGGTTGAGAATGCGGAGACCCACTTGTGGTTTCTCGGTCTCATCGATAGCTTTGCTGAAGTTCTGCTGATTACCGCTACCTGTGTTGTAGGCATCGGTGTTCTGAAGTCGAATTAACTCGTAGGCACCATAGAGCAAACCGATAGGATTGCTGGCGGTGATAGTTGCTTCGTACTGAATGTTGTCGCCTTGCTGGGCAGGACGGGCGTAGATGTTATAGCCCTCGCCCAGGTTGAGACTCTTGTCTATCTTGAGCTCAACATTCTTGCCACGCCAGTTGTTTTCTAACTCCTGCTTGGCAATCTTGGCTGTTGCATCATCAGGCAACTGTGAGATGACTTGGCATGAGTTAGCATACTGCTTTCCGAGCCATAACTGTGAACCATCACTCTGTGCAGAAACATGGAGTGATGTAAGTACCGTAAATAATAAAATGAGGTATTTCTTCATATCTTTGCAGATCGTTAGTTTGTATTGTTATTGTTTCTGCTGCAAAGATACGAAAAAATACCTTTTATATATATAGCGGTCGTTTATTTTTCATTTCTCTTTGTTTCAGCATACTCGCTAGGCGACATGCCATAGTGTTTTTTGAACACGGTAGAGAAGTGGGTCTGGTTGTTGAAACCAACAGAGTAGGCTACCTGCGTGATATTAATCTGTCCTTCTTCAATAAGACGTGCAGCTTGTTCCAGTCGGAGGTTACGGATAAATTCTCCGGCAGAAACACCAGCAATCTCCTTCAGCTTACGGTGGAGCTGTGCACGGCTGATACCTACCTCCTCGGTAAGTTTCTCTACATTGAGGTCGGGATCGGCAAGGTGGGTGTTGATATATTTCATCACGCGTTCCATCAGGGCATCGTTATTGCCCTTTACCTGAATCTGCTCAATCTTCGCCTTCTGGCCCTGTGCTCCGCTGTATTTGCCGCGGATGCGTCGCACATTATCCACCAGGTTGTCGATAAGGATATGCAACTCTTCCATGTCGAACGGCTTTGCCAGGAAAGCATCGGCTCCTCTGCGAAGTCCTTCCAACCGGTGTTCCACCTCGCTCTTCGAGGTGAGCAGGATGACAGGAATATCGCTGATGTTACTGTTGCTCTTGATGTTCTTGAGCATGGTGATTCCATCCATCTCCGGCATCATCACATCGCTTATCACGAGGTCGTACTTGCCGGTGAGCAGCATCTTCAAACCCTCCTTGCCGTTGCAGGCACGCTCAAAGCGGTACCAGTCGCTCAGTTCGGTCTTGATGTATTGGGCAATCTCGCTGTCATCGTCAACTATCAGGATATTGAAGTTACGGTTGGCCTGTACTTTCTTTTTGGTAATCTCCTGCTCCTTCTTGTCTTCTTCTTCAAGTATCTCGCCTGGCTGCAGATGGCTGTTGCCCAGCGGAATGCTTACTTCGAAGCAGGAACCCTTGATGCCGTCGGTACGGTTGTAGGCCTTGATCTTGCCTCCGTGCATTTCTACAAATGCCTTACAGAGATTGAGCCCGATACCGGTTCCTTCGATATGGAGACCGCTGCTGTTGCTTCCCTGATAGAAACGTTCGAAGAGGCGGTCAGTCTTCTCTTCCTTCAGTCCGATGCCTGTATCTTCTACCCTGATGGTGGCATTCTTTTCGTCTTTACCTATGATAACAGTAATCTTTCCGCCATCAAAGGTATACTTCATGGCATTGGAGAGCAGGTTGGAGATAACCTTGTCAAAGTTGATGCGGTCTATCCAAACCTTCAGCTTGCCTTTATCGCTGCTGAGGCTTTCGTCTTCTTTGAGCTCAAGGGTGATGTTGCGCTCCTGTGCATTGAAGCGGTAGAGCGATACGATGCCATGCAGGAAATCCTTGAGCGGAGTCTCCTGGCAATGGAGATGCATCTGGTTCTTGTCTATCTTTCGCTCATCAAGTATCTGGTTTACCAGAAGCAGGAGGCGCTGGGCATTGCGGTCGATGGTATCGATATCCTGTTTGCTTTCGGCATCTGTTAATCTTGTTTTCAGCTTGTTGAGCGGCCCCATGATTAATGTCAGCGGCGAGCGGATATCGTGGGTGGCATTGATGAGGAACTGCATCTTGGTCTCTTCCAGGTCTGCCTTGCGGCGGCGCTCGTATGTATAGATAACATACAGGATGACGCTTGCTATGATCAGGATATAGAGGAGATATGCCTCGGGTGATGCATACCAAGGGTCGCATACCTTGATGTTGATGATGGTAGGATTCTTGGAATATCTGCCATTGCTGGTAGCTCTCACCTCCAGCGTATAGTCGCCCGGTTTCAACTTGTTGAATGCTACGGCATTGGCTCCCTCATTGGTGCTGTTCCATTTGCCGTCGTTGATGCGGTATTGGAAACTGATATTGTCGGTGTTCCTGTAGTTGAGCAGCGAGAACTCCAGAGTGAATGAATTCTGGGAGTAAGGAATGCTGAAGTCTTTGACCATACAGTTGATTGGCTTTCCGTCGATGATGAAGTTGGTGAGATGTACATCTCCCAATTCCATCTTCTTGGCTCTGACAACGTTAGGATAGAAGGTTGTGATACCATCACTGGTTCCGAAGGCGATAAGATCGCTGGCGGTATGCATGGAAGAGCCCAGCACGTACTCACGGGTAGTAAGTCCGTTGCCGTTGATGTGCCCGATAAACTGTCTGTTCTTCTGTTCGTACTGCCAGATGCCCATGGTTGTACTTACCCACAAGTCACCCTTCTGGTCTTTGATGATGCTGCAGACCTGCTTGCCTTTCAACGCTTCTGCATGAGGGAAGTTCTTCGTCTTGTTGCTCTTTCTGTCAAACAGATAGAGTCCTTCTTCGGTACCGATGATAATATCGCCGTCCTTTCCTTCGCAGATACCATTCGCCTGTTTGTCTTTCAGAATGTTGAGCCATCCGAAATCCTTGAAACTGAGCGTTCGGGTATTGAGACAGGAAACTCCATTAGAGGTTCCTATCCATAAATGGCCTGTATGATCGAGCGCCATGCTTCGCACCCAGTCGTTGCAGAGAAATCCTTTATTGCCTCTTTGCTGCATATTCAGAACGGTAACCTTGCCGCTTTCCACATTATATATATATAGGCCTTTGCTGTATACAGAAATGTAAAGGCTGCCCTGTGCATCGTCGGTCATACAGTAGATGCCGGCGCTGGTAAAGGTGAGTTTCTGCTGGTATGTACCTGTATGAGGGTTGTAGCTGTAGAGTGCGCTACCATTGCTGATCCAGTAATCGCCACGTCGGTCTTTATAGATGATGCCGGTACCTGCAGGTGACTGAGGGTGGGCGATAATCTTGCCTGAAGCATCAAAACAGAACACACCACTGTTCTGTACCGTACACCATGTTTCACCATTTTCGCCTTGTGCAATAGATGAAACGCTGCTGCCGATGATGTAGTTCTGTGCAGAGAAACTCCAGCTGTTGAAAGCCTGCTGGCGCTGGTTAATCAGGTACAGACCTTTGTTGTAACATCCTATCCAGAGATTGTTGTCCTTATCTTCGATGATTTCGTTGACGAAGGCGGTAGCCAGATTGAAACTGCTGTTGCTGTTCTCCAACTGTTCTACCCTGTTGCTTCCCTTTCTGATCATGAGAACACCATGTTCAGAGGTGCTGATATAGAGGTTGCCTTCGTGGTCGAAGGTAGCATTGTTGATGGTTACATTATTCTGATAACCGCCAAAGTCGTAGCCGGCATCAGCGATGCGGCCTGTCCGGTAATCATAATAGACGATGCCATACATACAGGCGATGAGCATGGTCTGCGGGCGATGCTGGATGAAAGCCACAGGTGCTCCGCATGGCGATTTGAAGTCTTTGCGCTGCACCTTGCCTTGTTTCTTGATGAAACGGGTGAAGATAGAAAGGTGGCTACTCTGCCAGAGATAATGATGCTTATCTTCGTAGATATGGGTAAAGAATACATCAGAATCGCGCTCAGCGTATTGCCTTTCCTGTCTGATAGTGAAAAGGTCGTCTGTTCCTTTCTGGGTATTTCTGCCTTTTACAGAATAGAGACCATATCCTGCAGTACCCAGCAGGATATCGCCATTGTGACTTTCTACCATAGAATAGATACGTGGCTTTCTGCCATCTGGAAACTGGAGACGGGCGAAATCGTTCGTCTCATAATTATAGCGCATCAGTCCCTTGGCACAACCTATCCACAGGTTACCTTTCTTATCTACCAGCAGGTCGGAGATTATGTTGTCGGTAATGGAGGTTGTGTCTTCTTCGTTGTGCAGATAGTTGGTAAAGCGGTAGCCGTCAAACTTGCTGAGTCCGTATTCGGTTCCCACCCAGATATATCCGTATTTATCCTGCACAATGCAGTTGATAAGCGAACTTGACAGTTTGCCCGATGTGAAGAGTTCACCACTGTCAGCCCATACCATGAGCGAGATGGTGATAGCGAAGAGTGCCGTTAGGCAATGTCTGATATGCTTCATATTTCCTGTCCGTTTTCTTGTTTAAAATAGGTTGTTACGGCTGCAAAAGTAACAAAAAACAATGAAAGAAACAAATTCTAATGCAACAAAATGTTTCATTTCTTTTTGTTTCTTTATCTTTTTGTGCCCTTTTTGCAGGTATGAAACAAATAGAAAAGTAATGGTAACTATTAAATACCTGTTATTTCATTACTTATTAGTAAATTTGCATCGTCAACAACAATAGAAACATTAAAAGCATCATAATAACAAAGAAATGAATAGACAAGCAATCAAAATATTATCGCTGGCGCTCGTATTGGCTACATCAAGTTCTGTAGCTTTTGCCCAGAAGGTATGGAAAGGATCTTGGGCTACTGCAGTGGAATGGACTGGTAAAGGAGATATGCCTAAGGAAAGCTTGAGCAACCGTTCTTGCCGACAGATAGTTCATGTTTCCTTTGGCGGAGAGGAACTCAGAGTGAAGCTCAGCAACGAGCAGAGCAAGGAACCGGTGGAAATCAAATCGGTGTATATAGCAGATACTGATGTTCCAAGCAATTGGGGAATTCATGCCAAGACCGTGAAGTATCTCAAGTTTAATGGCAAGAAGAATGTAACCATCGCTCCTGGCAAGGCTATCTTCTCAGATGATTTGAAATATGCCTTGAAGAGTGGACAGCGTCTCACGATTACCATTGATTATGGCAAGCAGACTCCAGTGAATGCAACATCCCATCGTGGTTCACGTACTACCTCTTATATAGTAAGTAATGTAAAGGGCAAGGCGGTGAAACCTGCAGATGCAGCTTTCGATAAGCAGGAGAAGGCTGACCACTGGTACAATCTTTCTGCCATTGATGTGAAGACCGATAAGGCTACCCCTGTGGTAGCTATTCTCGGAAACTCTATTACCGATGGCCGTGGAAGTACTACTAACCATCAGAACCGCTGGACCGATTTTCTCTCGGATGCCCTGAATGCAGAGAAGCCATACGGCGTATTGAATCTCGGAATCGGTGGCAACTGCGTGGTGCAAGGTGGATTGAGCGAACCAGCCATGAAACGTTTCGATCGTGATATCCTGGGACAGACAGGTGTAGATAAACTCATCATCTTCGAGGGAACCAACGATATCGGTTGCTGCAGCGGAAATTATGAGCATGTAACAGATACCCTGATTGCCTGCTACAAGGTGCTGATAGCGAAAGCCAAGGCAAAGGGAATCAAGGTGTATGGCGGAACCATCACCCCAACCAAGGGAAACGGCTGGTATTCTTACTGGCACGAGGCAATGCGACAGACCGTGAACGAATGGATCAGAAAAAGTGGTGCCTTCGACGAGGTCATCGATTTCGATGAGCTGACCCGCGATCCGAAAGACCCTCAGCGTCTGAAGGCTGAGTATTCTGACGACTGGCTGCATCTCAATCCGAAGGGATATGAGGCAATGGGCAAGTTTGCCGCAGAGAAATTGAAGTAAATATATTATATGCATCTTTTATGTTATATATATAATAAGGTGTAAACTTAATGACAGAATAAAATATGGAACAGACATCTGTAACACAGGAATCTAAGGGATTCTACAAACTGAATTGGCTACAACGCATCGGATTCGGATCTGGAGACTTGGCGCAAAACCTCATCTACCAGACCATCTGCATGTATCTGTTGTTCTTCTACACCGACATCTATGGACTTAATCCTGGTGTTGCTGCCACCATGTTCTTGGTGGTTCGCTTGGTCGATGTACTCTGGGACCCGTTGGTGGGAACTTATGTAGATAAGCATAATCCACGTTGGGGTAAGTATCGTTCATATCTCGTCCTGGCGGGTTTGCCACTCACCGTACTTGCCATCCTCTGTTTTTGGAATGGTATGGAAGGACAGACAGAAACCATCAAACTCATCTATGCCTATGTAACATACGTAGGCTTGTCTATGCTCTATACATTGATTAATGTACCTTACGGAGCCTTGAACTCTTCGCTGACCCGCGATACAGACGAGATAACCATTCTTACCTCTGTACGTATGTTCATGGCAAATGTGGGTGGACTCTGTGTATCGGCAGGTGTTCCAATCCTGGTAGCGATGCTCGCTGCAGCCAAGGATCTTCCTATTGAGATGGCGCTCTTCATGGGCTTGGGCTCTTTGCCATCTTTCATCTTTATGCCACTGGTTCCAGCCATCAAGAAAAAGGTGGGCAAGAAGAATATGTTCTATATCTTCCTTACTGTGGCTATCGTGGGTATGGCGATGCTTTATATCATCAGTAAGATGGGACCTGTAAAGGATCATATCACGCTGGTTTATATCGCTCAGTTCATCAAATCAACTGGCGTAATCGTAGCTACAGGATATATGTGGGCTCTGATTCCAGAGGTTATCTCTTTTGCAGAATTTACCAGCGGCAAGCGTATTGCCGGCATCGTCAATGCCCTGACCGGTATCTTCTATAAGGCAGGTATGGCTTTGGGTGGTGTTATTCCTGGTGCAGTTCTTGCATGGACCGGTTATCAGGCAGCAGCTGCTCAGGAGGGCAACTCTCTTCCTACCGACAGTAATGCTTGGTTTGTTGCCATGCTGATTTTTGCCCTGGTAGGTTTCGCCCTTCTGGTATTCTGCTTTACCCAAACCAAGGAACGTGTGGTAATGGATGA
>OJMM01000862.1_pt1 | contig 19203 bp, 9 predicted proteins | sample 1597231 | NCBI WGS metagenome assembly OJMM01 (sample SAMEA2452128, study PRJEB22498) | human gut metagenome | reverse complement strand
CAGTCATTGAACAAATCAAGTCTCAATCCAAGTATCAATTTTTTTATGACGACAAACTGGCTGCGTTGCCGGTAGAAAACGTCAAAGTGAACAATGCGTCTATAGAAGATGCTTTGAATGTTATTCTCAAAGGGAAAGACATTTCCTATAAAGTGGAGGATAACATCGTTTATCTTTCTGAAAAGTCTGCTGCTCCTCAAGAGGGCAACCAACAAGGGAAAGAACGGACGATTACCGGAGTCGTGTCAGATGACATGGGACCTCTGATTGGTGTGAATGTATTGATAAAAGGTACCAGCAACGGGTGTATTACCGACCTCGACGGTAACTTTACGCTGACCACTACGGAGGCGAATCCGGTGATTGTATTCTCTTATATCGGTTATACTACGCAGGAAATCCCCGTGAAAGGTAATGCGCCGATTAATGTAATGATGGCCGGAGATACCCAACAGCTTGAAGAAGTTGTGGTTACTGCACTCGGTATCAAGCGTTCGGAAAAGGCATTGTCCTACAATGTACAGCAGGTGAATACAGATGCCATTACTTCCAATAAAGATGCCAACTTTGTGAACTCATTGAGTGGCAAGGTAGCGGGTGTGAACATCAATGCTTCTTCATCCGGTGTGGGTGGCGTATCAAAGGTAGTGATGCGTGGTACGAAATCCATCATGCAGTCTTCCAATGCACTTTATGTTATTGACGGTGTGCCTATTTTCTCCGGACGTGGTACTGCCGGAGGTAAGGAGTTCGACTCCCAGGGATCTTCAGAACCGATTGCCGATATCAACCCGGAAGACATCGAGTCAATGTCAGTCCTGACTGGTGCCGCCGCTGCTGCCTTGTATGGTTCGGAAGCTGCCAACGGTGCCATTGTCATTACTACAAAGAAAGGTAAAGAAGGTAAGGTGAGCCTTACTGTCAGCAGTAATACTGAATTCACCAATCCGTTTGTGATGCCGAGCTTCCAAAACCGTTACGGTACGGGAACCGGTGGTGTGATGAGCACTTCAGGAGCCATGAGCTGGGGAGCGCCTTTGTCTGCAGCCAATAACTACAATTACAGCCCGAGAGATGATTATTTCCAGACGGGTATTGTAGGAACAGAGAGCATTTCTTTGTCAACCGGTACAGAGAAAAACCAGACGTATGCATCGGCTGCTGCTGTAAACTCCAAGGGTATTGTTCCCAACAACAAATACAACCGTTACAACTTTACGGTACGTAACACCACTACTTTCCTGGACGACAAGATGACTCTGGATTTCGGTGCAAGCTATATTCTGCAGAATGACCAGAACATGACGAACCAGGGTACTTACAACAACCCGTTGGTGGGTGCTTATTTGTTCCCGCGCAGCAACGACTGGTCTGATATCAGCATGTATGAGCGCTATGACGCTGCCCGTAAAATTTATACGCAATACTGGCCGGTAGGTGACGAAGGTATGGTAATGCAGAATCCTTATTGGATTAACTACCGCAATCTGCGCCAGAACAAGAAGGACCGCTATATGCTGAATGCCGGTTTGAGCTATAAGATTCTGGACTGGCTGACTGTTTCAGGACGTGTACGTTTGGATAACTCCAACAATGATTATACAGAAAAGTTCTATGCTTCTACCAATACACAGCTCACCGAGAGCTCTTCACGAGGTCTTTATGGTATTACCAAGACGCAGGACAAACAGTTGTATGCAGACTTCCTGGTGAGTATCAACAAATATTTCGGTGAAGATTGGTCACTCCAGGCCAACGTCGGTGGTTCATTCTCCGATATACGTTCGGATGCAATGAAAACACGTGGTCCGATTGCTGATGGTGGCGATGCCTTCAGCGGCGAACCGGTAGGTTTGACCAACTACTTTGCCATCCAGAACCTGAGTGCCAGCAAGACACAGCGTTTGCAGGAAGGATGGCGTGAACAGACCCAGTCTCTCTTCGCTTCGGCTGAGCTTGGTTACAAGAACACTTACTTCTTGACGCTGACCGGACGTAACGACTGGCCTTCACAGCTGGCAGGTCCCAACTCCAACAGCAAATCATTCTTCTATCCTTCAGTCGGTGGTTCTGTTGTACTGTCTGAGCTAATGCCTAACTTGAACAAAGATTATCTTTCTTTTATAAAGGTTCGTGGTTCATGGGCATCTGTTGGTAGTGCTTTCTCCAGATATTTGGCTAATCCCCACTATGAATGGAATTCAAGTTCCGGCCAGTGGAGTATCACGACCCAATATCCGTTGTACAATTTGAAACCTGAACGTACCAATTCTTGGGAAATCGGTTTGAACATGCGTTTCCTCAAGAACTTTGAATTGGACGTGACATATTACAATGCCAAGACTATGAACCAGACATTCAACCCGCAGTTGCCTGTCAGCGGTTGGTCGGCTATGTATATCCAGACTGGTGCCGTACGTAACTCCGGTATTGAGTTGTCGCTGAATTACAAGAATACCTGGAAAGATTTTACATGGGATACCGGTATAACCTTCTCCAGTAACAAGAATAAAATCCTGACTTTGGCAGACAATGCCATCAATCCCGTTACCGGTGAGCTGTTCTCTTTGAGCACGTTGAACATGGGTGGTTTAGGTGATGCCCGCTTCTTGCTGAAAGAGGGTGGGAGCATGGGTGACCTTTACTCCCTGCGAGATATGAAACGTGATGCCAACGGACAGATTTTTGTGGACCAAAATGGAACGGTTGCTACGGAAGCCATAACGGACCCGGATAAATATATCAAGTTGGGAAGCGTACTTCCTAAAGGTAATTTGGCATGGCGTAATAACTTCATTTGGAAGAATTTTACAGCAGGTTTCTTGATTTCAGCCCGTTTGGGTGGTGTGGTTTACTCACGTACACAAGCTATGTTGGACTACTACGGTGTGTCCGAGGCTTCTGCCGATGCACGTGATTTAGGTTACGTGTTGGTGAATGGTAGAGATAAGGTAAACCCCGAAACATGGTACGGTGTAGTAGGTAGCGGCACGTCTGTTCCCCAATACTACACTTATTCTGCTACCAATGTTCGTCTGCAGGAAGTATCTTTGGGTTACACCATCCCCAGAAAGTTGTTGAATGATGTGTGCGATATCAAGGTTTCGTTGGTAGGCCGCAACTTGTGGATGATTTACAGCAAGGCTCCTTTCGATCCCGAAAGTGTAGCTTCTACCGATAACTTTTATCAGGGAATAGACTATTTCATGATGCCGGCTTTGCGTAACATCGGCTTTAGCTTGAGCTTTAAATTTTAATACCAAACGATATGAAAAAGAAAAATATTATAAATAAATTGATTGTTGCTCCGTTGGTTATGGGCTTTATGTCCTGTACCGGCAATTATATGGATATCAACTCCAATCCTTATCAACCGGGTGATTTGACTCCGGATGATTATGCACTGGGTTCTGCCATGAGTAACTTGGCAAGTACGGTTATCTCATCAGATGTCAATACGGCACAGTTTACTGATTGTTTGTTGGGTGGACCGTTGGGAGGTTATTTTGCCGATTCAAATGCCGGCTGGTCCAATACAATATCCAATTTTAATGCTACAAATGACTGGACGCGTGTGTTCTTGATAAGTGACCGTATCATTTCAACACTTTACGGTAACTTGAGCACAGTGAAACAAGTATCGGAGAATACCAATAATCCGGTTCCTTATGCCATTGCTCAAATCATAAAGGTTGCTGCCATGAGTCGCGTGACTGATGCGTATGGTCCTATTCCTTATTCTAAAATCGGTCAGGATGGCAAGATTACCATTCCTTATGATACGCAGGAAGAAGTATATAACGCATTCTTCAAGGAACTGGACGAATCCATCGAGGTGCTGACTGAAAACAGAAATGCGGCGTTGGTTGCTTCTGCAGATTTCGTGTACAGTGGTAATGTACAGAAGTGGGTGAAGTTTGCCAATTCATTGAAACTGCGTTTGGCTATCCGTATTGCCAATGTAAGCCCTGCTAAGGCTAAAGAAATGGCTGAAAGTGCAGTGAATCACGAGTTGGGTCTGATTGAAACAAATGCAGACAATGCTACATGGAAGTATTTCGGTACAATTAGCAATCCGTTGTTTGTGGCAGTACGTTACAATGAAGAAGCTTCAGGTGGTGATACCCATCCTGCTGCCGACATCATCTGCTACATGAACGGTTACAACGACAATCGCCGTGCCAGCTATTTTGAGGAGTCAAAATGGCCGGGAGAGGCTTATGTGGGATTGCGTCGCGGTATCAACCTCAGTAAGATGAAGGAGTATTTCATCAATTATTCGCGTGTGAAGATTTCCTCTTCTGATCCCGTGCTTTGGATGAATGCGGCAGAAGTTGCCTTCTTGCGTGCTGAAGCCACTGCAATCTATGGTTTCAACATGAAAGGAACCGCTGCTGATTTTTATGAACAAGGTGTCCGCCTCTCTTTCGAACAGTGGGGAGCTACAGGTGTAGACAGTTATCTGGCTGATGACAGTAGTGTGCCTGCTCTTTACAAAGATCCCGCCGGTCTTAATACCTATGAAAAGAATCTTTCCGCCATTACCGTCAAGTGGAATGAAGGGGCATCCAGAGAAGAAAAGCAGGAACGCATCATTACCCAGAAATGGATTGCCAATTGGCCGTTGGGTAACGAGGCTTGGGCTGACTATCGTCGTACGGGCTATCCCAAACTGTTGCCTGCAACCAGTGAAGGCAACTTAAGCGGTGGAGTTGTTGACAGCGAGAAAGGTGCACGCCGTATGCCTTATCCTTCTGAAGAATATACAAGTAATACTGAAAACGTGCAAGAGGCAGTAAGCAGCTATCTGGGTGGACCGGACAACATGGCTACTGACGTATGGTGGGCACGCAAATAATAACAATAAATGCTGAATAATTATGAAATTATATAAGAAATCATTCAAAGGAATTGCGCTGGCAGCTTTTTCCGTATTGGCATTGTCTGCCTGCTCCGACTGGACGGATTCAGAGAGTATTAAACTGAAAGAACCCGGAATCGACGAACAGTCTCCCGAACTGTATGCCAAGTATCTGAAGAACTTGCAGGAATACAAGAATTCTGACCATAAGATTGTATACGGCTGGTTTGATAATAGTGAGAAAGTTCCTTTCAGCCGCGGGCAGCACATGTCGGATGTTCCCGACAGCCTGGACGTAATTATCGCAACTACTCCCGATTTGGCGGAATTCGAATTGGAAGATATTGCAAATGTACATGAGAAGGGAACGAAAGTATTCTATTCCATCAGCTATGACAATATCTTGAAGGAACATACCGACAAGGTGAAAGAAGGAACAGAAACATCTGCATTCTCGGCTTATCTGTCGGCTGAGCTGAACAGACTGATAGCTCTTGAAGCACCTTTCGACGGTATTGTAGCCGAGTATCGTGGTAGCAATCCTATCTACATGTCCGAAGCCGACAAGGCTGAAGCAAAGGCAAATCAGGATACTTTCTTCGGTGTGATATCCAACTGGAAGAGTGCCAATTCAGGTAAGCAACTGGTGTTCCAGGGGTATCCTGCCAACCTGATAGGCCAGTCTGTGCTCTCTTCTTGTGACCATATCATCTTGATTACAAATGATGTCACGGATGTTGCCCAACTGGGGATAGAAGCGCTTCAGGCCTTGATGGCAGACGGTGTTCCGGCTGACCGCTTCATTGTATCGGCATCTACCGTCTCTCTGGATACAACAGATAAGACTACCGGATATTACAATGCTTTGAGAGCTCTGTCGGAAGCTGCTTATTGGGTGACAGAACCGTCTGCAGAGTTTACAAAAGCTGGTCTGGCTATTGAGAACATGCAGAATGATTATTACAATGCTACCAATACCTATCAATACGTGAGAGAAGCTATCAATATTATGAATCCTGCTCCTAAAAAATAAAAGAATATCATGAAACTGAAAAGTATATATTTAGTATCGATGGCATTATTGGCAGGTGTATTTGCTGCTTGTAATGATAATGACGTTGAGAATTTCGATAATCAGGTGTATATCAACGGCTCAGCGATGACCAGTACTGTGTTGTTGAAAAACACTGTTTCCGATACGGAAGGTTCATTCCGGATTTCAATGGCCCGTCCTGAATCGCAGGATATAACTATTGCCTTGAAGGCGGACCCTTCACTGGTAGCTACTTATAACGCTACCTATTATGACACAGCCGAGGCTCTGCCGGAAAACTATTATACGGTAGAAACTCCGCAGGCTACCATTTTGGCCGGTGCTGTCATTTCAGACGACATCACTGTCAGCTTCAAGAACTTGACGGAGCTGGACCGTGAGAAGGTATATGTATTGCCGGTTACGGTAGACCAGGCAAGCATCGGAGTCTTGAAGAGCTCCGGTACCATGTACTACGTGCTGAAGGGTGCCGCATTGATTAATACGGTTCCTGATATTACCAAGAATCTGGTTTACGTAACTTGGACCAATCCAGATGTAGCCAATAATATGAATAAGCTGACGGCAGAAGCGTTGATTCGTGTAAGCAAGTTTGACAAGATGCTGACTTCCATTATGGGTATCGAAGGTAAGTTCCTGCTCCGCATCGGTGATGCCGGAATTCCTCAAAACCAGTTGCAGGTGGCTACAAGCAGCGGCAATGTGACCGATGAGAGTCTGGCTATTCCGACAAACGAATGGACACATATAGCTGTGACCTACGATGCGGATGCAAAAACAGTTATAGTCTACATCAATGGTAAGAATATGCTGGAGACTACTTTGGACTGCGGAGTCGTGAACTGGGGCCAGACCATGACCGATGAAGGTAACGGATTCTGGATTGGCCATTCATACAATCGTGACCGTTGGTTGGAAGGTAATATCTCAGAGGTGCGTATCTGGAACAAGGTGTTGACATCAGCAGAAATCAATGCAAAGGACCACTTCTACCAGGTAGAGCCGGATGCTGACGGACTGGTTTCTTACTGGAAGTTCGATGAGGGCGCCGGTACTGCCATTCACGATTATAGCGGAAATGAGAACAATGCTACTGCAGTGGAATCATTGACTTGGACTGCTGTGGAACTGCCCGCTAAATAATTTAGTTATACCTTAATTCAAATAAAAAGATATTGATTATGAAATATATGAATCATGTAAAATCAGGCTTGCTGGCAATGGCTTTTGCATGTGCAGGAATATGCTTCACCGGTTGTGAAGATGATGTTGTCATCAACACCGGCAACAGTGACAAGCTGGATACTGTGGATGGCGTGTATGGCTATGTAAAGTCTGCCGCCGGTGCACGTGAACTTACTCCGATTTCTGTTTTTGGCGACAAGGTTGCTACCGGACATCTCTATTTTGAACTGAGCAAAGCTGCAGAGCAGGATGTTACGGTGACCTTCAAAGTGGACGAAGACGTTTTGGAGGCTTACAATAAGAAGAATGGAACAAGCTATAAAATGTATCCCGCCGATAAGCTGAGCCTGGCGAACGGTGGAACTGCCACTATCAAGGCGGGCGAACAGAAGTCGGCTTCTGTGGAACTGAATATCAATGCCGGAGGCACAATCGGACAGACTTATGCTGTTGCCGTTTCTGCATCTGCCAATAACGGTGTGGAAGTTTCTACAAACAATCAGGAATATATTTACTTGGTAAAGCCTTTGGCTGCTATTCCTGAGAGTATCAGTAAGGGTGATATACTTACACATTGCTTTGTGGAAGTAAATGACGAGAACATCTTGAATATGGGTGAATATACCATGAAGAGCAACGGAAAGCCTTTCTTTGATGTAGTCAGCATTTTTGCTGCCAACATCAATGTGGATAGCAAGACCGGTCGCGTACATGTTTTCTGCAATGACCAGGTTTCCTTCTTGCTGAGAAATGCGGATAAGTTCATCCGTCCTTTGCAGGCTAAGGGCATTAAGGTGGCTATGACTATTCTTGGCAACCATGACGAGGCTGGTATGGGTAACCTTTCGGAAGCTGCTGCCAAAGACTTTGCCAAGGAACTGAAAGCCTACTTGGATATTTATGGTTTGGATGGTATTGACTTTGATGATGAGTACACCAGCTACAACAACTCCAATCCCGGTCCCGGCTTCGAAACACGCTCACGTGCCAACTTCGCGCGTTTGGTTTATGAGTGCCGCCAGGTATTTGGCAACAAGTTGATTGGTGTGTATGAATATGGTTCGCTCGACTCTCCAGACGGTGAGGTAGAGGGTATGAAGGTAGGTGACATTGTGGACTATATGACCTACGGTTACTACCAGAATCAGAATCCCGAGGGAGCCTTTGGCCGTGAAGAGTCTCATTTTGAGAACCTGCCCAAATCCAAGTATGCTCCGCTGCCTTGGAAGATTAATGATGAGTTGAACGGAGGTTGGAGTGGATTTGACAAGAGCAAATTCCAGAAAGTGAAAGATGAAGGTTATGGCATTCAGATGTTCTACAATCCCAAACCGCTGGTGTATCAGTATTATACGTTGCTTTCGGAAATAAGTAAAGTACTTTTTGATGATGAAGTGGAGTGGAGCGGCAAGTACTGGAGCCGTATCGGTGAAGCTTATCAGGGCAAAATGTTGGGTTATGAAGATTTGGTCGGCGAGTGGAAAGTAACTTCCAGTAACTCTCTCTTTACCTATGTGGATGAAGAAGGCAATCCTCGCTGGTGGGATTGGAAAGGCAGTCAGGAGTTTGAGAAGAATGTAATTATAGAGAAGGATGAAGAAGGTACCGGATATGTGGTTTACAACTGGGGTACTTTCCCCGAAATCACCGGTAAGTATCCGATGCATTGCGATTACTATAACGGTGCACTGCTCATCTATCCGCAAACCATTCATGAGGGCGATGCTGAAGACCCTGCTACCTACAAGATGCATTTCGGTACTTACAGCAAGAATTTCCAGTGGAAAGCATATCCTAACTATGATGATTACTATATGGATGGTGCTATTGCTCCTAACGGTGATATGCATATCTATGGCTTGGGCAACAGATGGGCTATCAATCCCTATAAGTATGTAGGCGGTGAGATTGAGACCGACATCTTCCCCGATGTTCCTTACTTCGTGAGTGAGAACTATACGATGAAGAAGGTACGCTGATGCCGTGTTTTCCGTAAACTGAGGTTTCGGAAAACGGATGCTTGAACCTTTTCATACATGAAACAAAGGAGGGCTTTGCTCAAAGTAATAGGGCGGCCCTCCTCAAGCATTCTCATATAACAAGATTCTATTATGAAGCTATACACCTACTTATACAATAAACAATATGAAGAAAAACATGAAATCTAGTTCCATACTGTTGGGCGGACTTTTTCTGCTGGGGGCGGTTTGCAGCTGTACCCAGACGGCACCGGACTATGCGTCTTACGTCAATCCGTTCATCGGTACGGGTGGACATGGGCATACCTATCCCGGAGCGGTAGTTCCCAACGGGATGATTCAGCCCAGCCCCGACACGCGTATCTACGAGTGGGATGCCTGCTCCGGATATTACTATGCAGATACTACTATCAACGGATTTTCACATACCCACGTCAGCGGTACGGGTTGTGCCGATTACGGGGATGTGCTGCTGATGCCCACTGTAGGTCGGCAGGATTACCACTCCATGGGCTCGAAGAGCCAGCAGATGGCGTACGCCTCTGCCTTTTCCCACGAGAATGAAACAGCCGAACCGGGATATTATTCCGTATTTTTGGACCGCTACGGGGTGAAAGCCGAACTGACCTCTACCAAACGTGCGGCGATTCATCGCTATACCTTCCCGAAAGCGGAAGATGCAGGCTTTATCCTCGACCTGGATTACAGTATCCAGCGCCAGAAGAATGAACAGATGGAGCTGGAAGTAATCAGCGATACTGAAATCCGTGGACGCAAGAAGACTGTATATTGGGCTTTCGACCAGTATATCAACTTCTACGCTAAGTTCTCCAAACCATTTACCTATACGCTGGTCACGGACTCCATGGCATTGGACGAAGGCGGTCCGCTTCTGCCTACAGCTAAAGCTTTACTGCAATTCCAGACGGAGCCCAATGAAGAGGTATTGGTAAAGGTAGGTGTGTCTGCCGTGGATATGGACGGTGCCCGCAAGAATGTGGAAGCCGAAATCTCCGGATGGGATTTTGACGGTGTGCGCCGTGCTGCCCGCCAGCAGTGGAACACTTATCTTTCCAAGATTGACATCGATACGAAGGACAACGACCAGCGTACCATGTTCTACACGGCACTTTACCACACGGGTATGCAGCCCAACTTGTTTACCGATGCTGACGGACGTTACTTTGGTATGGACTTGAAGCCCCATCAAGGCAGGGTGGACGAGCCTATCTACACCATTTTCTCTTTATGGGACACTTTCCGTGCCTATCATCCGCTGATGACGATTATTGATCCTGAACTGAACGAGGCTTTCATCCGTTCGCTCATCCAGAAGTCCCGCGAGGGCGGCGTCCTGCCTATGTGGGAACTGGCCGGAAACTATACGGGTACCATGATTGGTTATCATGCAGCCTCCCTCATAGCGGATTCTTATGTAAAGGGATACCGTAACTTCGACGTGCAGGAGGCTTACAAGGCTTGCCTCCGTACGGCAGAATACGATACGACGGGTATTATCACCCATCCTTTGGTTGTGCCGCATCTGATGCCGCAGGCCAAGTACTGGAAGAACAAGATTGGCTACGTGCCTTGCGATAAAGACAATGAATCTGTGGCTAAAGCTTTGGAATATGCTTACGATGACTGGTGTATCTCCGTACTGGCAGGTGCTTTGGACGACGAAGCCAACCGCGATAAGTATGCGGCTTTTGCCGAGGGATATAAAGTTTATTTCGATCCGAGTACCCGCTTCATGCGCGGACTGGACAGTGAGGGCAACTGGCGTACGCCTTTCAACCCCCGCGCTTCCAATCACCGTAATGATGACTATTGCGAAGGTACGGCATGGCAGTGGACTTGGTTCGTTCCCCACGATGTGGATGGACTGGTGGAACTGATGGGAGGACGCGACGCCTTCATCGGCAAGTTGGATTCTCTGTTCACGGCCGATTCCAAGCTGGAAGGTGAATCGACCTCGGTGGATATTTCCGGTCTGATAGGCCAGTATGCCCACGGCAATGAGCCAAGCCATCACATTGCCCATCTCTACAACTACGTAGGCCAGCCCTGGCGTACGCAGGAGATTGTGGATGAGGTGCTGCATACGCTTTACTTCAACAACCCCGACGGACTTTCGGGCAATGAAGACTGCGGACAGATGTCTGCATGGTACATTCTGAATGCGATGGGCTTCTATCAGGTATGCCCCGGCAAGCCGGTATATTCCATCGGACGCCCGCTGTTCAACGAGGCGACCGTTCATCTGAAAGACGGCAAGTCGTTCAAGGTGATAGCCCACAACAACAGCCGCGACAACAAGTATGTGCGGAGCATTGTGCTGAACGGCAATAAGTTGGAGACTCCATTCTTCACGCATCAGGATATAGTGGACGGCGGTACGCTGGAGCTGACTATGGGCAGTGAACCGTTGAAGTGACACAGATAATATACAGAAGGGATGAGCCGAAAAAATCATAATCCTATATCGTGGGTCCCCACCGTATATTTCGCCATGGGATTGCCGTTCGTGGTGCTGAACATGGTTTCTGTGCTGATGTTCAAGGGGATGGGTATCGGTGACGCGCAGATTGCTCTGTGGACGTCGCTCATCATGATGCCCTGGACGCTGAAGTTCCTTTGGAGTCCGTTCCTTGAAATGTTCAAGACGAAGAAGTTTTTCGTGGTACTGACGCAGATGGTTACCGGAGCAGGTTTTGCTCTGGTGGCTTTGGCGTTGCAGTTACCGTTCTTTTTTGCGATATGCATTGCGCTGCTGGCAGTGATTGCTTTCAGCGGAGCCACGCACGATGTGGCTACGGATGGTGTATACATGTCGGAACTGAACAAGCAGGACCAGGCCAAGTATATCGGTTGGCAGGGAGCCTTCTACAATATAGCGAAGATTATGGCGTCCGGCGGGTTGGTCTGGCTGGCAGGTGCCTTGCTGGTAGGTTTCGGTGGGGTGGAGGGTGCCACAGAGGCAGTCCGCCACGAGGCTACCCGGCATGCATGGATGACGGTGATGCTGATATTGGCGGCGGTGATGCTGCTGCTTGGCTTCTACCACATGCGCATGCTGCCATCGGGCGGTGCTGCCGCATCCGGCGCCAAGTCGGCAAGAGAGACGTGGGAGCAGTTGGTGGCGGTAATCAAGGATTTCTTCTTGAAGAAGCACATCTGGTACTATATAGCGTTCATTATCCTTTATCGCCTTGCCGAGGGTTTTGTCATGAAGATTGTCCCTCTTTTCTTGAAGGCGGAGCGTTCGGCAGGTGGCTTGGGACTGAATGAGCAGCAGATAGGTTTGTACTACGGCACTTATGGGGCGGCAGCCTTTGTGCTGGGGTCACTGTTGGCAGGCTATTACATTTCGCACCGGGGATTGCGGCGGACGCTGTTCTCTCTGTGCTGCATCTTCAATCTGCCTTTTGTGGCGTATACCCTGCTTGCCATGTACCAGCCGGAAAGCGGGTTGCTGATAGGTAGTGCCATCGTGCTCGAGTACTTCGGTTATGGTTTTGGTTTTGTGGGACTGACTTTGTTCATGATGCAGCAGGTGGCGCCGGGAAAGCACCAGATGGCACATTATGCCTTTGCTTCGGGCATCATGAATCTGGGTGTGATGTTGCCGGGCACAATCAGCGGTTTTGTCAGCGACTGGTTGGGGTACGAGGCGTTCTTTACCTTCACGCTGTTTGCCACCATTCCGGCGTTCCTCATTACGTACTTCATACCATTTACGTATGCCGATGAGAAGAAACAACAATAACCAATTAATAATATAGAGCAATTATGAGCAACAAAATCACAATGCCTTGGGAAGAACGGCCGGCAGGCTGTAAGGATGTAATGTGGCGTTATTCGGAGAATCCCGTAATAGACCGCTACCATATTCCGTCGTCGAACAGCATTTTCAACAGTGCGGTGGTTCCGTTTAAGGATGGTTATGCCGGTGTGTTCCGTTGTGACAACCGGGCGGTGCAGATGAATATCTTTGCCGGTTTCAGCAAGGACGGCATCCACTGGGAAATAGAGCATGAGCCAATCAAGTTCAAGGCCGGGAATACGGACATGATAGAGTCCGAATATAAATACGATCCGCGCGTGACATGGATTGAGGACCGCTACTGGATTACGTGGTGCAACGGCTACTACGGCCCCACCATCGGCATCGGCTATACTTTCGATTTCAAGGAGTTCTTCCAGTGCGAGAATGCTTTCTTGCCTTTCAACCGCAACGGTGTGTTGTTGCCTCAGAAGTTCGATGGCAAATATGCACTCTTGAGCCGTCCCAGCGACAGTGGCCATACGCCTTTCGGAGATATTTACATCAGTTTCAGTCCTGACATGAAGTTCTGGGGCGAACACCGCCATGTAATGGCTCCTACGCCTTTCCCCGAAAGTGCCTGGCAGTGTACCAAGATAGGGGCGGGTTCGGTACCGTTCCTCACGGACGAGGGCTGGCTGATGTTCTATCACGGCGTGATAACCACTTGCAACGGTTTCCGTTACTCCATGGGGGCGGCTATTCTGGATAAGGACAATCCTGCCAAGTTGCTCTACCGCACCCGTGAGTATCTGCTTGCGCCTGCTGCTCCTTATGAGTTGCAAGGTGATGTTCCCAACGTGGTGTTCCCTTGCGCAGCGTTGCAAGATGGAGAACGTGTAGCTGTATACTACGGTGCAGCCGATACGGTAGTGGGGCTTGCCTTTGGCTATATCCGCGAGATTCTGGAGTTCACGAAGCGCACAAGTATTTTGTAAGCACCAAGCAGTTGGCGGGCGCTTGGTATTGCTGAAAAGCGTCTGCCGTAACTGTCTTATACTTAGTGTAATGTCACTGCAAAGATACTGCATGCTTTTTGCAGTGCTACTGCAAAGCCGTTGCAGTGCCACTGCAAAGCTGATGCAGCGTCACTGCAAAGTAGTTTGCAGTGTCACTGCAGACCGTTTGCAGTAACTTTGCAGAGTGCATGCAATGACACCGGCATGGGTAGCGTGCTCACTAACTAATAAAGAACAAATCCTTACTATATTATGAAACGACTGATTACTTTCTGTATCATCTCCTTTGGAATGCTCACGGCATCTATGGCTGCGGAGAAACAGCCGACGGACTATGTGAATCCTTTTATTGGTACCACCAACTTCGGCACTACGAATCCGGGAGCCGTCTGTCCCAACGGAATGATGTCCGTAGTGCCCTTCAACGTGATGGGCTCGGAGGACAACAAATACGATAAAGATGCCCGCTGGTGGTCCACTCCCTATGAGTATCACAATTGTTTCTTCACCGGATATTCGCATGTCAATTTGAGCGGTGTGGGCTGTCCGGAATTGGGCTCTTTGCTGCTGATGCCCACTACGGGAGAGCTGTCCGTGGATTACAAGGAGTATGGAAGCCGCTATAAGGACGAGCAGGCATCTCCTGGATATTACAGCAACTTCCTGACTCGCTACAATGTGAAGACGGAAGTGACGGCAACTCCCCGCACGGGTGTGGCGCGTTTCACTTTTCCTGCAGGACAAAGCCATGTGCTGCTGAACCTGGGCGAAGGCCTGACTAATGAATCGGGAGCTTTTCTGCGCCGGACGGGTGAGTGCGAGTTTGAAGGTATGAAGCTGCTGGGTACTTTCTGCTACAACCCGCAGGCCGTTTTCCCCATCTACTTTGTGATGCGTGTCAACAAGCAGCCTGCCGCTTCGGGCTACTGGAAGAAGCAACGCCCCATGACCGGTGTGGAGGCTGAATGGGATCCCGATAACGGACGCTACAAACTTTACACCGGCTACGGGAAAGAGCTGGCAGGAGATGACATCGGCGCTTACCTTACATTCCATACCGAAGAGGGCGAGCAAGTGGAAGTACAGATGGGAGTCTCTTTTGTGAGTATAGAGAATGCCAGGCTCAATCTGGATACCGAGCAGCAGGGAAAGAATTTCAGCCAAGTGCTGGAGGAAGCCCGTCGCCGCTGGAACGATGACCTTTCGCGCATCCTTGTGGAAGGAGGTACGGAAGAGCAGAAAACCGTTTTTTATACGGCACTCTATCATACGCTGATACATCCCAATATCCTGCAAGATGTGAACGGGGAATATCCCGCTATGGAGAGTGATAAGATTTTGACTACCCAAGGCGACCGTTATACCGTCTTTTCTTTGTGGGACACTTACCGCAATGTGCACCAGCTTCTTACGCTGGTATATCCCGAACGACAATTGCAGATGGTGCGTTCCATGCTCGACATGTACCGCGAACACGGCTGGCTTCCCAAATGGGAACTCTACGGACGTGAGACGCTGACCATGGAAGGTGACCCTTCCATTCCCGTCATCGTCGACACCTGGCTGAAAGGTCTGCGCGACTTTGATATAGAACTGGCCTACGAAGCCATGCGCAAGGGAGCCACCCTGCCGGGAGCGGAGAATCTGCTCCGACCGGACAATGACGACTACGTGTCATTGGGATATGTGCCCCTGCGGGAGCAGTATGACAATTCCGTTTCGCATGCCCTGGAATACTATATTGCCGACAATGCTTTGTCGCGCATAGCCGCTGCGCTTGGCAAGAAGGAGGATGCCCGTCTGTTCCACGAACGTTCGCTGGGCTACAAGCATTATTACTGTAAGGAGTACGGTACTTTCCGTCCTATCCTGCCTAACGGTGAATTCTATGCTCCTTTCGACCCGAGGCAGGGAGAGAACTTTGAGCCGAACCCCGGATTTCACGAAGGTTGTGCCTGGAACTATACTTTCTATGTTCCCCACGATGTGAAAGGGCTTGCCCGGCTCATGGGTGGAAAGAAGCCGTTCGTAGACAAGCTTCAGCGTGTGTTCGACGAAGGACTGTACGACCCTGCCAACGAACCGGACATTGCATACGCCCATCTTTTTTCTTATTTCAAGGGTGAGGAGTGGCGCACGCAGAAAGAGCTGCACCGCCTTTTGCAGAAGTATTTCAAGAATGCCCCCGACGGAATTCCCGGCAATGATGATACCGGAACGATGTCCGCTTGGGCTATCTTCAATATGATGGGCTTTTATCCGGATTGTCCCGGAGAACCGGCTTATACGCTGTCTACTCCGGTATTTGATAAGGTGACCATAAAGCTCGACCCTAAGTATTGGGGACGCGACCAACTGGTGATAGAGACGGAACGCCCGTCGGCAGAGTCGCTTTATATCCGTGAAATGGAACTGGGAGGAAAAAAACTGTCCCGATATCGTATCACTCATGAAGAACTGGTGCAGAGTGGAAAACTGCGATTTAGGCTTCGATAGGTATTGTGAGTCAGGATAGCATCGGTGATGGTTTAGGTTGCCCGTCGTTGACAGAGTTCATGTCAGTGGCGGGCTTTTCTATGCAGGTTGGCTTCCGGCAGGCTGATAGGGTATTTCGAACCAGAATTCGGAACCTTTCCCCGGAATAGAGCTGACGCCCACTTTTCCGTTCATTTTCTCGGCAATCATGGTGCAGATGGAGAGTCCGAGACCCGTGCCTTGTTTAAAACTGTTTAGCTTGACAAAGCGTTCGAATACATCCTTTTGCTTTTCAGGAGGAATGCCGCAACCGGTATCACGGACAAAGAAGCGAATCCTGTCTTCTTGCGGCAGGTGATAACCAATGTCGATGAAACCTTCTTCCGTATGCTTGAGGGCGTTTGACAGATAGTTGTTCAGTACTTGTCTTACCCGTTTGGGGACTGTGTGAATAATACAGTAATCCGCACCGGGCAGGAGACGTATACTGACTTCGGACGGAAGTTTCAGTTTTGCCATCGTCTGCATTTCATCAAGCGTCTTGTTTACATCCATATCTCCTTCTGTGAATTCGAGAATGCCGGCTTCGATGCGTGACAGGTCGAGAATATCATTAATCAGTTGCAGCAGCAGTTGGGTGTTTTCTTCGATGATATGTATGTATTCCTTTGTATCTTCGTCTTGTATATAATCGGAAAGTATGGAGGAGAATCCGACGATGGCGTTTAGCGGAGTACGTATCTCGTGGCTCATGTTGGCGAGAAAAGCCGATTTCAGGCGGTTGGCTTCTTCTGCTTTCTCTTTGGCTGCCAGCAGTTCGGTGATGTCCAGTGCAGAACTGACAATCCACCTCTCTTTCCCTTTGTTGTAGGACACCAGCGTTTTGTGAAACGACAGAATATACTCTCTGCCTTTGGGATTGACAAAGTGTTTGATGTAGGACTGGGGAGTTTCCGACTCTTCAACTTCTTTGTCTGTCTCCTGAATGAAATCACTTGGCATTAAGGGCTTGAATTCCTCCTCATAGTGTCCTACAATATTTTTGGCGGGGACCTCCATCATCTCTGCTGCTTTTTTGTTCCATATCAGGTAGCGTCCTTCATTGTTCTTGTCTTTTACTGTGGTGGCAATGGGAAGGTTCTCAAGGATACTCTCAAGGAAGAAACGGTATTTTTCGTTTTCCCGGCGTTGGATTTCACTCTCTGTAATGTTGCGTATAAAGGCCATGACATGATTTCTGCTGAGGTAGACCATACGCACTGCAATATATAGTTCTTCACCACTTTCCACTTTTATCTTTACGGTTAGGCTGTCCGAAGTGCGGGTATTCAGTACGCGTAATAGTGATGCCATGTGTTTTCGGCATTCATCGGCATCTGTCACCAAATCTTTGATGTTGAGAGTTCCCAGGTTTTGGAATGGAAGTCTGTTCGCCTTTTCGGTAGGTGTATTGAGCAGTTTTACGACAAAACCTTGTCTGTTCAGCAGATATACCGGAATGTCTATTGCCCGGATAATCTGCCTGTTCAGACTTTTGTACCATGAAGTTACGAAAAGAGTGTAATTTATTGGAGCTGAGCGTAGGTTAATTGCTCATGATAGTAATAGGTTACGATTTAGTTAGTTATCTACTGCATCATCCTTCTGCGCGTTGCGTAACCTTCAAAGAACTCTTCGTATGCAAAAGTAACAATAAAACGGGAGATTTTGAAATGAATCTCCCTAATTTTTTTCTTCTCATACAAGTTTTTCCGTAAAAGCGATTTTATCCGTCGGCACACCATCGTACAAAAGGATTTTGAACGAACGTATGCCGACTGCCGCATAAGCGGAGAAAAGGGCTTTGCATCACGCCTAAACAACAGTTTAGACTGATGATGCAAGGCCCATTTCTTTTGTGCTTATGCCAAAGAGGTGCTTTTACGGGTTTCTGACGATTTTTCTTTTTTGCTGTTCCTTTGAGCCGTAAGCGGAAAGCCGTGTCTGACCGCCCGATCCATGAATGGAACAAGCCGTCACACACGGCAGGCAAACCGGGAAGAATGATTTTATCCGTCAGACCGGACACGCTCGGCCAAACATATAAAATCATACTTCCTTGCCGGTGGTTTGCCCGGTTTCACGCCTCCGGCAGTGTCCCTTTTCCTTTTGGCGTTTTCCCTTTTTCACGGATTTCTCTTTCGAAGTTTTCCTGTCCAATCTGCCTCCACTTCCGTTTACCTCCATTTTCGCATCTTTCAGGGAGCGCATCAGGTTGTCATTTCCGTTCTGGGCGCAAAGGTAATTCCGGGATTGGACGGGAATGCAAGGTCAAGCCTCCTGTTTTCGGAAAAAATCTCCAGCCCTATGGGTAGTATTTTTCCCGAAAAACCTTGCATCCCCTAATCCCTACCTTTTCAAGCACCCGAAACGAAAACGACCGATGCGACAGAAAGACGCATAAAAAAAATGTCGGATAAACGAGAGGCAGATAAGATAGTTTGAAACTCAACTCCCTCAGCTCTTGAATCCGCATTAAAAAACAAAAAATCAAAAACAGCGAAAATATGACGGCAACGGCAAATTTCAGACAAATGGCGCAGTACATAGGGCTTGCGATATGCGGCTTGATTGTGCGCACCGCCTTCGTGGTGTTCGGCATCCTTTGGGGCATCATTAGAGAGATTGTAAACGGAGTGTTCCGAGTGGCGATAGGCGTAATCGTGGCTATCCTTTCCGCAACCGCCTTCTTCGGTTTCATCCTTTGGTTATTCACCCTTTAACCCTTACCGACATGGCAAAGAGAAGCAGCAAAACGGCAGCGCAGCAATGCAGATACTACGAGGTGGACAACATCTTCGTGTACATGGTGGAAACGTACATCA
>OJMM01000842.1_pt1 | contig 19404 bp, 18 predicted proteins | sample 1597231 | NCBI WGS metagenome assembly OJMM01 (sample SAMEA2452128, study PRJEB22498) | human gut metagenome | reverse complement strand
GAGCGCCCTGAAGCGCGCCGAAGATCGGACCAAGGCCGGCAATATTCAGAAGCTGGATCATAAAGAGCTTCCATTCCGGCAGGACAACATAGTCCACACCGTCGTTGATCTTGACGGCAGGGGTCTCACGGTCATCCGGCCCGAAGGTGTTTTCGACGACCTTACCGTAGACAAGATAGCCGCCGATCAGCAGTGCCAGACACAGCAGAAAGCTAATCATTTGTACTCTCCTCCTTAATTTGTCCCATGATGGCATGGGTATGCATCGATTGGAAACGTTTCCACCCGACGCCAAACATCATAGCACGAAAGAAAAAAAGTTCAAGCGACAAAAAGAACAAAAATTTGATAAAAATTTTATGCGGATTTATGTATCGATTTCACATATCTCACGCAGGTATCGCGGAAAATGATGGAAGAATATTTATATATAAATTAAAAGTAATATCTAAAATAAAAGTAAATAATGTTAATAATATTATCATAAATCATTACCTAAAATACTTACATAATATAATTCATTAAAATTAACATTACTTTCTACATATAAAAGTTTACTTGTATTATATTTATTATCTTCTATTTTTATTACTTTACCTATTAATAGATCACTTGGAAATATACCATATCCTGTTGTTAAAACATCACTATTTAAATCTATATCTTGGTAATTAGTTATGCCTTCAAGTATAAATAAATTATCTTTATAAGATGTTATCGTACCATAAAATTGTGTATTATTATTTTTTATTTTAACAGATATTTTATTATCATTTAAAGTCGTTAATAATTTAAAAGTTGAATAGTTTTCATATACTTTATCTATTATTCCTACAAGACCATCCTTATTAACAATAGCCATATTTTCTTTTATATTATAATCATGTCCTTTATCTAATGTATAATTATTAAAATAATATAATTTATTTTTTTCTATTACTGTAGCATTAATAATATTATAAGAAGAATATATATTTTTAAGTTCAAGTAAATTTTTTAATTCATTAATATTAGAAAGTAAACTATTATTTTGTTGTTTTATAATATTTAAATTATTAATTTCTTCTTTTAATAATTTATTTTCTTTATTTAAAGTTTTAGAAGATTTAAAATTATCACATGTATTTTTTATAAATAAATAAGGATAAGATAAATAATAGTTAATCTTAACTAAAGGAACATAATTTTTTAATAAAGAAAAAGTAAGAAAAAAGATAATTAATAATAATATAGTTAATTTATAATAATTATTTTTTTTATATTTTCTCATAATTAAATTCCTAAATTATTATTTTCATAAAAACTATAATAACTATTATTACCAAATATTATATGATCTGCGATAGGTATTTTTTGAATTTTGCCTATTTCTAATAAAGAAGATGTTAAAACAATATCATCACTACTGGGAGTAGGATTTCCACTTGGATGATTATGCATACATATAATTGAAGATGCTGAAAGAAGATATGCCTCCTTAAATATTTCTCTTGGATGAACAAGTGACTTATTAACTGTTCCCATAAACAATAACTTCCTTTCTATTAATTCTTTTTTTTCATTTAAATATAAACAATAAAAATATTCTTGTTTCTTATCTAAAAATAAATATTTATTATTTTCATATATTATTTTAGAATTATTATATTTAGTTTTAGAATCATTAATATTATTTATAAATATTCTTTTACCTAGTTCTACTGTAGCAAGTAATTCTACTGCTTTAGCAGTACCTATTCCTTTTATTTTAGTAAGTATTTCTTTATTAGTATTTTTTAAATTATAAATAGATCCTAGTTCTTTTAAAAGTCTTTTAGATAATTCATATACACTTTCACCTTTAGTGCCTGTTTTTAAAATAATTGATAATAATTCAATATTTGATAAAGTTTCACTTCCATATGTAACTAATCTTTCTCTAGGTCTTTCTAAAGGTGGAATATCTTTAATTGTTAGAGTCATTTTGTAATATAATTTCCTTATAATTTGATATAATTATTTTTTCTATAGTAAATAAATCATCTGTATTTGAACTTATCTTAGCTACTTTATCATATTCATTTAAAAGATTAATAAATGTCTTATCATTAATATACTTTACAACAACTTTAGAATTAAACTTCTTATTTTCATAAGATGTTTTTATATATTCTGCAGTATCTTTATTTCTAGTTATACCTCCATATAAATAATAAGTATCATTTTCTAATAAACATAGATAACTTTCATATGAATTAATACTAGTTAAACTATCTTTAGAAGGAGAACTTGCTATTTCAATAAAATAAACTTTTTCTCCTTCATTAAAAGTTTTTAAAGTATTAGAATTATCATAATTAGAAAAAATAACTTTTCCAAATAAAAATCCAATTAAAATAGAAAAACATATCGGTATTAAAAACTTAAATTTCATAAACTTCATCTTCCTTTTCATAACCTTATTTTATAAAACATGTTTATCTATTTTTGTCGATTTATACTAAACAATTAAAAAAACTTATGATAAACAATACATATCAAGTGTTTTATATGAATTTATTAAAAAAAATTACTTCAAAAACTTTCGTGAATTAATCACATCTGTTTTTGAAGTATCACTTTCTATCACTATTTCATAAAATTATTTAATTTCTACTTCTTTCATTTTGGGTTCTTTAGTTCTTTTCCAATAAATACCCACTGTGGGGCTATTCATTGGAAATTACAAGGCGCGAAGAGTAATTAGAGTTCGAACTACCATTGTTGTAGCTGAAGCTAAACACTCCCGCGATCGCACTATTGCTATAGTAGCCACCACGTATGAACCATTGGGCACTAGAATCAACGACGTACGCGAAATCACTATACCAATTTTTTGTTTCGGTTAAGGCATGTCCTGTGTAAGATGATCCTGTATATAAATTATAATACTTACTATCTGGAAATGCTATTCCTGTATATGTTGTTCCATCATTTAGCATTCCTGTAAAGCCTGAATTATCTGATGAATCAAATCCTGATCTTGGTTTACCATTTGTATCTGCTAATACGCCCATAACATATTCCCATGATCCTCCGCTCATATCATATATTCCATATATTGTTTTTGTTGTTGAAGCCTCTTTTCCAAGTGTTGTATCATATGTTCCATTTGTTACATTTTTAGCACTTCCTGCAGGAGCTCTATATCCTGTTATATAAATACTATTATTATTTATTCCTATTTCAGTACATGTTGTACTACTAGTACACCTTCCATAGATACTATGTGTTAAATATGCTACTGCTCCCCATTCATTATTTTTACTCATATGTGTATCTATTTCACTACTTACAAATCCAAAACTATTTCCTACTTGTTCCATACTTCTACTTGCAAAGAAGAAACTACTTACTGTTTGACTTCTTAATGATGTTACATTTGGTTTTACTACTATATTACTTACATTACATGTTTCATTGGTACAAGGACTTGCAAGTGTTCCCCCTACTTCATACTTCCCATACCAAAATCCACTTAATTCTTTATTTCCAAAAGTAAAAGCATCTATTGCTGGTTCATTTTGTTTTACAAAGGTTATATCTATTGCTCCAGGACTTACTTTTGTTCCTCCATTATAATTACTTGGTGTTACAGCATTAAATCTTGGTATCCATACCCACATTGTATTTATATCATCAATTGGTATAATTGTTCCTGGTGTTGCATTTAAATAAGTTTGTCTATTTGTATCTTTTACTGTTACGGCATTAGCCCACATTCCTTTATATTCACCACTTGAATTATAACTATACCATGGATTATTTTTATCTATATTATTTGTATTTGCTTTTTTCCATACACTATTTGTTTCATCATAATATACTGGAATCATATTACTTGCTAGAACTGGAGCGTTTGCTCCACTTGTATCTAATGTTTCTACATTAGTATTATCTACTCCAATACTTACTACAAATTTAAAAGTAAATCCTGTTATTGTACCAGTTGAAGTATTACCATTTACAGATGTTGTTGGTGAACTTCCAAAGTTTTCATCTACCCATAATCTTAATCTATAATATTTAGTTTTGTTTGGATCTATTATATCACTATATAGTTTCATATTATTATTTACTTTTGTTAAGTTATTTAATGTTGTTGGTTCTATTAATTTTGTTTCTGTATTATTTTTAACTTCAGTTAAGTAAGCTTTTATATTACTTAAATTATTTGTATTATCACTTGTTAATAATATATTATAAGATACTCCTGTTGTTGTTTGTTTTTCTAAACTTACGTTAAAATCAAAATAATTATCACTTTTCATACCTTCTGTATTACTTAAAATATCATTATTTGTTATAGTCATACTAGAAGATGTTTCATTATAATTAAATTTTAATCCTCCGACTAAAATGGTATTATCTTTATTACCTACAAAATTAAATTTAATTAATGCATAAGTAACCCCTATAATTAAAGCAAATGATAAAACAGAAGTTATTGCTACTTTTAATATGTTCATATTCTTATTCATATAATCACGTCCTTATTATCATATTTATTTTATCATATATTATTTTAATTAACAATTATTTTATTAAAAAAATATACTATTTTGGGTAGTATATTTTTTCATCTTTTTTAAGTCTTATGTAAAATAATCCATTTTGAAAAGCAGTAAATTCTTTATAATCTTCTAAACAATTAGCCTCTAAATTTTTAATTTGTTCTTCAAGTTCTTTTATTTTATCGTTTAATTCTTTTATTATTTTATATTTATCATCTTCTTTTTCATATACAATTGTATCTTCTTTTGTTCCTGCGACATGACAAAAACCTAAGTTATACCAAGTATAATTATCTTTTTCTATTTTTCCAATATAATCATATATACCATAGTCAATAAATCCTAAAATTTGTTTATCAAGTCCTGCTTCTTTTCTTGCTCTTAAAAACTCTCCTACTACTTTTATTTGATTTTTATTACTATCTTTTTCTTTCCTCTTATCCGTTCCTAAAACTTTAGTTAAAAGATTGGCACTTTCACCAGATGCTTGATCATAAAATAAATAACAATGTTTTAAAGGATCTACTGCGTATTTACCTCTGTCACTAAATTTATAATTATACCCTTTTGGACATATCCAGTATTCAAAATGTAAATGTGTTCCTGTTGAATAACCTGTTGAACCCATATATCCTACAACTGTTTGTTGTTTAACTTTTTCCCCTACTTTTATACTAGTTCTATTTTTTAAATGTAAAAATCTATAAATAATAGTATTATTTTTTTTATCATATTTAAATACTGTATAATTACCTAAGTTTTTATCATAACCTTCTTCTACTAAAGTAGAATCATATATAGCATATACTTTTTCGCCCTCATATTTATTCCAACCTAAATCAACACCATAATGATATGAAGTAACTTTTGTAATAGGATCTACTCTAGCACCGAAATTATCTGTTACTCCGATAAAATCAAGTGGTAATCTTTCATACATATAAAAACCTCCATCCTAATATAATATATGAAGGTTTTATTTTATTAAAAATAACATTAGTTTAGTTTTAAAATTTTTATTCACTAAACAAACATTTATTTGTTATAGTAGTAATTAGAAATATTTAAGTTACTTAGTGTCTACCTCTTATCTTTATGAAAAAGAGGTTTGATAAAGTGAAAACTAAAACCTTTATTATAAATGTTTTACGTTATATCTCTATCATTTTATTTATTATCACTTTCTTGATAATTATTATAAAAAAATGACACTTAGTTTAATTACATTAGACTAAATGTCGACAAAAACAATTTTTAGGTAGACATTTAAGCTCACCAAACTTAAATATCTCCTTTTTATTTTATGAAGTTTTCTTCATCTATATACATAATATCATAATTTTTTATTTATGCAAATTTTTGCAAAATAAAAATCCTTATTGGATTATTTTTTATATGGCGGAGCGGGAGGGATTTGAACCCTCGCACCAGTTACCCGATCTACACCCTTAGCAGGGGCGCCTCTTCAGCCTCTTGAGTACCACTCCAAGAATGTTTTATTTCTAAAACGTAAATTTATTATATAATATTTTTTTTACTTTTTCAACACAATTTATAAATTTTTTATTTTTATATTAAAAATTATAAAAAATACATATAAAAAACTAGACATAAAATATTATTTAATGTATATTAAGCTTATGGGGGATTTATTATGAAATACGAAAATAAAATTAACATTGATACAAAAGATAATAAAAAAATAAAATCTAAATTAATTGAATATTTTAAAGTTAACCAAAATAGAACTTATAATTTTAATTATTTAAGTAAACTTTTTGGTTTTAATGATGATGAAGAAAATGTATTTAAAACTATGTTAAAAGAATTAGAGCTTGAAGGTAAAATACTTATTAAAGATGATGAAATTACTTATTTTAAGAAAAACGATAGATTAAAAATAGGTAAAATTAAATTTAATAGTGATAATAAACCTTATGTTACTTATAATAATAGTGAAAAAAGTAAAATTTATATTGAAAATTTAAATGGTGCGATTAATGGTGATATTGTTTTAATAGAAACAGAAGAAAATACTACTAAAAAAATTGGTAATGTTCTTAAAATTATAAATAGATTAAATGATGAAATTATATTAGATTGTGTTATTGATGAAAAAAATAATTATACTTTAGTGCCAAAAGATAAGAGTTTTATTTATGATATTGAACTTGATTATTTAGATACTAAAACTCTTGTTGATGGTTCAAGAATTAAAATTAAATTACATGATTTTAAAAATGGAAAATATTATGCTTCAGTTAGTGACTTAATAGGTCATAAAGATGATCCTGATTTAGAAATAAGAACAATTGCCTCTGATATGGGTTGGGATATTAGTTTTAGTAAAGATTCAATTACCGAAGCATATAAACTTCCTACAAGTGTTAAAGAAGAAGATTTAAAAAATAGACTTGATTTAAGAAATGAAACTATTTTTACAATTGATGGTAAAGATACTAAAGATATGGATGATGCGATAAGTATTAAAAAAGATGAAGAAGGAAATTATATTTTAGGAGTTCATATCGCAGATGTTAGTAATTATATAAAGCAAGGTTCTTTTCTTTTTACTGAAGCTTTAAAAAGAAGTACTAGTTGTTATCCTGTAGGATATGTTGTTCCTATGTTTCCTCATATTATATCAAATGGTATTTGTTCTTTAAATCCTAATGTTGATAGACTTACTTTATCTGTTATTATGAAAATTGATAATGAAGGTAATGTAATTGATTATGATATTAAAAAAAGTGTAATTAATTCTAAAAAGAAAATGACTTATGAAGATGTTAATAAAATACTTGTTAATAATGAAATGGTTCCTGGTTATGAAAACTTTATAAATGATTTAAAATTAATGGAAGAATTACATCATATATTAGATACAAATAAAAAGAATCGTGGTTATTTAAATTTTGGTGATCATGATATTAAAGTTGAATATAATTTAAATGGCAATGTTAAAAGTATTTCTTTATTAACAAGAAAAGTTAGTGAAATGATGATTGAAGATTTTATGTTAAAAGCTAATGAAACTGTAGCTACTTTTGCAAGAAGTTTACAATTAATTTTTAATTATAGAGTCCATCCATCTCCAAATCCTGAAATTATTAAACAAAAAATTGAATATATTAATTCTTTAGGTTTTGATATTAAGTTGCCAAAAAACTTAAATAATCCTTTTGCTATTCAAAATATTATGAAACAACTTAATAAAACTCCTCTCTCTGAAGCTTTAAATGAAATATTACTTCAAGGTATGCGTTCTGCTTACTATAGTACTTCTAATATAGGTCATTATGGTTTAGGAATTAATGCCCTTAAAGGTGAAGCTTATTGTCATTTTACTTCTCCTATTAGAAGGGTTATGGATTTAATCGTTCATATGATTATAAAAGAGATAATAACTGATGAAAAATATTTTGATAAAGAAAATTTTGAAAGTTTTGTTAATGAAATATGTTCTTGGTCTTCTTCTAAACAAAGATTAGAAGATAAAATAGAAAAAGAATGTATTGGTTTTAGAACAGCTCAATATATGCAAAATAATATAGGCAAAACTTTTGAAGGTAAAATTGCTTATATAAGTAAAAAAAGTATTATGATTATAACTAAAGAAAATGTTTATGCTAATATTAAATTAAGAGATTTAAGTGAAAATTGTAGGTTTGATCCTAAAACATGTACTTTTAATTTAGATGACAAACTTTATACTATAGGAGATATTTTACCAGTTGTCGTAACTGATGTAGATATGAATTCTAGAAAAGTTCATTTTAAATATAAAAAAGAAGTTAATGAAAATACTGTTATTGGAAATATGACAAAAATAAGAAGAATAAGAAATTAAACTTATTCTTCTTTATTTATTCTTAAACTATTTATTCCTATATCATAATAAGAAAGATTAAAATCTTTTCTTTTTTTATAGTTATAAATGATCATTAAATTATCTTTTTCTTTTATTTTATATAAATTATTAAATCTATCTTTTAAATAAAGTTTATCATTATTAAAATATTTATTTAAACTAAATTTAGATATCATAACTTCTTCATAACCTTCCACAACTAATTCTAAATTAGGATGTGCTTTATATCTTTCTTCATAAGCATTTATAAGTATTTCAATTTGTTTTTTAGTTAATTCATATGATAAAGTTACTCTTTCTGCCCCAAGACTATGTAAAAATGCTACTGTATAAGAATTAACAACATTAAATGATGTATCAGTTATACATACTTTATGTTTATTAAAATATCCTATATCTCCTACTAAAACATCTTTATTATAATTTTCTTTATATTTATCTATAACTCTTGGAAGTAATAATATTGTATTATCAATATTATTGCTAGAGTAAATATAATCATATTTTTTCTTTAAAGAATCTATATTTTCATCTTTAATAATTAAAATATTTAATAATTTTTCTTTAGGATATGATTTTACATTTCTTTTATATTCACATCTTTTATAAGGTATTTTATATAATCTTTTATTATTAAGTTCTTCAAAAGCTTTTCTTTTTAAATCATTAATAATATTAAAAGGGATAAAAATATTATCATCTATTTCTATATCTAAACTTTCATATTTATAAACTGTATCTTTTATTTTATTTAATTTTTCTTTTATTTCTTCTTTTGTAATAGGTTTATTTAAAGCTTTAGTAACTTTATTTTCACTAATAACTACTACTTTATTAATAAAATCTGTTAGTTCAAAAGTAATTTGTTTATCTTCTTTAGCAATAAATTTAGCCTTTACTAATACTTTTCTTTGGTTAGAAGATATAATATTATTAATTTCTTCATTAAGTTTACTATCAAGAGTAAGTAAAACTTTATCATCTTTCTCTACTTTATCATTTACTTTAATAGTTATAATATCTCCTTTTTTAGCAGTCTTAACAAGTTTAGAATTAATATAAAAATTATTAACATTAACTCCAATATCTTTTTTACCTACTATTCTTAAACCATCATTTATATTTATTTCATCATTAAGTTTTATCATAGCAACATTATTTTTATAATTTATTACTTTTCCTATTTCTACGCCTTGATGATTAGGTCTTTTCATATTTATAACTTTATTATTTTCTTCATCAAATAAAAATCCTTTAGTAAATTCTCTATTGAATATTTTCTTTAAATTATATAGTTCTTTTTCATCAATATATATATTATTATTTTTATAATAAGAATCTATTGCTAATCTATAAAGTTTAACTACAGTATAAACATAACTACTCGATTTCATTCTTCCTTCAATTTTTAAACTAGTTACTCCAATATCAAGTAAAGTTTTTAAATTTTCTAAAGAACATAAATCTTTTATACTTAATGGATATTTATTATTTAATATAATATTATTATTTTCATCAACAATACTATAGCTTTGTCTACAACTACCAGCACATGTACCTCTATTACCACTTCTATTACCTATTAAACTACTCATTAAACATTGTCCTGAATAACTTACACATAATGCTCCATGAATAAATATTTCAATATCGATATTTGTTTTTTCTTTTATTTCTTTTATTTTGGAAATACTTGTTTCACGAGCAAGTACTACTCTTTTAACACCAAGTTTTTCCATAAAAGATGCGCCATCTAAATTATGAATATGCATCTAAGTTGATGCATGAACTTCTAAATTAGGAAATGTTTGTCTAACTAAATCAAGCATTCCTAAATCTTGAATAATAACAGCATCAACATTATTTTTATGAAGAAAAGAGATATATTCTAAAAAACGTTCTACTTCTTTATCATAAATTAAAGTATTAGTAGTAACATAAACTTTTACACCAAAAAGATGTGCATAATTAATTGCTTTTATTATTTCATCATCTGTAAAATTAGATGAAAAAGCACGAGCTCCAAAAAGTTTTCCTCCAATGTAAACTGCATCACATCCTGCTTCAATTGCAGCTTTTAAACAAGAAAAATCTCCCGCAGGAGCTAATAATTCAACTTTATTCATAAATCTTCCTTTCTATTTTATCTTCTTTTAATATACTATCTAATTCTAAAAGAACTTCTTTTAATTCTTTTAAAAGATTTTCTTTTAAAAGAATTGATAAATCCTGTTCTAATTCTAAACTAATTACTTTAGTTAAAATAGCTATATTTTTTATTTTATCTTCTTTTTCATTTAATGATAAATATTCTTTATATTTTATACTTTTTATAAAATCCAATATAATAGATTCTCCACGATCTTTTAAATTAGGTATTTCTTTTATATTATCTATATTATTTAATAAATCTTCAAAAGTAAAAATATCTTTTTTATATAAAATATAACATAGTTTTATATTAAGACCTAAATCTCCTAGTAAAGTAATATTATTACTTTTTAAATTATCTATCTTAGCTTTATAATCTTTTTCTTCATCTTTTAAAGTTAAACCTACTTGATGTAATTTATCTTTTATTTCTTTAGCTCTAGTTTTGCCTATTTTTTTAATAAAAAATAAATCTTGATATTTAATATTAATTAAATCTTTTATATAAAATATACCATTATTTTTTAATCTATTTATTGTAGCACCTTCCAAATTTAATACTTCAATTTTATCATTATCTTTTATCATAACATCACCCTAATAATTCCATATTCCCAATTGACCTTTTACTCTTATCGGAGTAATTATTTCTATATCTTTTAAAAGCCAAGCATATCTTCCTACTTCATAATGACCGCATATATATTCTGTATAATTCTTCTTTTTTAAATTATTTATAAAATCTTCTGTTATATAAATACAATCAACTAAATTACATTTACAAATTATATAACCATAATTAAGTTCATTTTTATTATATAATAAGGATAATTCTTTTTTATCTTTTATTTCTTTTCTTATTTTAGATATTCCTGCTTGTATATAAAGTTCTCCACGATAAGAAGTTTTCCAACTTCTTGTTTCTATATGTTTTACTTCTTTTTTAATAAGTGTGGCAAACGGTTCTTTTATTGTTAATACTTTCATATTTTATGCTTCCTTTACTTGGTTAATATAATTGTTTACTTTAGCAGCCCAAGTATTACTTCCTCCTGCATATTTTTTTTCCATAAGTTCTGGTGTTGTTAATCCTTTTTTATAATAACCTGTAGATAATAATTTTATAAAAGCTTCAATTCCATCTTCTAAAGTTTCAAATTTTCTAAAATTTCCTCCAAAACAGCCAGGATTTCCTTTCATACCTCCGACATTATTACATTCTCTTACAAGCCTAGAACATCCCCATTTACATCCTGTTTCAAGAAGAGAAATAGATACTGCAAGATAAGGATCTACTTCATATTCAATAGAATATTTAGCAAATAAATTACCTGTACCTTTTAAATTAGATTTTAAAGATTTATTTAATTTTAAAGCAAGTTCATCAACAGTAAGTCCTTCATATAAAACTTCAACAAATATTTCTTCTCCTTTTTTTGTTTTAGGATTAAAATTTATTTTTTTATTTTCTTCGGGAATAACATCTATTTTATTTTCATTAAGAAGTCTATAAGCATTAAATAAATCTTTTTCATATATATAAATAAGCATAACTAAAATAATAATAGCTATTAAAAACGATATTAATAAATACTTAACTATCTTTAACTTATTCATAATTTCCTCCGTTTAATTAATTTACGATTATTAGTATAACAAATTTTTTTTAATTTGACAAAATTTGATATAAAAATTATATAATTTTTATAAAATCATGGTATAATATCATTATATTATTAGTAAAGGAAGGAAAGAGTATGAAAGTTTATAAAAAAGAATTACCTGCTGGAGTAAGAAAAATGTTTACTACTGAAAAAGGTGTTAAAGTTAAAATAGTTAATAGTTTATATACTAAAAATAAAAAGAAAAAAAACAAATAAATTTTTAAAGTTTATTTGTTTTTTAATATTCTTCTTTTAAAGCATCGGCTTTTGTTTTATGAACAGTTCCTTTTTTATGGTTTGGTGGTGAATATATTGAATAAAGTTTCAAAGGCATTGTTCCTATATTTATTATATTATGCCATGTGTTTTGTGGAACAACTATAATACTTCCATCATATACTTGTTTACTAAAAGTAATATTTTCCTTTTCTTTTCCCATATTAACTAAACCTACACCTTGAACAATTACTAATATTTGATCAACTTTTGGGTGTATTTCAAGTCCAACATCAGTTCCTACAGGAATATTCATTAAAGTTATTTGAGTGTTATTACCAGTCCATAATGTACTTCTGTAATTTCTATTTAATTTTGTTATATCATTTATATTTATAACAAAAGGATTATCTCCATAATCTTTTATAATATTATTTTCATCATTATTTCTTGTAAAATAATCATAATAGTTATAATAATTCATAAAAACCCCTTTCATATATATAATATGTAAGAGGTTTTTTAATGTTTATTTATATTTTTTTATTATTCTTAAGGTATTTAAAATTGTAAGTAATGTTACTCCTGTATCAGCAAATACAGCAAGCCACATATTAGCATAGCCAAATAAACTTAAGAAAAGAATTAATAATTTTACTGTTATAGCAAAAATTAAATTTTGTTTAATAATGTATTTTGTATATTTTGATATATCTATTGCAAGAGGTATCTTATCTATCTCATCATTCATAATAACAATATCACTTGCCTCAATAGCAACTTCACTACCAACATTTCCCATAGATATTCCTATATCTGCTCTTTTCAAAACTGGTGCATCGTTAACACCATCTCCAATAAACATTGTTATTTTATTATCTTTAGCCACTTCTTCATAACTTTCATATTTATCTTTTGGGAGCATTTCATATTTTATTTCATCAATTTTTAGTTTACTTCCTATATCTAAAGCAACTTCTTTTTTATCTCCAGTAAACATAAATGTTTTTATTTTATATTTTTTCAACTTTTCAATTGTTTTAGAAGCATTATCTTTAATACCATCACTTATATAAATGGATGCAACATGTTTATTATTAACATTTAAATGAAGTAATCCATCTTCATGACAATTGCATAATGTTTTATTTCCAATAATTATAAAATCATCATTAATTTTAAAGGATATTCCTTTTCCTTCCAATTCTTTAAAATCTTTTACATCTTTTGCTATAATCTTGTCTTTTTTTAAATTAGTTATCGATTTAGCAATTGGATGATTAGAAAAACTTTCTCCTTTTACCATTATATCTATTATTTCATCTTTAGTATAAGATTTATCAGTAATTACAATATCAGTAACTTTAAAATCTCCTGAAGTCAAAGTTCCTGTTTTATCAAAAATAATACTTGTTGTGTTACTTAAATTATCTAAGTAATTGCTTCCTTTTATTAAAATGCCTTTTTTACTGGCTACCCCAATACCTGTAAAATATGATAAAGGAATAGATATAGCTATAGCACATGGACATGATATTACTAAGAATGTTAAGCCGCGATATAAAGCATCATTTTGTGATACATTAAATAATAAAGGAAGGAAAATAATAACTAAAATAGCTAATAATAGAATAATAGGTGTATAAATTTTACTAAATTTTGAAATTATTGTTTCTGTTTTTGTTTTTTTGTCTGTAGCGTTTTCTAAAAGTTCTATTATTTTATTAACTGTTGAGTCTTCAAATAAGGAAGTAGCTTTTATTGTTATTACATCTGAAACATTAATGCTACCGGATAAAACATTGCTTTTTTCACTAACAGGAACAAAAGCACTTTCTCCAGTTAAAGAAGACATATCGAGATAAGTACTTCCTTTAACTATAACTCCATCAACTGGTATTTTTTCTCCTTTTTTAACAATAAGTAAATCATTTATTTTTATATCTTCAACATCTATTTTAGATGTTGTATTACCTTTTTTTAAATTAGCATAACTTTGTTTTATATCAAGTAAATCTTTAATGCTTCTTCTTGAATTATTAATAGCTTTTTCTTCAAGTATTTTCCCAATTGTATATAATGAAATAACCATTGCTCCCTCAAGAACATTATTTGTAAAAAAAGCTCCAAGACAAGATATTGTTATAAGTAAATTTTCATTTATTGTTTTACTTTTTATTAATAACTTAATTGAATTTAAAAATGTTCTGTAAAGAAGCAAAACATAAGATATTATATATAAAGCTAATTGTACATTATCATTAATCTTTAAAAAATATCCAAGTAAACAAATAACTATACCTAAAATTAAAATAGATAAATGATATTCTTTTTTAACATTAACTTCTTCTTTTATTATATAAGAATCAGGTTCAACTTTTTTAACAAAATCATTTAATTCTTTTATTGTAAAATCTTTTTCTGATTCATAAATCAATTTAGAAGTATTAAAATTAACAACAACATTTTTAAAATCTTTATTTTTATTTAAACTTTCTTCAAGTTCTCTAGCACAATTAGCACAGTCTAGATTATTTATATTATATTTATATTTTTTCATAATTTTTCCTTTCTATAATTTATGATTTATATGTTCTAATCCTATTTCAAATACTTTTCTTACATGGTCATCATCTAAAGTATAATAAACTTCTTTACCAACTTTTTTACATTTAACAATACCGCTTCTTCTTAAAGTACTAAGTTGATGAGAAATAGATGATTTTGTCATTGATAAAGCATTAGCAATATCACATACACACATTTCATGAGAATCAATAACAAATAATATTTTACATCTTGTTATATCCCCGATTAATTTATAAAAGTCTGCAAGTTTATAAAATATTTCATCATTAGGCATTTTACTCTTGGCAAATTTAACACTATCTTCATGAATAATATTACAATCACATATAAATTCATTTTTACTCATATTTATTCCTCCATATATATTTTTTAAGTCAATATAATTATAGTTGAACACTCATTCAATTGTCAACACCAAAAAATAGTAAATTTATTTTAATTTACTATCTCCTGTTTCGTAATCTATTTCTATACCTTCTTGAATATTATATATAAAAACATTAAACTTTATTCCTTTACCATTATCTTCCACTGAATAAGCTTCGATTAATACCCCTGTTGCTAATAGATTACTACCCTTATATATAGGAGTTACTCTATATAAAACATGATTAGAAGTTTCTTTTATATACTTACTAACTTTATTTTCAAAAATTAACATTGAAGAAGTATTCATATATCTTGTACATGTTATTAAATTCTTTTCATTAGCATTTTCACCAGTTAATTGATATCCAATTAAATGGCATCTATTATACAAATATTTTCCATCTACAATATCATATTTAACAGTATGCCATCCAGACGGTTTAATCATTCCAATTGAAGTTCTATCTTCTTTAGGCATTAACTCTTTTCCAATACAAGAATAAGCAGTCCCTGCTCTTTTAAGATAATCTAAATTACTATATTTTTCAAAAACTTTAGTAGTATGCTCTTCTTCAGTAAAATAAGGAATATTGTTATTTATATAAACATAAGGCTTTCCATTATAATCAGGTATATTATCTATATTATAAATAACATTATTTATATTAAATAAATCATAAAAATAATTTCTTATATCTTCATTCCCATTTAACCCTAGACATGAAAATATCATAATAATTAAAATAGGAAATATAACCACACCATTTTTCTTTTTCATATCATACCTCAAGTATAATTTTAATATAATAAAATATTTTTATCAAGAAAAATAAATATAATGTTTAAGGTTGCAATTTGCGATCTTAAACATAATTAAATTATTATTTTTTAAGGTTGCAATTTGCAACCTTAAACATTTACCTTGATTAATTTAAGAAATATGTACAATTTTTTATACTTTTTTATGTGTTTTTATCTTATATGACACTACAAAATACATTCTAAGATTCAAGATCGCAAATTGCGATCTTGAAGATACTTTTATTAATACTTTGTTTAAGATCACAAATTGTGATCTTAAAAGATTTACTTAAAAAACTTTATTAAAATCAAAATATACACATTATTTTTAAAAATAGTTTGTATTTAATACCATAAGTCTACACTTTTTTATCTTTTTTTGTGTATTTTTATCTTATATGACACCACAAAACACATTCTAATGTTCAAGATCACAAATTGTGATCTTGAACATTAAATTACTAACCTTTGCTTTTCAAGGTTGCAAATTGCAACCTTGAACATTTGTTAATTTTGAAATTATTTTATTTAATATCTCCCTATCTTCTATTAAGCCTATATAAAAACATTTCTTACCTAAATCTTTAAAAGATGAACCACAAGTATATAAAATATCTTTGTCTATTATAATAAATCTATCATGAAATTTATTATTATTTATAAAAGTTACATTTTTATATTGCATTTCATACTTCTTTTTTAATGTATCATCTATATTTGATGATACAACCACTATATTAGTTTTAATATTCTTTAAAATATCTAATAATTCTTTACCAGCATAATTATCTATTATAATTATTTCCTTTTTAGCTTTATTTAATATATCCACAAATAAAGAATAAGCATCATATATTTGACCATCATAAAACACTGTATTAACTTTAGTATTATTATTTAATTTATTAAAAGATTCTTCTAATTTTAATATTCGATTTTCATGATTAATTAATATATTATTATTTAAATCTTTTGATATATACTTTCTCATATATACAAAAGCATTTATTATTTGAATATTTACTTTAACAGCAATATCACTTTTTAAAAGTCCTGATAACATCATTATTCCTTGTTCAGTTAAAACATATGGTAAATACTTTATATTATTTCCTCTTGAATTGTTATTTTTGTTTAAGGTCGCAATTTGCGACCTTAAAGATAATTCTTCTGTTTCTTCTTTTGTTAACTTAAAACAAAATTCCTTAGGGAATCTATCTATATTTCTTTTTATAACTTGATTTATTTTTCTCGTTTCAACTTGATAAAGTTTAGCAACATCTTTATCTAACATTACTTGTACTCCTCTTATATTATAAATCATATCTTCAATTACCATATTTTCTTTTTCCATTATTTCATACATAAATAGCTAATTCCTTTCTTATGTCCAAGGTCGCAAATTGCGACCTTGAACATTTACATAAAACTTTCACAAAATACATTAACATATATAAAAATACTTTGCAAATGACTAAATTTAACATTTCAACCACTTAAAAAGATGAATTATTAAAATTCATCTTAAGACTAAATTTAACTTTTCAAGTATTATTTTATCTAAACACTTACAAAGTATATAAATTTTATTTTTTTTATATAAATTCCATCTTATTTATAGCATTAACTTTAAAAACCAAGAGAGTTTTTATTATTTATTTTATAATTAAGTAAATAATTAATTATATAAGAATCATCTTCAAAACACTTATAAAAATTACCATACTTTACCAATACAATTATATCTTTATTATTACTTTTTATATCTAAATAAAAATCCTTTAATTTCATCTAAAACTCCTTAATTTTCAAAAATTTTTTTTATTCAAAAACTTTCGTGCATTAATCACATCTGTCTTTTGAAACATCACTTTTCTATCACTATTTCATCAAAATTATTTAATTTCTACTTCTTTCATTTTGAGTTCTTTAGTTCCTTTCCAACGAATACCCTTACATGGCTATTCATTGGAAATTACAAGACGCGAAGAACTGAAGTTGCCTGGGACACCATTAGCCTTGCTGAAGTAAAACACTCCTGCGCCTGAGCTGTCTAAAAACATTCCTCCACGTGAATACCAAGGATAACCACTTTCAACATAAATAGCAGCATCCCAATACCATTCTTGTGTTTCTGTTAAGGCATGGCCACTATAACCTATCACTGTATAGTTATTATAATATTTTTCATCTGGTAAACTACTAAATCCTGAATTACTTATTGTATTATTATACACTCCCATGACATATTTTTGTGAACCTCCTGACATATCATATATTCCATATATTGTTCTTGTTGTGGAGGCGTTTTTTCCAAGTTCTGTATTATATGCTCCATTTGTTTGAGATGAATTACTTCCTGCTGGAGCTCCATATCCTGTTATATGACCTTGTTTATTATTTATCCCTATTTCAGTACATAATGTACTACTAGTACATCTGCCATAGATACTATGTGTTAGATATGCTACTGCTCCCCATTCATTATTTTTGCTCATATGGGTATCTACTTCACTACTTACAAAACCAAAACTATTTCCTGTTTGTTCCATACTTCTTGAAGCATAAAAGAAATTACTTATATTATTATATCTTAAACTTGTTACATTTGGTTTTATTATTATTCCATTTGCATTACTACATGTTTCATTACTACACCCTAAATTATTAGCAGTTGAACTTGATGCAAGTGTTGTATGACTTATTTCAAACTTACCATACCAAAATCCACTTAACTGTTTATCTCCAAAGGTAAAGGCATCTATTGCTGTTTCATTTTGTTTTACAAAAGATACATCTATTGCTCCTGGATTATTTTTTGCTCCTCCATTATAATTGCTTGGAGTTACTGCATTAAACCTTGGTATCCATACCCACATTGTTGTTATATCATCCATTGGGAGAATTGTACCTGGGGTTGCATTTAAATAAGTTTGTCTATTTGCTTCTTTTACAGTAACAGCATTAGCCCACATTCCTTTATACTCCCCGCTTGATTCATAACTATACCATCTATATTCTTTTTCTGAATTATTCTTATCTGCTTTTTTCCATACATTATTTGCTTCATCATAATATACTGGGATCATATTTGATGCTAATAATGGTGCATTGGCTCCACTTGTGTCTAAACTTGCTGCTTTTTCTTTTATTGTTATTGGTGTATCTACTCCTACTACTTTTACTTTAAATTTATATGTTTCTTCATTTG
>OJMM01000829.1_pt1 | contig 19524 bp, 20 predicted proteins | sample 1597231 | NCBI WGS metagenome assembly OJMM01 (sample SAMEA2452128, study PRJEB22498) | human gut metagenome | reverse complement strand
CTGCACCGCTTACCATCTGTAAATCCTTGCGAACCTGCACTTCGCCGAGGTTCAACGCCTTGGCAACGGCTGCGGACGAAACATATTCCGCCTTGGACATATATTTGACAAAGTGAAGGTAATCGGGCAATCTGTTGAGCACCGAAACCGGGATTTTGTCGGCAGTGTTCATTTGCAAAACTCCTTTGTGTGTAAATGTGTTTGTGAGTATTGTCGCCTGCGCTTGCAACCTCCGTGGTAGCGGACAGCACATACGCAAGGCAACCGACAACGGAAACGCCGGAAACGTGGCTTTTCCTCGCCGCTTTTGTTATCGATACAATTATATCGATATAATCGATTTTTTGCAAATACTATTTTGGTCGAAAGACATATCAAAATTGATATAAAACAAACGTTTTAAGCCAAATTTGCTTGATTTACCGCAAAAATGTTGGTATAATTTAGTCGAAAATTGTAAAAAGTCCGATAAATGACCGCTCGACCCGAACAACACAAGGTCAAATAAAGAGGTAATTATGAACATTCAACACCTTAAATATGCCGTGGAAATTGCCAAATACGGCTCGATAAGCAAAGCAAGCGAAGCGCTTTACGTGGCGCAACCTAACCTCAGCCGCGCGATAAAAGACCTTGAAAAGGAACTGGGAATTGTTATTTTTGATCGTTCGGCAAAGGGCATTGTGCTGACCCCCGACGGCGAATTGCTGGTACAACAGGCAAAAAGCGTACTGCGCCACATAGACGAAATAGAGGATATGTTCCACGAAAACAGGTCGGGCAAATCGGTGTTTTGCATAAGCGTGCCGAGGGCAAGTTACATTTCGCACGCCTTTGCGGAATTCAGTAAGAAGTTGAGCGACCGCGAACAATGCGAGGTGTACTACAAGGAAACCAACGCTCTGCGCGCAATAAACAACATCGTGCACAGCGACTACAAACTGGGCATCATTCGCTACGCCGCGCGTTACGACAAGTATTTTAAGGATATGCTTGAGCAAAAGGGATTGGAATACGAACTTGTTGCGGAATTTTGCCACGTACTGATTACAAGCAAGGACAGCCCCCTTGCGGAAATAGATAACCCCACCGCCGCCGACCTGACAAACTACATCGAGGTTGCGCACGCCGACCCTTATGTGCCGTCGGTATCTATGGCGGAACTGAGGAAAGAGGAACTGCCCGAGGACGTAAGCCGTCGCATTTTTGTGTACGAGCGCGCCAGCCAGTTTGAGCTTCTCTCTTCGAACAGCCGCACCTTCATGTGGGTCTCGCCGATTGATCTTTTCCCGTGCCGCAGGAAACACTGGACCGCTACGGACTTGTACAATTGCCTTTCCCGGGCGAAAACAAGGTGTACAAGGACGTGCTGATTTATCCGCATGGATACAACTTTACGGAACTCGACCGCAGTTTTATGACCGAGTTATGTAACAGCAGACGTAAATTTTTGGGATAGGGTCGACTGCGCCGACGCAACTTTTTTGATTGGAGTAGCACGGCGAGCAAAAACACCATACACGGATTTTGTTAAGTGCAAAAGCCTTGTCTGCACCGCTTTCGCCACCGACGAAACATTACCAAAACGAGCAAACACAAGCACGCAAGTAAAAGCGTTTTGCACCTTTGGAATTGGATTATTTCAATTATTCAGGGTGTTTGCGAACAAAAATATACCCACGCGATGAGGCTTGTACCGTCACTGTAGCTTACCGCCGTACTTATGGCTTCTCTGCGGAAAAGGATATTCCGATATTGTCCGTGATGGCAAAGTTAACCAACGGCATAAATCGCTTTCACAAAAATTTGCAAAAAAAATAAAAAATAATATGCTTTTGACTGCACGTCAAAAAAGTTAGCGAATATCATTGACTATTTTTTCATAATTTGCTAAAATACTTGGGCAAGTGAAATTTGATATGCAACTTTTGCACCGCCGAATGTCGCCATGGCATGCCAAAGCAGTCAATTTGCAACAGAAACCTGACTTGCGCTACCGCTACAGCAAAAGCGGAAGAAACTTAATACGGAGAGATGGTCGAGCGGTTTAAGGCACACGCTTGGAAAGCGTGCGAGGTTAACAGCCTCCGCAGGTTCAAATCCTGTTCTCTCCGCCAAGATGAACCCAACTGAACCCGTAAAAAGGTTAAAGTTCGGGTTCATTTTTTTATGCTCAAAATACGGGTTCAAATCACAATTGCATAGCAAAAGGGATTTGAACCCACGATATTATTTTTCTGTAAATTAAAATTACGTTCCAATTTCTCCCCTATGATTATAGTAATTAAAAAGCAGGCCACCGTTGATGTCGGTGACTTCAGTGTTTTATGTTTTGATATAAGAATCAACTATATGTTGTGGTGATTATAATCTTTTTTGAATAATTAAATCCAAGGAGGAAGCCCAAGTGGGTTTGTAAATAATTCTATCTCATCGTTGACTTTTTCAATAAACCAATCATTATAGTTCCACTGGGCACTTTCGAAATTTTCGCCAAAAGTCAAATTGCAGTATCCTATAAAAAACTCTTTTAAGCCACTCAACAATGTATTGATTAATGTTTCATCAAAATTGATATAGAATAATGCAAGCTCTCCTTGGGCGTACTTGCGGTCCGCTTCAATCATTGCCTCCGGATAAGAGTTTTTTAATGCTTCATAAGTAGACAAGCTATTATGTTTTAAGAAGTTCCATATAGCATAAAGTTTATTATAAGCATCAAAAGATTTCAGAGATTTTACTTCCGTTTCTTTTATGTTTTTGAAGTTATAGAATACGTTTCTCGAAAAATTTTTTTCTTGCCAACCATTCTTTGTTAATACATTTATTGTAACTGCTTCAATTTTAGATGCCATTTGATGAAAGAATTGAGCGTATAAACTAAGCCAAAGCTGTTGTCTTTTTCCATTTGCAGTTATTTGAGCTTTTATATTTTCAATATTTGCAGTCATAGTTGCTTCAGCATGATCCATAATACCACAATTAAACAACTCCAAATCCGCAGGACATAATTCTTTTGGCTTGATTTCACTTATAGTTCGTTTGACCATAGGCAAAAAATCATCGTTCCATTCATTTCTTATTGAATTGATACAATCAATAAATAAATTACAAGAATATTCTTTCCAATGACGTTTACTCGGAACAAAATAATGAGTTCCCGCATTTCTAATCACTGTCAGTTGGTTTCCTGATAAATGGAAAAATTTATTAAATCGTACCGCGTCTACCTTAATTTTGTGTTCATCTTTATTCGATTTGATAAATACTCCGTAGTAACGAGTATCGTCACATTTGTTTTCCGATTTTAACTTCTCATATAAACGTAAATCGTTTGATTTCAACGCATCCTTTCTCATTAGATTGCTCCGTTCAACTAATTAAGGCATCCTGAAATAAACACAGGATGCCTTGGCTAAATTGATTATTCAGCATTAGAAATAAGTACTAACCACCATCCAGATTAAAATCGCTTAATCGCCAGGCAGAAATTTGGCAATAACGTGTCCAAATTCTCTTATTTATTTTATTATAGCAAATTGAAAATAAAAAATCAATAGCAATGTAGGTATTTCTCATATTTTAATTGCCTTTCGTCTGTGGTTTGTATCACAAGACAGCGAGAATATCAACTTCATCGCGAAAATAAGTACTTAAAAATCGAATATTTATTGAAGAGTCAGGCTCAATATAGAGTTTGGCTCTTTTTTTTATTTCTACGATACTTTTTTTCGCTGCGGATTTAACCTTTTCGTTGATATTCTCCATGGCAACAGGATTTACATATTATCAGCGTTTCGTCTTGTGATACTTCCCCCTGTGCCAAAAGGCAAATAAAAAATATGGAGGTAACTCTAAGATGAAAAAAGAAGTTTCTCAAAATGAATTCCGTAAGTACTATCTTTCGGAGTTCGAACTGTACGACGGTGAAGCGTTTATAACGTTCAATATCGTATCGATCAACACGGAAAAGCGTGAAATCGTTGTTGCGGTAACCGACCGTGGCAAGATCAGCGTCATCACCTATGACCTATTGACAGACAAAAACGGCGATATGTATTTCGAATACGGTTGCATGCTTGAAAAAGTCAATATCGCCGATTTTGAGGAGGCTGAATAATGAACGGAAATATTAGCATTGTTATCGGATCTTGGGGTTCGTACAACGAATGCAACGAAAGAGCCTTAGGCTCGAAATGGCTCGACCTTTCGGACTATGAAGAATGGGACGAAATAGTCGAAGAACTCAAAAAAGAAGGATTTGAGCTTGACGGTATCGACGAAGAACTGTTTATACAGGACGTCGAAGGTATCGAAGACGGCTCAATTAGTTGGGATTACGTCAATCCCGAAATATTGTTTAATACTTTGAAAGAATCGGGCGTTCTGGACGACGATTACAAATACAAAGTCTTTTGTGCTTTTCTCGAAGTCCGCAATTTCGACGATTTTGAAGAAAAAGTTAACTCGCACGGTGACCGTTGGGACGATTGTATCAATCTTTGGAGCGGTTACAGCTGGGAAGATTACGGAAAAGAAATGCTTGACTGCTGCGGCTATCAGATACCCGACCATATTTTAGACTTTATCGACCTTGAACGCTACGGAAAATACTGTGGCGAAGAAACACTGTCCGAATACAGCGACGGACTTATTGAAATATATTAAACATAAAAGGAGTTTTTACTATGAATATCACAATCGAAAATAAAAAACAAAAAGCAGTCGAACTTATGAACAGATTAGACATTTACAAACCATATATAAAAGGGTTCAAAGACAAAAACAGCGTGTGCTTCTATGAGAACTTTGGCGGATTTTGGGCTTACCAAGAACCGGAATTGATGGCTAAAATCAAAGAATTTGAAGAAAAATACAACGTGCTTGTATATGCCGTAACACACGAATACACCGAATTTGGCGAGTGTTACGACTTTTTATTTATCCCTGATTACGAAGAAGAATGGGATGAAATGCTTTATCCGCAAGGCAATATGTTTTACGCCTACGCTTACGTTTGGAATGTGGATGACGATTTCTGCTCAGAGTTCGGCACAATCGGTATTCGCTCGTTCGGCGGCGGAATTAAAAGAGTTGAGTGAGGTGCAATATGATGAAAATAACCATTGAATACAATGACAAAATTTTCAACTTTGAACAAGGCTATGAGACATATATCTTCTGCGCAGCAATAAACAATGATTTTGACAAGACACATCCAAACGAACTTAAAGATTTTGTCGTTCTTGTAGGAGAATGTTATCTCAAGGATTCAAATCAAACACCGCTTGGAGCGTTATCGGATTATATGGCGGAAAACTGGGACAAAATTAAAAATTTATCGCGTTATGATATTCTGTGGAAAAATTTTATGAACAACTTGACTAAGGAGCTTAAAACAATGAACGAATATAAAGCAATGGCACATATAAACTCGCTGAACGGCGAAATGGCGGAAATAACCGTCTTAGATAAAGTCGGCGATAACGATTACATAGTGGACTACAAGGGCGTGAAATGTCACGCCCTTTTTAATTGGTTCGTTTGCGCATACTACGCCGACGATATTTACACGAGGGTTAAACAATGAGATATATCTTCTACTATTACAACGAATTCGGCACTCTCACTCTGGATTATTGGGGCGATAACGAAAGAAAAACTTATGCTTATGTTTTTTACACGCTCAAACAAGCCGTAAAAAAATTCAGACAAGACAACGAATTATCTTACAAACACATAAAAATAATAAATTTATACGGAGATACGAACAATGGCTAAACTCAAAGATTTACAAAAATACATAGGTTACGAATTTTCGTCCGGTTGCTATACAGGCGACGACTACAAATCCTTTCAGACGAAGTACATAAACTTTCTGAAAAACATGTGCCGAAACAATCATTGGCAACTTATAAACGTCGGTAAAAATCACTACTGCTTTTCGGCTTTTATAAAAAGTTCGGAAAACAAATGCGTTTATTTCTCTATCCCCGACGTCAGATACTTTTCTAACGAATGGTACGACCACATACTTATCCGTACAACCGAAAACGAAACGGATTATCGCGGCGGTTTTAACAACTATACTTCGCTTGACGGTTTGGAAGGCGCGGTTGCAGATTTACTTGAAGATCTACCTTTTTAAGGAGCAAAACTATGATTGAATTAAACTTAGTTGCAAATACGGAACCCGAAAAACGGATTCTCGAATACTTACAAAACAACGTAAGCGAAACCCTCGCCGACAAAATAAATAACGGTACTCCGTTTGAAAGGGACGGCAAGCACCTAATCAACAAAAAGACGCTTGACGGTTTTATGAAATACGCTTGCGACGAAGCGAGAAAACTTGCCGAAAAAGGTGCTAATTCCGCCTGTATCGAAGACTCAGTTGTTTACGGTTGGGCGGTACACTTTTTTGAAGAAGAATCCATCGTAGACACCCTTTACAATTCCGATGGGACCGAATACAAACCGGTTGTAAAAACTATCACAAAGCAGACTGTGAAGCCTACAAAAGTCGAAACAAAACCGAAGCAAGTGCAATGGTCACTTTTCGATATGGTAAATGAAACAGCACAAGAAACCGAAGTTAAAGGTACCGCTAACGATACTTTAACCGAAGAACCTGATACTGACGACGAAGAATTCACCGAAGAAGAAAAACTCGACGCTATGCGACAGGTTGCTGAAGAAGAACAAACTCAAGCTGTTGAATCTATTACCGAAGAATCCCAAGGCAATCGGCTGTATCAGGATTACAGGCTGTATCAAAGCGAACGGCCTACGGCTGTTGTAGCACTTCGGTTGGGTGATTTTTATGAAGTTTTAGGTGACAATGCCGTTATGCTCGGCAATGAAATGAACCTTACTATTACGAGCCGCGACGTAGGCTTAAAAGAACGTATTCCTATGGTTGGCTTCCCCTATCATGCGGCAGAAAATTACTTTGCAAAAATTGTAAAGAAACACGACCTTTATATCGTTGAGAACGAACGCGATACGCAGTTTATTCCGAGCCTGTTATGTGTGGATAATCGACTTATAGACCAAGATACTGGCGAAATTATAGACGTTCCATCGACTGAAGATTGTACCGAAAAAAGACAATACGTATCGCCGAAACACGACCAAATCATCGATTACCTCATTGAACTGTTCGGCAACGAGATGGAGATAAAATTATGAAGATAGAAAAGATAAAACCCATTCCGAAATACATACAGAAAAAGATTAAGTTGTACGACGATAAAATGAAGTCGTCACAGCCCGGCAGAAACCGTTTTTATTCTTATCTGACCAAGAATGACGGAGAACTGGTTAAAGTCACCGTAGCCGTAAAAGAAGCTCACAAACAATGGCATTGCAAGCAAGTTGCAGTCCACGGCATTCACACGGACAAGTGTTTTGTCAAAGATATGAATTACACCTATATCGGCGGATATTCCGTAGGTTGGCATGCAGAAGGACTTACGACGTATCCGAAATGGTACGAATACGGCGAGTGGGGTTACACCACGGACGATCTTTTTGATCCCTATGCCCCGATTGTCAATCGGGATTATGTAGTACGACTTTCCGAATACAAATACAGTGCTTTTGATCGTTATACCGGTATCGACGTACTCAAATATTTGCGTACGTATGAAGAATTTCCGGAACTTGAATACCTTACGAAACTCGGTTTACACAACATCGCTTTGTCGAAGCAAATATTAAGGCTTTGCCGTAAAGATAAAAAATTCCGCAAATGGCTGGCTAATAATCGGCAAGATATTGTCTTATCAGACTATTACGTTTCTTCTATCATAAAGGCGTATAAAACCGGCAAACCCATATACGAAATCAACAATTTTGCAAAACGTAAGATAAAATTCGATCATGCCGACCAAATGGACAATGTAAAAACACTTGTAAAAAACGAAGTCGGAAAGTTTTTGGATTATATCGAAAAACAAAATACAAACTTTTACAGCTACCGCGATTATCTCAACGCCTGCGAGTATTTAGGAATAGATATGGCGGAAGATAAAAATCGCTATCCCCACGATTTCAAACGATGGCACGATATTCGTATCGATGAATACCGAACCGCTTTGGCTTTGGTAGACGAGCAAAAACGGCAAGCTTTATACGATGAATTTGCCGCTGTTGCAAGCAAGTATTTAGGGCTTGAATACAATAAAAAGTCGGTCTATATAGCGATTATCGCACAAAAACCGTCTGACTTGGTCCGTGAAGGCGAACTACTTCATCACTGCGTGGGACGTATGGGTTACGACCAAAAATTCGCTCGTGAAGAATCGCTTATCTTCTTTATTCGTACAAAGGAAGAACCGGATAAGCCACTTGCAACGGTAGAATATTCGCTGAAAAATCACGCGGTGTTGCAGTGCTATGCCGATCACGATTCCAAACCGAATGCAGACATATTAAACTTCGTAAATAACAAATGGCTGCCTTACGCCAACAGAAAAATCAAAAAATTAGCGGCTTAACGCCAAGGAGAAAACTATTATGTCAAACTATTTCAGAATTACAGGTTATTGTCCTGAAAAAGACTTTTCTTTCATTATGGATTGCTATGGGAAATTCGAGAAAAAGTGGCAATTCTCAGCCGAACTCGTAAAACGCGGACTTAAGATTATAGAAGTGTCCGACGATGAACAGTTTCTTGAGGGAAACATACCGCTTTTAGCTAATCCGACAAATAAATTCGTTCTTCGAGCCTATGCAGACGGCAAACCCGAATACGTTACTCAAACAATTCGCGGAATCGAATGCAGTGCAGTGAAGTTAGGCGACAAAAGCTATATCCCCAATAAATCAGATGCTTACAACTTGTAATCAACTCAATACAAGCTAAAAGCCGGGAGAAGATTTTACCTTTCTCTCGGCTTTTACACACATTACATGCAATACCTATCAGTAATTATTGTTTCAATTTCAGACATTGAATAACCAGAGATATCCAAAATCATACATTCGATAAGAACTAACCCACACAAAAATGCACAGACAGATTCATCAGTAAATTCAATCAAACCACCGTGCGCATCATTATTTCGAAAAGAAGCGAATTCGCTACCGAGACAATTTTCATTTTTTAGCGGGTAACGTTCTTTCAGCTGTTTTATATATCCATCTAATGCTTTTTTGTATTTTTTTAAACATCTACAATATTGTGTCGCAACTGAATTTAAATCATGGTTAAGAATCTCTATGATATGATCATAATATTTCACGTATTTTGCGGAGCGATTGTTAGTTTTCCTGTCATTATCTAAGAGATTGGCAATTAACTCTATAGTATTCTTTTTAAATATATCTTTATTGTTTAACCCTTTAAAAACTATTTCATAGTTATGCTCAAACGCACCACAAACTTTTATATAACTCTCCGGAGTTATATATTTTGCCTCTGTATTATCTTTAGCTATATAATTATAATTTAGTTCATTTTCGCAAATTTTAGAAAATAGAGTCCCTATGTTATTGAGTAAACTGCTTATATTATATGTTATTTTTAAGTCGCTTTCTTTTCCTGCATTATCAATAAAAGAACCTACTTTTTCAAATTTTCCATCTTCATTTACAAGACTAACTTCAATTTCATCAAAATAGATATCCATTTGCTTCATCAAAAATTGAAATATTTTTCTTACAAAATTATACAGCGGTAATATATCTTTTATTTCCTTTTCATTTTTTGAACTAATCGAAAAATACGATGTCAATTCTCCTAAATTATTCGACTTGGAAGTGATCGATCCTGGAAGATACACACCAAAAATACATTCATAGTTTTCTCCAGCAATCAATGTATTAAATCTTACATCAGTTTCTTCAAAACTTTTCAGCTCAATTTTCTTTGAGCCGTCATAAAAATTGTAAAATTCCTTTGAACTGTCATATTTTAATTTTTGGATAGGAGGAAATAATTGGTTAACGATTTTTCCTTTAAATAATAGACGATTAAATTTGGTATTATATCCAAACTGATTAGGAATAAATATTTGCGCTGGAACTATTATTGCAGAATGATTGAAAACATTATTTCTACAATAGTTGTTAAATAATCCAATCGTACCACCTAATGTAAAATTTGCAGATAAATATTCTTTCCTAAATGACGTTCCAACAAGTGAACCATTGTAATCTAATAAATTTAAGTTCAATGTTTTTCCATCATAGTAAAAAGAATACTTATCATTATCGCTAAACACCTTTTCAATAAGTCCACTAAATTTAGGAGATTCCATCGTAGCTTCCTTTTATATTCTTAATCTGAGATTTTATTAGATTTCAGTCAACTTGCTCGTAGTAATAAGAGTAGTCGATTCCTTTCATAAAGATTTCGCGATTGTTTATATCGTCGGTCAATGCACCTTTTATAAGTTTGTAAATATGCGAGGAATCCACAGGGCTTTCTTGCATCGCCGTAAGGTATTCCTTCTTATCGATTTTACTCCAATCGGTACACTTTTTAAGATTCTTTTTCAGAATCAAATCCAACCAGATACGAGTACTTCGCCCGTTCCCTTCCATAAACGGATGAGCGACGTTCATTTCCACGTATTTTTTTACTATGTTTTCAAGTGTGTCTTCGGGCATTTTTTCGATCAACCGTAAATTATCCTGCAAAAACATAGCGGGAGCGAACGCAAAACCGCCTTTGGCAATATTAAGCGTGCGGATTTGCCCGGCAAAATCATATAATCCGCCGAATAAATACGCGTGAATTTGTTGTAAGCCTTTGACTGTTCCGACTTCGATGGCGTCTATAAAAGAACTATCGAACAAAGCGTATGCCTTTTGTTTGCTTTTGCCGTCAATCGTATCGTCAGACCGCGTAAACCAACCGATAAACTCTGCGCCGACCTTGCTCGGAAATTCTGCGGCAAGTTTAATAACGCCGTCGGAATCCAACGCGTCCGACATATACTTTTTCCCGTCGGCAGCGGTTAATTTCAGTTGGGTAGTGGCACTAACCAACTCGCTGTTTTCTTTTTTTAGTTTGGCCTTCAGGTATTTCCAATAGTTACGGCATTTTTCGTAATTATCTTCCTTTCTGATTGCCCCGATAATATCAAGAACACTGAAATACCACTTATTGTTTTTCTCGTTCCAAGCGGCACGCACTTCTTTATCGTTAAAAAATCTGATTGATATTTTCATCGGCATTACCATTACTCCTATAAAGTAGAATTTTATCCGTTAAATTATCTGATTTTATCGCTGCTCGTTATCCTTTTTCTTTCTCAATTCGGAATAAAGTTCTTTACCCATAGCCTGCATTACTTTTTGCTTAAAATCCGAATCCTCATACAACTTTTTGAAAGTATCATTATTTTCTAAAAAGCATTTTGCGACAATTTCCATAAATTTTTCAGGGAAAAGACTGTTAATAAACATTTCCGGATCGTTGCTCAATGCATAACGCTGATACTTTTTTATCTCGGTATCGTTCATAAACATGTTCAGAATACCGGAAATGATAACGCGATCGCTGTCGGTAAACTCTCCGTTATACTTATCGTTTACTTTTTCGATAATTCGTTCAAGCGTATCTTTTTTCTTTTTTCTGACAGGCGCATCGGTGCTGTTGCCTGGCTTAAATTCTCCGTTTTTCTCAAGTTGAATAGAACCTCTAAACGACTCTTTCAAAGACTCGAATTCCAAACGAATTTTATCGTCCAAAAGGTACTTGTTCGTTTTTTCGGCTGGCAAATACGAAATCAAGTGACTTGTAAACAGGTATTCTTTGAAGAGTTCTTCATCGTGTATCCTAACAAGTTGCGCAATAAAAGAATAGGCTTTATTAAATTTTTTAATAAGTCCGCGGTACAAGAATTGTTTATCTTTATCAAGTTCTATGTATTTGTCAACGACTGATTTGAGAAGGCTTGAAAGTTTTCCCGACGTCGTTCCCGTCTGTTTCTTTCCGCTTTGACTTGACATAATGTTGTAAAACTCATCAACTACAGCAAAGTCATAGAGCATATATTCGTTGATTTTTGTTCTAATGTCGTAAACTTGGTTGTAATCCGTTATGCCGTCAAGAACTGTATCTTCGTAAAATTGCGAAAACGCTTTTTTAATCTCTCCTTCGGTATTCACAAAGTCCAAGACAAAAGTATCTTCCTTGCCACGAGTTGTTCTATTCAATCTCGATAACGTTTGAACGGCATTAACGCCGGCAAGTTTTTTGTCAACGTACATAGAGTGAAGCAACGGCTCGTCAAAACCCGTTTGATACTTGTCCGCAACAATCATAATTTGATACTTATCGCTTTTTATTGCCTTCCTGAACTTTTTATCAGTATTGATAGAGTGTCCGTCTGCATCGATATTAAGATTTGCTTCGGTATATTCATTATCGAGATCGTCGTCAAATTTAACAGTGCCCGAAAACGCGACCAAAACGTCGACGTTATGGCATTCTGCAGGATGGCTTTTGATATAATCTTTAATCGCCCAATAATAACGCACGGCATTGTGTCTCGAATCCGCAACAACCATAGCCTTCGCGTAACCGTTTATTTTTTTGATGCCTGACTGCATAAAGTTGGACATAATGACATCGGTTTTATGTCCGATGGTATAACCATGTTCTTTGTAATACCTTACAAGAGCCTTTTGTGCGGGTCCTTCGATAAGTTCAGGGTTCTCATCCGTAACCTTAACTATTCTGAAAGCCTCTTTAATCGTCAGATAGTCCTGCAAAACGTCCAAAATAAAGCCTTCCTGAATCGCTTGCTTCATCGAATAAACATGGAAAGGCTTAAATTTCGGCTTGCCGTCAACCGATTTTTGCAAATTATCAATACAGCCGAACGCTTCCAAAGTTTTTGGCTTGGGTGTTGCAGTAAACGCTAAAAAGGTTTGATTGGAGTGTTTCCCTTGCGCGATAAGATTATCAAGGATATCGCCTTCGGTCAGATCGTCAACATCAACACCTTCTTCGTCTGCATATTCTTTTAATGCTTTGTTTTTATCTAAAAGACCTGTTTTTAACGCAAGAGCGGTTTTACCATTCTGTCCTTGATGAGCCTCGTCGATTAACACGGCAAAACTTCTACCCGACAAATCATCAAAATCCTTATAAGCAAATAAAAACTTTTGAACGGTACAGATAATGATTCTCTTTTTGTCGTTGATAGCATCTTTAAGTCCTCTTGAACCTTTCTTTTCGTCAATAGCTTCAACAAGTCCCAGAGTATGGTCGAATCCGTTGATTGTATCCTGCAATTGCGAGTCTAAAACGACTCTGTTTGTAACAACAATGACAGAATTGAAGACAGGTTTATTTTCTGCATCAAAAAGGGAGGCAAGCCTATACGAAATCCACGCTATGGAGTTTGACTTTCCGCTACCTGCCGAATGTTCAATTAGATAATTTTTACCTGCGCCATTCGTTTTTATATCGTCCACGACTTTATGAACGACATCAAATTGATGATAACGCGGGAAAAGAAGTTTTTCTTCGATAATTTCTTTAGGTTTTCCGTTGACTTCGACTTCTTTTTTCTCTTTGACGAAAGATACAAATTTTCTTATTAAATCGAGAATGGAATCCCTCGTCAAAACCTTTTCCCAAAGATACGAAGTAGAATAACCGTTCGGATTTGCAGGATTGCCTTTTCCGCCAGAATTGCCGGCGCCATTTGAGCCTTGATTGAACGGTAGAAAATATGTATTTTCGCCTTTAAGAACGGTAGTCATCCACGTTTCGTAATGATCCACGGCGAAATACACGAGAAAACGATAATTCAAGCGAAAAATCTTTTCTTTGCACTCTCTTTTCTTATATTGAACGATAGCATCCTCGAATGTCTGCCCGGTAAATTGATTCTTGAGTTCGAGCGCGATAACGGGGATTCCGTTTACTGATACGACCATATCGATAGTTTCGTTGGTCGCGGAAGAAAAATAGAATTGCCGAGTTACGGAAACGATGTTCTTTTTATATAATTCATTATCCTTCTCATTTAATTCCGATTCGGGCTTAAAGTAACATACTTTCAATTTAACGCCCATATCGGTAATTCCGTTACGCAAAACATGTATAAGTCCGTGATCTTGGACCTCTTTTTCAAACCTTGCGGCAAGTTTCACTTTTGATTGTTCGCCGTAGAGCGTTTCGTATCTTTTCCACGCTTGCGGTTGCGTCGATTTTATAAAATCCGCCAAAACATCTATATAAAGATTTTTGTCGCGGTCGAAAACTTGAGAATACACCCACGTTCCGGTTGAATCTTGCTTGGAAAACCGCACAAGTCCACCGCTTGTTATCATAAATTCCTCAATATCTTGCTCAAATCTTTTCTCACGCAAATCTACGTTAGGCATTACCTGATACCCCCTTATTTTTTCGACTGATTATCAACAAGGTCACCGCTATACCAATCATTATCAGCATTACAACACCAATAACTATTGCGATAATCAACAGATATTTTTCCAGAAACATTATAAGCCACGAGAGTAAGAACGAAATTATCGTCGATATAATGAAATATACAATTTTCATTGCGCTGCTATTGAACCACCCTAAAGCATTAAATAATACCCCGACAAGCGCATATGTAATGAGCCATGTTCCATACTTGGCAACTAATTGCCCAAAAACAGAAATATCGGGCGAATTGTAATTGAGTGTAATAAGCCACACAAAAACTTTTGTAATCGGCTCAATCAATCCGCTTGTACATATAAAAATCAAAATCGCAAGTGCAATTATTGAACTTATAGTTCTTCTCATTTGATAATACCTCTGTTTATTATCCCGAACGTTTTTCTTGTATGATAGTCAGTATCCACCAAATTGTAATTGAAAAAATCAAACTTTTCCTTATCTTTGGAATAGCAGATTTCTGCCAATCTACAAATCTTCCAGCACATATTTCTTACATTGATACAAAATTCTTTATTAACTGCCTTATCGTTACCGTTTTCATCTTTAATTATTTCTGCCTGCGCCGAACCTGTAACAATACTTGCGCCTTCTATCTGACGATAGAGAAGCTCAAAATACACAATACCAAACTCATTATCTTTGATATTTGGATTGCCCTGATGAAGAAGTGAACACCTCAAAGAATAAACAAGTTCTCCGCTTAAATACGGCATGCCGATTTTTGCGCTTTCTTCATCGTGTTCGTATTGACCGATATATTCGTCAAACCATTTTACATATCTGCGTTTGTTTCCTAATGTAGGGTAATAGGCTTTGCCGCAAATATCGGGAAGAGTCAACGCAAGAGAAAGCCCTGCTATGCAACACCCGTTATCGAGACACACATTGATTTCTCTTATAATCTCATTTACCATCAAACAACTTCCTTTTTGCCTGTTACACATTCGTAAATAAGCGACTTTTTATACTCGTTAAGCATATCAATTTTCTTTTGCTTTATTTTTGCTAACGTGTCAATTTCGCTGCATTTTTTATCCAAATAATCCGCAATTTCTGTTTGAATACAAGTATTTGGATAGGTAATATAAACATCGTTTAATTCCGTCTGCGTCATACTAGGCAATACACTACCACTTTTGAAGAAATCAAAACAAATAAGGCTTTTTGCACAGTAGAATAAGTACTTCGGAACAATTTGTCTTATTGAACTTGTGTAAAACATTGTGTCTACAGTCCAAAAATCACCGCTGACAAGCATTGGCTTATCAATAGTCCCTTTACGTCCCAACAACAACGATATTCCGCTAAACAAAGGTTTATCTGTATATTTGAAAATACCGCCAGAGCCATAAACAGGGATATTTCCACCGTCAACCTCTATTTCTTTGCCGTTAGATATTGTTGCAACATTTTTTATTCTACAAGTACTCCAATTTTCTGGAATTTCACCGATCCATTCAACGCCGCTGTCTTTCATAGGAGCAGACTTATCAAGCCCTTTGGTTACGGCTTCAGTAATAACTGCTTGTTTATATTCCTTTAACTTTTCGATTTGTTGATTTTCGATTTCTATCAAATTGTTTGCTTCCAATATTTTTTTGTTGAGAAAATCAAAAATCTTTTTTTGCATTTCTAATGAAGGCAGAGGGAGCATTATGCTTTTCATTTCTTGCCATCTTGTCGTCCATAAATCCGCAACAATACCATGCCCCCATCTATAAAATTCTTCTGCAAAACCATAATTTTTCAACAAATAGTTCATATAGTCGTTATATATAACGTTACCGTCTTTCGCATAAAGAATAAGATTGATAAGAGAAACAGAGCCATTCAACGGAGCCACACCACAAGACTGCTTTCTGTCGGAACGGGAGTTTATTGCAAAGTCACCAATCAAAACAAGTTTACGATCATCGCTAGCGTCGCTTTTGGCAACAGATTCCATTTGAGGAACTACGCCACCTCTTGAAACGGATAGTGGAGCAAAGTCTTTATCACTCACTTTTTCGTTTCGTAGATTAAATAATTGCCCAATCTTATTTAATTGCCAACTATCTGGTATAGCCCCGATCCATTGTATATTACTATTTTTCATTTTTTTCTCAAATCTTCCTTATTTTCAGCTGTTTGCACAACATCGGCATATAATTGTTCCTCTTCATGCCTGTCTACATACCATTGTTTAAGCAGCAATTCTATCATTTTTTGGAGTTTTATCGCCTCATCTTGGTCAATGTCAATAATCAGGTTAACATCATTCTCCATGTGTGCCCCTATATTACCGATTTTACGTATACCATCCAACGCCTTCCATTGCATATCGGAAATTTTATCTTTCAGTGAAGATATCTCGGCATTGAGATTTTTTTCTTTAATATTCCAAAAATCGTGTATCATACCTTGCAAACATCTTCTAAACAATGTTGCTGCCGCTTTGGGCGATTCTTGTATAATTGCACAACCTTCTTCGTAATCATTTCTTATTTGCTGCGGTATATATGTTGGAAAATGCTTACAATTTACATGAGGGAATATATCATACTGTTTTTTTGTGAATGGATTCCACGCTATTATGGTGGTTTCCTGACAATCCCCATTTATGCATCTTAATATATACAACTCAACACAAGCATCTTCGTTTGATATCATTCCGTTAATAGTATCACGAAATGCATTGCTTGCACTTAACTTGTCGTAATAGCTACCGTCAAAACTCTGTTTGCAGCCGCAATGAGGGCAAGTATAAGTTTTAAAATTTTCATTAAACTCAATCATTCTCCCAAAATCTCCTTCATTAGCTTGCTTTCTTCTTCGGAAAGCTCCTTAAACTCGGCAAAAATATCGTCACTTTTTCTCGGCTCTACAAACTTATAGAAGATTCTCGTAAATGGGATTTCGTAACCGATTTTGTCTTTACTTCTATCCATAAAGGCATGCCGATTAAAAGGAAGAACGTTTTTCTCAAAATAAGCGTCAATATCTTCCGTAAGAGGCACTATTTCGCTGTCGGTTTTCCCTTTTACAGCAATAGGTTTACCCTTTTTCAAAACTTCGTTCCCGTTCTCATCGGTTTCCGCCGTTTCAACAGTAACTTTTGTATATCCGAAATAAGCATTATCGAAAATTTTTGATTCAACCGCTATTTGACTGTTTTCATCAGATGCGAATACGCTATCCGAATAGTCGGTATAGGCTTTCAGAATCAGATTGATGCATGCGTCGTCTAAATCTACACGTTTATTACCAATATTTTTTCTTCTTTTAACATAGCATTTAGAAGCGTCAATTAGTTGCACCGTACCTGTTCTGTTTGTGGGTTTATTTTTGGTAATCACCCAAATGTAAGTAGCAATACCCGTGTTGTAAAACAAGTCGTTCGGAAGTTGAACGATACATTCCAAAAGATCGTTTTCGATGAGATACTTTCGGATATTGGAAGGACCGCTGCCGGCATCGCCGTTAAAAAGTGACGATCCGTTCTGAATGATAGCCATTCTGCCTGTATCTTTCAATTTTTTCACGCCGTTGAGCATAAACAACATCTGACCGTCGCCGACAGCTGGAAGTCCGGGCCCAAATCTTCCGTCGTACCCGAGTTTTATATATTCTTCTTTAACGGCTTTTTCTTCGCTTTTCCAGTCAATGCCAAAAGGCGGATTTGAAATAATATAATCAAAGGTATAACCGCCGAATTGATCGTTATCGAGCGTATCACCCTGCTTCATATTGGAAGCGTTATAGCCTTTTATAAGGGTATCTGCTTTTGCAATCGCATAAGTTTGCGGGTTGAGTTCTTGTCCGAAAATCATAAGATCGGCATTTTTGCTGACCTCTTTCAATTTTTCGTCAAGGCAGCCAAGCATTTGCGATGTGCCCATAGCCATATCGTAAGCGGTTTTTGCACAACCGCTTTTTTCAATTTCTTTTTTTTCGGGAGCAATCAAAAGTTCCGCCATCAAATAAATAATATCTCTGGCGGTGAAATGAGCTCCGGCTTGCTCGTCATAACTTTCGGAAAACTTTCTGATGAGTTCTTCAAAAACGTAGCCCATATCGGTTGAAGTAATTTTTTCAAGCGACATATCTGCGTTAGCGGAATTAAACTCTTGTATTACAATAAAGAGTTTTCCATTTTCAGCAAGCGTTTTAACTTCATCTGCAAGTTTGAAGTTAGCAATGATATCTTTAACGTTATCGGAAAATCCTAAAAGATAATCATTGAAATTGGACTCGATATTCTCGGAATCGGAAATAAGCTTTTCAAAATCAAATTTAGACGTATTGTAAAAATCATAACCAGAAGTCTTTCTTAATACGGTATCTTTCAGGTTATCATCGATCGGCATTTTTTTGAGTTCTTCGGCTTTTGCAACAACTGCCGCTTTAGTTTTTTTCAAAATATCGTCAAAACGTTTAAGGACAGTAAACGGAAGTATCACATTACCATATTGATGAGGCTTATATAATCCAACCAAATGAGTAGCTATATTCCAAATGAGATTTGCCTTTTCTTGTATGTTGATATTCGTTTGCTTTTGTATATCTTTAATCGTCATTATTTTATCTCCTCAGTGTTAATGCCGTTTTCTTGAAACAGATTTTTCAATCTCTCTTTTGCAAGTAGGGTTGGTTCGTGATGCCCTTTTTCCCAACGGTTTACCGTGCTAAAAGAAACTCCGAGCAATTCTCCCAACTGTTGCTGAGAAATATTCATTTTTACCCGAAGTGCCAATATCATTTTTGCGTAATCAATATTCATAAATCTTCACCCAACAGCGAATTTCTCATTATATGATACATTATAGCACTTTTTGCAGAAAAAATCAATACCTATTAGGGTATCAAAATAAAGAATCGTTTTTTCAATTTATTGACTCGATTCCACTGTTATACAACGAATGTCTTTACACCTATTTTATCACACCAATCATGCCATACGTAGGTCATAATTAAAAACTTTTTTTGTCTTTTTTTCATATCACATCAAGGTTACTTAATGTCACATTGAAATCACATTGAAATCACATTGAGATTACAATGTGAGTACAGGGCGTGTGCTTGTCTTGATACAAGTCGTCGGAGCTTTGCTCCGCCGAGACAAG
>OJMM01000828.1_pt1 | contig 19544 bp, 19 predicted proteins | sample 1597231 | NCBI WGS metagenome assembly OJMM01 (sample SAMEA2452128, study PRJEB22498) | human gut metagenome | reverse complement strand
CCTTAGAAGCATTGTAAACAACGAAATCCGGCTCAAAGTTCTCAAGCTCCTCAGCGGTTGGCTTGATGAACATGTTTGTAACGAAATGTGCCTGCCAAGCTACCTCGACGATGAAACGGATTGCCATACGGGTATCCTTGTTTGCACCACAGAAAGCATCAACAACATACAGCTTCTTGTTAGAAAGCTCCTTGATTGCCAGCTCTTTTACGGATTTCCATGCTTCCTGAGTAGCAGGATGGTTGTCATTCTTGTACTCATCAGAAGTCCACCATACAGTGTCCTTAGAGTTCTCATCCATAACGATGAATTTGTCTTTTGGGGAACGACCGGTGTAGATACCTGTCATAACGTTCACTGCACCAAGCTCGCTGACCTGTCCTTTCTCATAACCTGTCAGTTCAGGTCTTGTCTCTTCCTCAAAGAGTACCTCATAAGAAGGGTTGTAAACAATCTCAGTAGTTCCGGTAATGCCATACTTGCTTAAATCAATTTGTGCCATGTTTCTTAACCTCTTTTCTTTAATTTTGTACGGATTAATAATCCTCTGCGAATGCAGAAATTATGAAACTGTTCCTGAAAGTGACCTAATCTAAGCCACTCTTTTTCAGAATACCATATAAAGATGCGAAAATCAATAAAATTTTGTAGAGGAGGGGAATACTTTAGAGAAGGAGGTGATGAAAATGGCAGAATATTATAAAATTACAGACAGGCTTGTTCCGGTCACATGGGAGGAGTGCCAGAAAGCACCGGAGGAAACATATCTGGCAAGGCTTACCCGGAAAGAAACCGAAAAGTCCCGATTCCTGCACTCTATCGGTTATGGTGCGGTTTTCGGGACTTCTAAGATCCATCTGTGTAAGGTGGAAGCATATATGCGTTTTTTATATGGAACGTATCTTACTCCTGACCGGCGGCGGATGGAGGACGCCTTTTGCTTTGTATTTGATGACAGGCATCTTTATCTGGTGGAGGAAGGCGAGCTTGCGGGAAATCTTTTGTGCCGCCTCAAAAAGATTTTTGAGCAGGAAAACGCCGGAACGGGCAGTGTACTGACGGCGTTTCTGGGACAGCTTCTGCAGAAGGATCTTCTGCATCTTGAAAAGATCGAGGACAGGCTGACGCATTTGGAAGATGAGGTGCTTTCCGGCAGGATTGTCGATTTTGAACAAAAGATCATCGGTTGCAGAAAGGAGATCCTCAAGTATGCACATTATTATCTGCAGTTGCAGGACATGGCAGATATCCTGATGAAAAATGATTATGGCGCATTTTCAGAGGAAGATCTACGTGCATTGCGTCTGCTTCGGGAAAAGACCGGAAGACTTCATCAGGAGGCGATCATGCTGCGGGAATATTCCACACAGGTGCGCGAGGTGCATCAGGCACAGATAGAGATCAGACAGAATAAGATCATGAAGACCTTAACAATCGTGACAACGATCTGTCTGCCGCTTACGCTGATCGTCGGCTGGTACGGTATGAACTTTCGCAGGATGCCTGAGCTGTCCTGGAAATACGGTTATCCGGCAGTCGTCCTTCTGAGCCTTTGCATTGTTGCGCTGTCACTGTATCTGTGCCGCAAAAAGAAGTTGTTTTTCTGATAAGCGGTTTATACGGAAATCTTATTCGGTGATCAGATTTTTTTTGATGAAGCGGGCAAATTTCTTCTGACCGGTAATGTTTAAGTGGATGCCGTCCTGATAGAACCAGTCCGGATGCTTTCCGCCTTCCTTTGACCAGGCGATCACATGGACGTTTTGATTGGCTGCGGCGACTCTTCGGATAGTCTGATTGACATCCTTTTGAACCGGGAGGTCGCGTCCGTAAGCATCGATCCAGTAGATCGTACGGTCCGGTCCGAGGTAATCGATCAGCTTCTGACCGGTAGCTGAGTTAAAGTTTCCGTTGGTGCCGAGTGCGATGATCACGGTATCGCCGAGCCGTCCCTTTTTCTGAAGCTTTTTGGCGGTGTCGAGTGCCTGTACGACCTGGCGGGATACCTTTGCGTCGATGACGGCATTTTTGTAAAGCTTCTTAAAGGAAGGAGCGGCACCGAGGAAAACGGAATCGCCGATTACTGTGATGGAGGATTCATGAATATCAGGAACCCGTGGAGCGGCAGTCTGCTTTTTGGTGGCGGCAGGTGTCTTTGCTGCAGCGTAGGCAGGAGTCGCCTCTTCCTTCTCAAGCTCCCGCTCATTCTGCATGAGTTCGTTTTCTAACTGGGATGTGTCGGAGGATGGCGCACGGAAGATTCCGTAGGCGCCGATGCTGATGCCGATCACTAACAGGGCGATTCCAAAAGAGCGAAAATATTTCATTGATGTTTTTGTCTGTTTTTTCATGATAGTATGTCTCCTTTTTCATTAAGATGATAGTACGTTTTGTAATAAGATGATTGTCAGTTGTGCAGTCCGGTCAGAATCAGCACGATGACCGGATAGTGCCACAGGTAAATATAGTAGCTGTATTTGCCAAGCCATGCTGTCTGTGCAGAAAGCGGCAGATCATGAAACAGGGCTTTGTGGTTCTCAAAAAAGAGGATCACAAAGGCAAAGAAAATGCTGATCAGAAACATGCCGCCGAGATAGAGAAGCGGTGCATTTCCGGATACCAGCAGGAATAATAGGAAAATAACGGCAAGCATACCGGCAAGAATGGGAATCTCGCATTGTGCCGGTTTCGACGTACGAAGCTTTGGAAAGCTGTACCGCAGCGCACCGAGGAACATTCCGAGAAATAAGGAAAAGCCCATAGTGTCTGTGCCGTAGTAAACTCTGGACGGATCCTTGCCCGGATGATAGAGCATAAGCATTGCGGCAAACGAAAGGATTGCAAGCAATGCAAAAAGGAAACAGGCGTGTTTCGCACCGGCATGCCTGCACAGCTTCTTATATAAAAAGAACAAAAGCGGCCAGAGCAGATAAAATTGCATCTCAACCCCGAGAAACCAGAGATGGGTAAACGGAGAGGCGTTTGTCAGGTGTGAAAAATAAGAGGCATCCTGCTCAATCTGCCACCAGTTATTGTAGCCGAGAAAGATGCTTAAAATCTGTTCCCGGATGCCGATCATCTGCCGGCTTTTCATCAGCGTCATCGCGCAACAGACCAGCATGACCATGATGAAAAGAGGCGGTATGATACGTCTGATCCGCTTTTTGTAATAGTCCATGACAGGAAAGGTCTCGGTGTTCAGATAAGAGGTGCTTGTCGTAAACATCAGATAACCGGACAATACAAAGAACAGGGGGACTCCGAGAAAGCCACCCGGGAAAATGGAGGGGATCAGATGGTACAAAAAGATACCGATGATCGCAATCCCCTTTAACATATCTAATCCCTTCCGCTTTGGAAGATGCTTTGTCTGTACTTGATTTGCTGTCGTCATTGTGAATGAACCTCCTGTTGATTTACTTTGTAAACCAAAATATACAACCGCTGGTTTAAAATGTCAACCGTTTTTTGAAAATATTTTACTAAGACTTCCCATACCAAGGACGGAAATTCGCCCATAATATTTCTTATGTCCGGTTATTTAGAAATCATATTTTGCCTGCCAATATATTAAAAATCCGTGAGCTATGACTAAAAAATTGTCTTGTCACTTACGGATTTCGAAAAATCTGATTGCTTTGCTGCTTTGATCTTCGATAAACGCATCCTGCCGTACTCGCCCCGAGGTGGGAATCAGATGTTTCGAAAGGCACTTGCACCCGCCGGTACTTACGCCCCGGATTTTGCAAATGATATAGATACTCCATTGAATATCCGGGGCGTTATGTACCGCTGCGTGGTGCAGTGGTAGCGGGAGCGTGCCGTCCGAAATAGCTGAGCCCACCTATGGGGCTCAGTCGTGCGGATGCGTATTTATCAAAGCATTGCAAAGCAAAGATTTTTCAGAAATCCTACTGATCTGCGTCAATTTTTTAGTCATAGTTCACGGATCAACTGATTTCTCAGGCAAAATTGATATTTTATTTTCCGGACATAAGAAATATTATGGGCATACATCAATTTGAGATATGGGAAGTCTTAGTTATCTTCTTATAATATTACAGTCCGAGGATCTGTTCAACCGTCTTCTGCATATCCTCAGTCTCACATACGGTATCGTGAAGTACCGGAGCACTGCGGATTTCCTCCACCGCCTTTGGCACCTTTGTACCGGATACCTTCTCTAACTCATCGATCAGATCAAAGTCATCCATACCCTTGTACTTGTCATCAATGGCTCCCATAACGCTGGTACCGAACTTATAAGGACTTGCTGTTGATGCGATGATCGTCTTGGCACTGTCGCTGGTCTTTTCCTTATATGCATGATATACTGCGGAAGCAACTGCCGTATGGGTATCCATCACATAACCGGTCTTCTCATAAACACGCTTGATCTCTGCGGCGCACTCTTCTTCGCTTGCCCAGCCTCCGACGAAATCCTTAAGCTGTGCCTTCATATCATCTGTCAGCGAATACTTTCCGGTAGAGGAAAGGGCATCCATCATAGCTGCTGTTGCGGCGGCATCCTCTCCGGCAATCTTAAAGATCAGTCTCTCCAGATTGGAAGAGATCAGGATATCCATAGATGGAGACGTTGTCAAAATGAAATCACGGTTTCTGTCATAAACGCCTGTCTCAAAGAAATCAAACAGGACTTTATTTTCATTGGATGCGCAGATCAGCTTGCCAACCGGAACACCCATGTTCTTTGCATAATAAGCGGCAAGGATATTTCCAAAGTTACCGGTCGGTACAACGAAGTTGACTGCTTCGCCCTCTTTGACTACGCCCTGACCAAGAAGTCTTGTATAAGAATATACATAATAAACAACCTGCGGCACCAGACGACCGATATTGATGGAGTTAGCAGATGAGAACTGATATCCCTTATCCGCCATTACCTTTGCGAGTTCTTTATTGTTAAACATCGCCTTAACACCGCTCTGCGCATCATCAAAGTTACCGGTAATACCGACAACCTTTGTGTTCTTACCCTTCTGAGTCACCATCTGGCGCTCCTGAATACGGCTGACACCGTTCTTTGGATAAAATACGATAATGCTTGTGCCCTCAACATCTGCAAAACCGGCAAGAGCAGCCTTTCCGGTGTCACCGGATGTTGCTGTCAGAATCACGATCTCGTTTGTAATGTGGTTCTTCTTCGCAGATGTAGTAAGAAGATGTGGCAGAATAGATAATGCCATATCCTTGAAAGCGATGGTTGCGCCATGGAACAGCTCCAGATAGTATGTACCATCCTTCTCCACCAGAGGAGCGATCTCCTTGGTGTCAAATTTATCGTCGTAGGCCTTTGCGATGCAGTTTTTCAGCTCTTCCTCCGTAAAATCCGTAAAGAACTTCTTCATAACCTCGTATGCCGTCTCCTGATAATTCAGTCCTGCGATCTCCGCAAATGACTTGTCCAGAGCCGGAATGCTTGTAGGAACGAAAAGTCCTCCATCCTCTGCAAGTCCTTTTAAAATTGCCTGGGAAGCAGTTACTGCCTTTCCTTCACTTCTGGTACTTCTATACATTGGTTCCATGTCTTTCCTCCTGTTCTCCTGTGCAAATATCAAATTCAGAAATATTATTTCCCTCGCGGGCATTTTACCATATCAATGCCCTTATTTCAAGACATAACTCAAAGCGCAGGCATAAAATCCCGCGCTTTGCATCTGACATTTCAGGAGCAGTCCCAAAATATTTACTTATAAAATTCGTGACCCTGATGCTGAAACAGTCTTGTGAGACTTCGGTCAAACCAGCTTACATTTCCGCCGTCCGCATAACGGCGGTCCATGAAATATAACGCCCCCTGTGAGCCATCAACACCGTGCAGTGCCTCGTCGACTGCCTTTTTGGTATCCTGCGAGGCACACGCCTTTGCATAGCTTCCGTCTGCGATTGGCGAAAACTGTCTTGGTGCAAACACAACCTCGCGGATCGTCGACGGGAACTTTTCGTTTTTCACACGGTTTAAGATCACATTTGCCACCAGAAGCTTTCCCTGATGGTCCTGATTTCCCGCCTCTGCCTGTACGATCTTTTCGAGGATCACACGGTCACTGTCAGTGATGTTGACACCACAGTATTTGCGTATCTCCAACATTCTTTTCCTTCGCGCGTTTTCCTCACGGATCCGTTTTAATTCCTGTTCATATTGACGAACCCGGATCTTGCGCACATGATCCAACTTCTTTATTTTACAAGTCACTGAGGCAGCATCCGCTGCCGGAAGACTTTCCTGCCACAGCTGCACACGGGATTTCAGGCCGTTCTCAATACTGACCGGTGCCAGCGCTACTACCTCCTGTGACTCCATATTCCACAATGACAGCCCCGTGCTGATTGCGAATATCGCCACACCCCGTACAACTCTTGTTTTCCTCATGGTATTCTTCACCAAACCTTTCCCGGCTCATGATCTGTTGCATTATCTTATGAGCCATTTTTTACATTGTTACAAAAACATTACAAATTATATTTTCATTCTTTCTCTTTTATTCGTATTAGTTTATATTTTTGTAACATTTGATGAATTTTATACATGTATTTCCAGATTTTTCTAAAAAAATTCCGGCATCCTTCGACAAAAGTGTAACCGGATATTTTATTTTACAGGGAAGCTATAAATTCCAGAAAACGCGTCTCGAACATAATGTGGTCATACAATTTGCGGTATTCCTGTGTGGACAGCTCCGGGATATAATTGGAAGTGTAACGGATCGGTATCCCTGCTGCCTGCAGCATTTCGGCTGCCTTGTTGTATGCCACTGCCGCCTCGGTATCGGTTGCATATCTGCCGACAATACGATCCCCGTTTACATGGATCTTTGTCACATAAACAGGCGGATAGACCTCTGCCTCCCGGCTGACACCATGATAGGAATTTAAGATTTCAATATTCGCATAGCGGTAGTCATGGTCATTTCCATTGACAAAACGGTAATCTTTGTTCATCACAGCGAAATTTTTGATACCGTAACGGGACGCAATATTGACCTGCATGCCATAGTCCGCCACAAAAAGGTGACCTCCGCGGCGCATGATCGAATGATGGGAATAATAGAAAAGATCATCCACATCGAAAAGAAGTACATCCTCCTCATTCAGATAATACTCAAAATAATTCGACTGCAGATAGATCGGTGTTTTGATATATAGACGATTATTTTTGAAATTGGTCAGAACAACCCACTTGGAAAAGGGAAGCTCACAGGATTGATAATCATCCGGCAGGAAGGAGGTCTCCGACTTTAAAAGACGACTCGCCGTGCAGTAAGCACTGTGCGCTTCCTCCTGGGATAAATAACTGCCGAGACTGATATGTCTGCCACGAAACGTAACCGAAGACCGGAAATAAATCTCTCCGTTCTTTTTCTGTGCCTGAAAAACACCTGGAAGAAGTTTCATGACAGACAAGCCTCCTCTCTGTTATCTATTTCCGGCTGCGGTACTCCCGCAGAACAATCTTTTCGAGCTTTCGTTTCAGAACGATCTGAATCTCCTCATGCTTCGCAATCTGTTTCACAAGGATGGAATAAATACCGGCACGATTAGCACCCCAGACATCCGTAAACAACTGGTCTCCGACAAACAATGTCGTCTCCGGCGTCGTGTTCATGCGGCGCATCCCCTCCTGATATCCCTTCGGAGACGGCTTATCCGCCTTATATACATATTGCGTCCTGACAGCATCCGCAAATGGTTTCACACGATAATCCTTATTGTTGGAGATCACACAGGTCTCAAACCCCAGCTCGCGCAGATGCTCAAACAGACGGACAGCCCGTGCGGTCGCCGGCTGGTCATGCTCTACCAGCGTATTGTCGATATCAAACAGGATCCCTCGATATCCCTTCTGATAATACAGTTCAAACGGAATCTCATAGGCCGACGGATAATCCTCCCGCGGATAAAACTGCTGAAACATGAAAGCCTCCTTACATCTGCTTTGCCAAATTGATCATTTCAATCGCACCAAGTGCACAATCATAACCCTTGTTGCCCGCCTTTGTACCGGCACGCTCAATTGCCTGCTCAATATTGTCAGTCGTAACAACACCAAACATAACAGGAACACCGGTTTCTAAGGATACACTTGCAATGCCCTTGGATACCTCTGCGCAGACATAATCGTAATGGCTTGTCGCACCACGGATCACTGCACCAAGACAGATCACAGCATCATACTTACCGGACTCTGCCATCTTCTTTGCCATCACAGGGATCTCGAATGCTCCCGGAACCCATGCCAGTGTAATATCATCATCCTCTACATTGTGACGTACCAGACCGTCTCTTGCTCCGGAAATGAGCTTTGACACGATAAATTCGTTAAAACGTGCTGCTACGATACCGATCTTGGCGCCATCTGCTACTACTTTTCCTTCTAATACTTTCATTTTATGATCCTCCATTCTATATAAGCCTTTTTCGGCTCATTTTCATACATTATTTACTTATCCTTATAATAGGATAACAGTCTGACTCACTCCTGCCGCATTGTAATTACAGCTTCAGAATATGACCCATCTTCTCTTTCTTGGTCTTCAGATAGAAGCTGTCATACTTGCCCGGCTCCATCTCGATCGGCACTCTCTCAACAATCTCCAGATCATAGCCTGCCAGACCATACACTTTTGCCGGATTGTTGGTCATCAGACGAAGCTGATGAATCCCAAGATCTACTAAGATTTGCGTGCCTATCGTATAATCTCTGGCATCCTCAGGAAACCCCAGTTCCAGATTCGCCTCTACGGTATCACGACCATGATCCTGCAGCTCATATGCACGGATCTTATTGATCAGACCAATGCCACGTCCCTCCTGACGCATGTAAAGAAGCACGCCCCTGCCTTCCCTGGCGATCATCTTCATGGCAGCATCATACTGCTGTCCGCAGTCACAACGAGCCGAGCCGAGAGCATCACCGGTCAGACACTCTGAATGTACACGGCAAAGCACCGGCTTGCCATCTGTGATATCTCCCATCACAAGTGCCACATGATGCTCTCCATTTAATTTATTGACATAACCGTAGATCGTAAACTGACCGTATCTTGTCGGCATTTTTGCCTTTGCCACGCATTCCACAAGCACTTCATGTTCCTTACGGTACTGAACCAGATCAGCAATTCTGCCGCATTTAAGATTGTGATCCTCTGCAAACTGAAGAAGGTCCGGCTTTCTTGCCATCGTACCATCCTCCTTCATGATCTCGCAGCAAAGTCCTACCGGCTTCAAACCTGCCAGACGACAAAGATCCACAGTTGCCTCCGTATGACCGTTACGCTCGAGCACCCCGCCCTTTTTGGCAAGAAGCGGAAACATATGTCCCGGCCGACGAAAATCCCATGGCTGTACCTGATCATCGACAACCATGCGCGCTGTCAGGGCTCTCTCCTCTGCCGAAATGCCTGTCGTTGTGTCCTTATGGTCGATGGATACGGTAAATGCAGTACAATGATTGTCTGTATTTTCACTGCACATCTGTGGCAGATGAAGCTTATCTGTATACTCCTGTGACATTGGCATACAGATCAGTCCTCTGGCATAGGTCGCCATGAAATTGACGTTCTCCAGCGTGGCATGCTCTGCCGCGCAGATCACATCTCCTTCATTCTCCCTGTCTTCATCATCCATCATCATAACAATCTTTCCCTGACGCAGATCCTCCAGAATTTCTTCAATTGTGTTAAATTTTGTCTCCATGATATACCAACCTCTCTATCTCTTTAAAATCCATACTTCGTCAACATCTCAAGCGTGATCCCCTGTCGGTTCTTCTCTGTTTCCTCCGGCTCCGGAAACGTGATAAGACGTTCCACATACTTACCGACCAGATCATTTTCCAGATTGACCACATCTCCCTTTTTCTTGTGAAGAAGTGTCGTCTCCTCACCGGTATGCGGAATCACCGATACCGAAAAGCTGTAATCGGTCAGAAGTGCCACCGTCAGGCTGATCCCATCGATTGCAATGGATCCCTTCTCGATAATATAACGCAGGATCTTCGCACTTGCTCCGACCTCAACCCAGACGGCATTGCCCTCCTTCCTTGTGGAAAGAATGGTTCCCGTCCCATCAATATGACCGGCTACGATATGACCGCCAAAGCGTCCGCCTGCAGCCATCGCCCGTTCCAGATTAACCCTGCTGCCACGGCCAAGCGCCCCCAGAGAACTTCTCCGCAGAGTCTCCGCCATAACATCTGCCTGAAATCTGTCTCCCTGCAGAGATGTCACCGTCAGGCACACACCGTTGACCGCAATGCTGTCACCAAGCTTCGTCCCCTCCAGCACCTTGTCTGCAAAGATCGTAAGCACTGCTGATTCCGCGCCGATGGCAATGCGGTCTACCGTGCCTACCTCTTCAATAATACCAGTAAACATCTCATTCTCCTTACAAAATAAAAATGTCCCCAAAAACGGGGACATCAAAAAATCACTGATCTGCACTTCTCACATCCAGACTATACTGTCGGCCTTGGAATCTCACCAAATCCTGTCACACTGTGACTCACGGGCTGATGTGTCACAGGAAAACATCCCATGCACAAATACCGTCGGTCGCGAATTACACGCTGCCCCGAAGTTTATTTCATTCATCCTATATCATAGCACAGCCTTCTATCCTTTGCAAGAGCAAATATCCGCCTCGATCAAAAGATCCTCCCCAAAGGAGGTAATCTTTTGGTCTGTCAGCCTCCATGCCTGATCCGGTGCATCCACGCCGATTCCGCGAACCGGTGTAAAACCGGCATCACCGCCAAACAACTTCGGTGCAATAAAAGCCTGCACATGCTGAACGATCCCATCGGAAAGTGCACTGTAGTTGAGCATGCCGCCACCTTCCAGAAGAATACTGTCAATCTTTTGTTCTCCAAGCTTTTTCATCAGATCTCTAAGATCTACTCTGCCATCCTTCTGTGCGGTGACAAGAACCTCCACCTGATGTGCCTCATAGTTCCGGATCTTATCTGCATCCTCGGATACCGTGGCAAGAATCGTCCTTACCTCACCTGCTGTCTGCACGATCCGGCTGTCAAGAGGTGTTCTTAAGCTGCTGTCGCAGATAATACGGATTGGATTGCGCCCTCCCGGAATGCGACAGGTCAAAAGCGGATCATCCGCAAGCACTGTCTGCACGCCGACCATGATCCCCGTATATTTGTTGCGCATCCGCTGAACATGCGCTCTTGCCTCCTCGCCGGTCACCCACTTGCTCTCACCGGTATGGCAGGCGATCTTGCCGTCCATCGTCATCGCATACTTCATCACCACATATGGCGTTCCCGTCGTAATATAATGGAAAAACACCGTATTGAGCGCATCACACTCTTTCTTGAGCACATGCGTCTGCACCTCAATACCGGCATCCTCAAGCTGCCGGATTCCTTTGCCTGCGACAAGTGCATTGGGATCATCGGAGCCAACATATACTTTGCTGATCTTATGCTCGATGATCGCCTGCGTACACGGCGGCTGCTTTCCAAAATGACAGCACGGCTCCAGCGTCACATACATTTCCGCTCCGGTAGCATCCTCCTTCAGATTGGCAAATGCACTCCGCTCCGCATGAAGATCTCCATATCGTGCATGATAGCCCTCCGCAAGGATCCGTCCATCCTTTACGATCACCGCTCCAACCAATGGATTGGGGTTCACATGCCCCTCTCCCTTTGCAGCCAGTTCAATGGCTCTTCTCATGTATTTCTTGTCCATAACCTGTCACTCCGTTTCCTTAATCTGATGCTGTGTAATTCCTTGTTCCTTCTGCTGCTTTTCGCGTTCTCTTGCCGCTTTGCTGTATGCACAGCCACAGTAGTCCTGCCGGTAGAGGTCATATATTCCGGATAGTTCAATTGATTTAAGATAACCGCCCTTCTTCTTGAAATCGGACACCAGATACGGTATGCCATATTCTTGCGCCAGCAAAAGACCAATCTCATTAAGTTTCGCCGCATTCTTGTGCGGGCTTACCGACAGCGTCGTGGTAAAATAGTCAAACCCATGACTGACCGCATACTGTGCCGCCTTTCTCTGTCTGAGCTCATAGCAGGCAAAGCAACGCTCGCCGCCCTCCGGAAGCTCCTCCATACCCTTCGCCATGGAAAGAAACACCTCCGGTTCATACTCTCCCTCCACAAAAGAGACCGGATAACGAACAGGAAGCTCTTTTAACAGTCTCTGCTGCTCTGCCACCCGCTTTTGATATTCCGCGCTCTCTGTGATATTCGGATTATAGTAATAAACCGTAATATGAAAATACTGCGCCAGATAAGACAGGCAATAGCTGCTGCACGGAGCACAGCAGCTGTGCATTAGCAGCTTCGGAACCCTGTCCTCCCGCTGCAGCATTTCAATCACCTTATCCAGCTCTTTCTGATAATTTATCTTATTCATAGCATATCCCGTTCTTTCTGATCATCAATCTGACGAATCATATATCCGCCCTTTCCGATGAAATACCAGCCTGCAATCATCTGCTTATGGCTTATCTTTACCGGCCTCGTCCGGCACAAAAGCATTTAATAATACAGTCTGCTGCACCGCCTTGCCGGTAAAGCCCCACTGGCTGCGCAGCGAATCCGGCACATATGTAAAAAACACTCTGCCAAGCAGGATACAGAGAATGAATACCCAGAAAAATCCAAGCACACCCCCGGCTAACTTATTCATCGTACCGAGCACCGGAATATGATCCACAAGCTTCAGGACGTGGATCGCACGCAGCAAAACAAACTGAAGCAGCGCAAATACCACAAAAAACACTACCGAGTACGCAATGCCCTCCGCCGTCTGTAAAAGTGCTTCCTGCGCCAGATCCGCAAATGCACCGTTCCCGAGTCCCTGCCGGATCATAGGGACAAACAGAGTCTGCGCCAGCGTCTTTTTGAGCATCTCTGCCGCAAGAATTGCTCCAATATATGAAGCAACCATTGCCACGATCCGGGCAATGGTCACCAAAAAACCTCTATGATATCCCACTAGAACAGACACCAGAATACAAATGGCGATCACAATGTCTGTATATGATGTAATACTCATATGATTCCCTCTTTATTCTGATTACAGAAGCACATCCGCCATATCATACAGACCGGCTCCCTTACCCTTCAGAAACTTAGCTGCTGCGATGGATCCCTTTGCAAAGACCGCACGGGAATATGCGGTATGCTTGAAGGTGATGACCTCGTCTGTTCCGGCAAAGATCACCTCATGGTCGCCAACGATCGTCCCGCCACGAACCGCAGAAATACCAAGCTCCTTCTTATCTCTCTGCTTTCTGACCCCTGAACGGTCATAGACATATTCAAACTGATTGTCCATCGCTTCATTGATGGAATCTGCCAATGCAAGTGCTGTACCGGACGGGGCATCTAACTTCTTATTGTGATGCTGTTCAACAATCTCCACATCAAAGCCCTCCGCACAAAGCTTCTGTGCTGCCTCCTGCAAAAGCTTCATCAAAAGATTGATGCCGAGTGACATATTGGCAGACTTAAGCACTGCTACCTTCTCACTTGTCTCACGCAGATATGCAAGCTGCTCCTCGCTCATACCGGTCGAGCACTGCACGATCGGTGTTCCTGTCTTTGCTGCATAATCCATGCGCTTCTCAAATCCGTTTGCAGAAGAAAAATCAATGATGACATCTGCCTTGATATCACATGTATCAATATCCGTAAACACCGGATAACCATTGTCTCTGTTGTCCACAATATCGATGCCTGCCACGATCCTGCAGTCCGCATCCTCATTTACCAGTCCTGTGATCATCTGTCCCATACGGCCGTTACAGCCTACCATAATAATATCTGTCATTTTATCCTCCTTATTCTGTCTGTGATCATCAATTGACCATGTCATCCTTCTCCAGTTCTATTTTGGAAATTACATCTGCATATTCTGCCAGCTGTGGCGGCAGATTCTGTCCGGTAAGCACCAGTCTGGTATAATCATCCCGCAGCTCGATCAGGTGAATAATGTCATCCACCGTAATGATCTCCAGATCGATCAATCCAAGGATCTCATCAAGCACCAGAACATCACAGCCGCCGGTGTCGATCACCTTACGGGCAAAATTGACACCATTGATGATATTCTGCTTCTCCTCCTTCTTCTGGGATGCCAGAAGCTCAGAAAATGACTCCCTCTCTTTCTCGAAGCGGAACAACTTGATATCCGGCTCCAGCTTCTCCAAAAAGTTAAATTCCTCCGCATCATTTCCCTTCAGAAACTGGATAATGATCACGGACTGACCAAGACTTGCCGCCCGGATACACTGACCCACGGCTGCCGAGGTCTTTCCCTTTCCCGGTCCGTAAAAAACCTGAACAATACGCCTGTCCATAATTCACCTCTGTACTTTCCTGTATAATGTCCGGTCATTCCGTGAAATACTCCTCTGAAAAAAATGACCGGAGATAAAGAACTTCCTCTTTAACTCCAGTCATTCTATCATATTTATAATGAAAAATCCACTCTTTTAGATTTCCTCATCGTCAGACCGGTATTCCAGCTTGCTGACGGAAACCTCATAGGCGGTCCGCTTCTCATATTCGTCCTCACCAATCTTTTTCTGATACTCTCTGCTCTGGATCCTGCCCCAGATCTGCACATGCGTACCAACCTCAAACTGATCGGCATAACGGGCATTCCTTCCCCAGCAGATACACGGAATATAATCCGACTTGCCATACGGGCGGTTCACTGCCAGCAGCACATCGGCAATCTCCCTGCCAAGCGGGGTTTTGCGGTATACCGGCTTCTTGCAGACATACCCGTCCAGAAAGATATGGTTTGGATCCTGTTCATCCTCCTCCGGCTCCATAACCGCAACCTCTCTGGCAAATACAGAGAGAACAAGACGGTTTCTCGTCTCCTCATGACGGTTGTAGGAACGGAACTGTCCGTTCGCATGCAGAACATATCCACGGTAATCCTCATGAACATCCAGAATCCGCTCCGACACCATAACCGGTATGATATCGTTCGAATTACTCAGACGGCTGACCTCAATATCCACCGTATAGAAATCCTCACCGTATACCGTGTGGCTGTACGCAAATTCGCTGACCACTTTTCCCGCAATGGTGACCTGGTTATTTGTAAAGACTTTATCCAACATATTTTTTCCTCCCTTTTCCTTTCACAGTCTCCCGGCTGTGTTCGCAGTAACTTAGTTAATACATCTATATTTTCGTGCTATAATCATTATGCCACAAATTTCCTGTTTTAAACACTGATTTTTGCGACAAATCACGACGCTTCCCACGATAAGATCAAGTCATCCGATCTCCTTCGCCCAAAAAAAACCGTTTTTTCTTGACAATGTCATCATATCTTTCCCATTCCACAGGTTCATTTTTGTTACTTTTTCTTACTTGTATATTGACACAATAATCGGTATACTAGTGTATTGGTGATTTATTTTGTAAATTGTAGAAACGCGATGAATATCGCCTTATATGAGAAAGGACTTGAATAATTATGATGCAGAAACGTGAAGACGTCAGAAATATTGCAATTATTGCACACGTAGACCACGGCAAAACAACTCTGGTGGACGAGCTCTTGAAGCAGAGCGGTGTATTTCGTTCCAATCAGGAGGTCGCTGAGCGTGTCATGGATTCCGGCGATATCGAGCGGGAACGCGGTATTACGATCTTATCCAAGAATACCGCTATCACTTATAAAGATACAAAGATCAATATTATCGACACACCGGGCCACGCCGATTTCGGTGGCGAGGTAGAACGTGTCCTTAAAATGGTAAACGGTGTTGTTCTTGTTGTTGATGCCTTCGAGGGAGCAATGCCTCAGACGAAGTTCGTACTGAAAAAGGCATTGGAACTGGAGCTTCCTGTTATCGTCTGCATCAACAAGATCGACCGTCCGGAGGCGCGTCCGGAGGAGGTTGTCGATGAAGTCTTGGAGCTTTTCATTGATCTGGATGCCAACGAGGAGCAGCTCGACTGCCCATTTATTTATGCATCCGCAAAGGAAGGGATCGCTTCCTACAGTGCAGACGAGCCGGGCAAGGACATGGTTCCTCTGTTTGATACGATCCTCGATTATATTCCTGCTCCGGAGGGCGATCCGGATGCCGGCACACAGGTGCTGATCAGCACAATTGATTACAATGAATATGTCGGACGTATCGGAATCGGCAAGATCGATAACGGTTCCGTCCGTGTAAATCAGGATGTTGTTATCGTCAACCATCACGATGATTCCAAGTCCCAGAGAGTCCGCATCACAAAGCTTTATGAGTTTGACGGTCTCCAGAAGGTTGAGGTACAGGAAGCAACCATCGGATCGATCGTTGCAATCTCCGGTATTACAGACATCCACATCGGTGATACTATCTGCTCACCGGAAAATCCGGTTGCCATCCCATTCCAGAAGATCTCCGAACCGACGATCGCCATGCATTTCATGGTCAACGACAGTCCGCTTGCCGGCCAGGAGGGTAAATTCGTCACCTCCCGCCACTTACGTGACCGTCTGTTCAGCGAGCTTAACTCCGATGTCAGCCTCCGTGTCGAGGAAACCGACAACATGGACAGCTTCAAGGTATCCGGACGCGGTGAACTTCACCTTTCCGTTCTGATCGAGAATATGCGCCGTGAAGGATATGAATTTGCAGTCAGCAAAGCCGAGGTTCTCTATCACTACGATGAGAATGGCAAAAAACTTGAGCCAATGGAACTTGCTTACGTGGATGTACCGGATGAATTTACCGGCGCCGTTATCTCCAAACTGCAGCAACGGAAGGGTGAACTTTTAAATATGGGTTCCATTGCCGGCGGTTATACCCGTCTGGAGTTCAAGATTCCTTCCCGTGGTCTGATCGGATATCGTGGGGAGTTCATGACCGACACCAAAGGAAACGGTATCATCAATACCATGTTTGACGGATATGAGCCATTCCGCGGTGAGATTGCTTACCGTTCTACCGGTTCCCTGATTGCATTTGAGACCGGTGAATCCGTAACTTACGGTCTGTTCTCCGCACAGGAGCGTGGTACGCTCTTTATCGGACCTGGCGAAAAAGTATATTCCGGTATGATCATCGGACAGAGTTCCAAAGCCGAAGATATTGAGTTAAATGTCTGCAAGAAAAAGCATCTGACCAATACACGTTCCTCTTCTGCAGATGAGGCACTGACTCTGGTTCCGCCTCGCAAATTAAGCTTAGAGCAGGCTCTTGACTTCATTGATACCGACGAGCTTCTTGAGGTAACTCCGGAAAGCCTGCGTATCCGCAAGAGAATTCTGGATCCTACGATGCGCAAGCGTGCTTCCATCGCCAAGAAAAATGCCATGAAATAAATAACAGGCAAAAACATACACTTACAATTACTCCACCTCCATGGTGGAGTAATTTTTTACAGGAGACGTTCCATGGATTTGAAGAATTTTACAAAACATTTGATTTATCAGAGTGCAAATACACAGATCCCGGATAACTTCAGCCGGTTTCAGATTCTGCATCCGGAATATTCGGCTCATGAAAGTGTTGTCAAAACCTATCCGCTTCCGGAAAATGAACATCTGTTTTCCCTGCTGTGGGATATTCATGACGGACATATGCTTTCTGCAACGATTCTGCCCTCCCAGCCCTCGTTCCTTTATGAAAAAGAGTTTACACCCGGCATGCGCACGCAGATGCACTCACACGAATATCTGGAATTGTTTTATATCATTGACGGAGAATACCGGCAGAAAATTCTGGGCAATGAATTTACTTTTCACCGGGGTGAAGTCTGCCTGATCGACAAAAACTGTCTGCATCAGGAAATCATGGAAGGAACTTCTGCCACACTTCTGTTTCTTGGCATTACCAATGTGATGTTTCAGGACATTATGAAACGGCAGATTACAACAGAGCGTATCAGCTCGTTCCTGAAGATGGCACTGATGGAACAGAAATCGCTCCAGCAATATCTGCATTTTCTCCCTCAGGCAGAGGAGGCAGTCTCACAGATGGATGAAACCATGACATCACTTCTTTTGGAATTACAGCGTCATGATGAGGCTTCTCCGATCATCTGTCGGGGACTTCTCCTGCGCATTTTTCGTATTTTAAATACACAATATGAATTTTCGCTGTCAAAAAAACTGCGACAGAAAATGAACTGGATTTTATATGAAGAAATTTCTGATTATATGAAGCAGCATATGAAAAACATTTCCATACGAATGCTCTGTGAAGAATTCCATTTTCAGGAAGATTATTTCAACCGGTTACTGAAAAACCGGACCGGAATGACTTATACGGAATATCTGCAGCATCTGCGTCTGCAGAAAGCCGAAGAACTGTTGCTGCACACCAGACTGACAATCGATGCGATTGCTGCCGAAGTCGGCTACAAAAACAAAGGATATTTCTACAAAATATTTACGGAACGGCACCGGATGACTCCGGCACAGTTCCGCAAAGAATCCTGTTGATATTTTATTTTATAAATCCCATTTCCAGTCACGGATCTCCGGCATATCAACACCATACTCATGAATGTACTGCTTGTGTTCTACAAGCTTGTCATTCATTTTCTGTGTCAGATAAGCGCCACGATTTCCTAACTGTGGAAGATGCTCAATTACGCTCTTTACCAGATGGAAACGGTCAATCTCATTCTGTACACGCATATCGAATGGTGTTGTGATGGTTCCTTCCTCCTGATATCCGTATACATGAATATTTCTGTTGGTACGACGATAGGTCAGCTCGTGGATCAGTGTATGATACCCATGGAATGCAAAGATGATTGGCTTATCTTTGGTGAACAGTGCATCGTACTCTGCATCTGTCAGACCATGCGGATGCTTGGTGCTTGGCTCAAGTTTCATCAGATCGACAACATTGATCACGCGAATCTTAATCTCCGGCATTGCCTTTCTTAAAATCGTAACTGCTGCTAATGTCTCCAGTGTCGGAGTATCTCCACAGCATGCCATAACCACATCAGGCTCCTGTCCCTGGTCGTTACTTGCCCACTCCCAGATGCCGATACCCTGTGTACAGTGTTTGACTGCCTGCTCCATGGTCAGCCACTGCTGTCTCGGATGTTTGGATGTCACGAGCACATTGACATAGTTGCGGCTGCGGATACAGTGATCGAAGCAGGATAATAAACAGTTTGCATCTGGCGGCAGATAAAGGCGTACCACGTCTGATTTTTTATTTGCAATGTGGTCTAAGAACCCCGGATCCTGATGTGTAAATCCATTGTGATCCTGCTGCCATACATTCGAGCTTAAAATCAGGTTCAAGGATGCAATGGACTGTCTCCACGGAAGCTGGTTGCAAACCTTTAACCATTTTGCATGCTGTGCACACATGGAATCAACCACACGGATAAATGCCTCATAACTTGCAAAGAATCCATGACGTCCGGTTAACAGATATCCCTCTAACCATCCCTCACACATATGCTCACTCAACATAGAGTCCATGACACGTCCGTCATGTGCAAGGAATTCATCCGTATCATAAGCCTCACCGTTCCAGTCACGGTTCGTTGCCTC
>OJMM01000821.1_pt1 | contig 19652 bp, 16 predicted proteins | sample 1597231 | NCBI WGS metagenome assembly OJMM01 (sample SAMEA2452128, study PRJEB22498) | human gut metagenome | reverse complement strand
TGCTGTTCCGGGAGCCGGAGAATCGTGTCGAAGAGCAGGGCCGTAACGCCGTGTTGGGCCGCAAGGGTAAAAAGACGGGTCCAGTCTTCTTCAGACAAGTTCAGTATGTTTGGCTGTAATATGCTAGGGGTAATGGTTGGGCGCAACAATGCAAGCAGCAAAGTATGAAGTTTATACGTAATATCTTTTTGCACATATTCCGGAAATGGCTTTATTGGTCGATCATATACTTTGCTGTTTTTCATGTTATCAACTTGTAATTTTTATATCCGGATGTTGTTTATGGCTGCTTGATTGACAGATGGTTCTAATGTATATCCTTAATACGAAGCATAAATAGTACGATTCGATTTATGGATGAAACAACTTCGAGAATCTGTTCGTCGGTTAAAGAGGGGCCGGAAGGAAGACATAGTCCTCGTTCGAAGATGGTTTCCGCAATTTTGTTTCCATAATATGCGTTGCGTGAGAAAATTGGCTGCATATGCATCGGACGCCAAAGCAGACGTGATTCGATATTCTCCTGTTCGAGATGTATGCGAATGTCATTCGCTGTTTTGTTATTGCATTTTTTCGCATCGACTTCGATGCAGGTCAACCAGAAGTTCGAATCGTATTCGGAGGATGGATTCTGCTTGACATGAATTCCTTCTGTGTCCGCGAAGTTTTCGGAATAAAGTGTATGTATTGCCCGGCGGCGTGCGATATATTGTTCGAGAACAGTCATTTGACCTCGACCTATACCGGCGCAAATATTGGATAATCGGTAGTTATAACCGATGTGTTTATGGTAGTAATAGGGGCGATCTTCACGTGCCTGCGTAGCGTAGAAAATTGTGCGTTTCGCCTCTTCTTCGGTTCTGCAAATCAGGGCGCCTCCGCCAGAAGTAGTGATCATTTTGTTGCCGTTGAACGACAGCACGCCGTACTTGCCGAAAGTTCCGAGAACCTGGCCGTTGAAGCGCGAACCCATGCCCTCAGCTGCATCCTCGACAATCGGAATACCGTATTTGTCGGCAATAGCCATGATCTCGTCAATCTTGTACGGCATACCATAGAGAGCCACCGGGACAATCGCCTTCGGATATTTGCCCGTTTTTTCTTTTCGGTCAATGATTGCCTTCTCCAGCAGTACCAACTATCGCATAACCTACCTCCACAAAGGTTCTTATCAATGCCAGCAAAAAAAATTCACCAATTATCTGACAGAGATAAATAGATAAAACTATGCTTTGCTGAAATCATAATACTTTTAACAGCCGCGCGATGAGAAATGACTACCTTTCTCGCATAAAAGTCCAGACCTTTTAGCCCGGGCTCCATATTCCTACAGAAATATTGGTGAAATCACGTCAATTGTGTCAAAATACTTTGCAGATCGTCTTTACCTAACGTGCCATCAAAGAATTGTTTCGCTGTCTCGATGTCAGCATCGTACTTCTTTGCCATTAAATATTTTAGAGTATTCCTAAAACGCATGAGCTCAGGATAGTTTTTTATCTCACAAAACAATCGACGTAGTTTAGGATCCGTTTCCGCTTGAACTTTTTTGGTATAGATTAAAAACTCATCCACATTTGAAGGATTACCAAATGGGCTCATATCGGCATTCTGATCAGTTGCTGCATTAAAAATGAAACTGTCCATTGCCTTATAGATGGTAAACAGGTATCTTTTTCTATCATCATGAATAAAGAAACGAATATGTCGAGATTTTCCATCTACTTCCAGAGGGAGTTCATACTCATGGAATCCCGAATCAACAGTAGCCTTACGCTTATCTGCATCAATAATTCCAATAGCAAAAACATCACTCTCGTTGATAGCCTTTACAACCTCATTGCAAGTACTTTTGTGCTTGACATAGCATCCGAGTATGTGACTAACCAAATTTGTATCCACATTACACTCAGGAAATACATTCATCTGTTCAGCCATCAGTGAGTAAATGCTTCAATGTTAAAGAATGCGTCCGATCCATTGTCATAAATATTCTGAAGTTCTTCTTCGCTAGCCGTCTTGACTGAGAATAAGCCACTTACATCTGCGCAAGGATAGGTAATCATGAGCTTGAAATCAGCGATATTCTCTTGAAGGAAATAACTGAGAACGTATGGACTATGTGTCGTAACGAACAAAAAATTATGCCTCGTTTTAGTAGACATTCTTTCAAGAATCCAATTCACGAATTGACATTGTGTGGGCGGGAACAAGTTGTTCTCAGGTTCCTCTAGGAATATCTCGCTATGATCATTCTGGAGAAGCCGTACAACATATCTGTTGAATTTGTCTCGTTCCTTGCTATTGCTGAAAAGATACTTCTGTTGCTTGCCGTTAAGGACGAAACTAGCTTCGAACTTACGCTCTCCGTCTCTTGTTTCCAGACAACGGTTGTAAATAGATTCGAACGTATGTTTAATCTCTTCAATTGTAACGAGGCTTATGTCCGTTAAATTTGCCTGCTTATCTTTAAATACACCCTTTGTCAGATAATCAGTATAAACAAAGAGTGGAAGCATAGACTGCATACCGCTTGATGTTTCTGAAAGTTCCAGAATTTTACCGTCTTTAAGGGTAACGAGATCCATTTCCTTGTTTATGTCAAAGCTGTAATTTACGCCTAATCCCAATATGTCAGAGGCATTGGCTTGCTGCCGTCTTGCTTTGTCCCATTCAGTCATGAAGTCCTGAAGGTGGCTTCCTGCATTTGGCAGTTGCTTGTAGTCCTTAAATAAGGAAACGACATTTCTGTCAGAAGGAATGTATGAAACCTTTGCTCGGCAATAGCGCCAACTACCCGATTGAAACTTGCATATAAATTTATTGCTGGTCTTGCTGTTGTCAAAACTGAAATGAACGAAAGATGATGAATATTCAATGAACGTGTCATCCTTCAGATAGTTTTCCATCCGATAATATCCCAGAAAACTATCTATGAACATTGAACCATCTGCAAAGTAGTCAGCCGACTGCAAAAGCATAATCCGCTTTTCAACCCAAGAGCAAAAGCATGCAGTTCGAAGCACGCATGTTTTTCCGGAACTCTGTAAACCTATGATGAGATTAACGAGTCCCAACTCAATGTCAACATTTTGCAATGGGCCAAAATTTCGTATAACTAAGTGCTTCATTTCAAGTCTATCTACTTTTCGCAAATATACAAAAAAGATTCGACAGTTCAATTCAAACAACAATACCACAAGTTTGGTACCTAGTGATTGTCGTCAAATGTTTCCACCCCGAGCGAAGCAGCAACCAACCCCTTCAATTTCTGCGTCCGACTCATCAAAATTTCAATTTTATATCTGCTTCCAGTCCTTTCAGCCGGATTTTTTGTCTGTTTTTCATAACAAGGGTATAGTTCCCCCACAAACTCAGCATTGACTGCATGTTTCCGTGTCAGGCAGCCTCCAAATGTGCCCGTTGTTCTATCCTGTCCGACAACCACACCAAGTCTTCCAATAATCAGAAACTTTGTTCAGTCAGCTCTCGGCAACATAAGTTTTCAAGATCACAATAATCCAACTCTGCATGTCGCGGTCAACATGGGCGCTACCTAAGTAGGTTTACGTCTGTACTATATAATTCAAATTATACCTAAATACTCCAATATATCATGTTTCATCTTGCTCAATGGCCTATCAAGGAACTTAGCCGGAACTGATTCTGTTCCAAACAGTATTCGATATACATCTTCCTGGCTGAAAGCCACTGCGCCAAAATCTTTCTTCATCTGGTTATATATTTGCAATAAATATGTATTGCTGTAGGCTTGCGCAAACTCCATCATTTCTTTGACCTCCAGTGGCCCATGCATATTATATATTCCATCTAGTTCGAAGGCTTTAATGGTGTTATCCACTTCCGGATGAGCAACTTTATCTCTATCTAACACCACTGTCCATTCTCCTTTGTCTTTGTCAGCTATGGCTGGGACAAATTTGAATTTCGGATCATCATCTTTTTGCTCGTATGGATGCACAAATTTAGTCAGTTGAAAAACTCTGTCTCCTTTTGCACCACTATTGCAAACGGCGCAACATGGAATCAAATTGTAAAGATTCAAGGATAACAGGGGAAATCGTGATTTGGGGAACCAGTGGTCAAAAGCGGGACGGGTTATCCTTTCATCGTTATTCTTACCGCTGACTGTAAATGTATATTGTCGGTTGCAATAAGTGCACGAGTTGCGTCCAATATGCTCTGCCAGCCAATAAGATTTACTTTTCGAGTTTCCTATGGCTCCATCATAGTCAAATATACATACCAAAGTACGCAGTCTTTTTCTGTACTTTTTTGGCAGGTTTTTTTGCGTCAAATAAGCTTCGCTATAACCATCCACAAGTTTCTTCATCAGTCGTTCATTAAGAGCATGTGCATCTGATGGCTTGGCTATGAGTAATTGTTTTAGGGTTTCTGTCTTTACCGGATGAACTAAGTTCCAGTCTGGTAGAAGTGCAGATCGAAAAGATTTGTACGACGACGTTTTCCCTTTCCAGTTCTTCACACGAGACAAAAGACCTGGTAGCATCATGTTCACATATTCAGACTCAAAAGACTCATCAATATTCAGTTTCCACATAAACCTATCCTCCTTTATTATTCCTCCAAAGCTTTGATCTGCTCCCTCAATAAAGCCTTCAAAGATTCTTTATAATCTTCTTTATTTTCAGGGAAAGTCCGCTTATACTCATCTAGCAGAACACGTCTTATAACAGGTTCCCCAATGAGGTTTATCTGTGACAGAAGAACCTCTGGTGAATACACATATTGAAATCCCTCTTTGCTGAATTGTAGAGGAGAGTTTAGAGTCTTATACGTTTTAATGAAAGCGTATTCCTCGGGTATATCCTGCAATGATGTGAAAAACGCAGGTGCGGGTTCTATCTCATTTATCCAACGATATATCCTTAGGCACTTTGCTATCCTGGTTGTAGTCCATGTTGCTAGGTCTCCGGCAGTTCCATGTTTCAAAAAGAACGAAAGCTTTAGCATCTCGTGAATATTAGATGCAAAACAAGGAATTTTTGACACGTCACCTCCGTCTTTTCTTAATGCAAGTACGTTATTTGAAGGAATATCCGATAATACAAAGGGAGAATGGGTAACGATGCAAATACTAATCCACTTAATATTCCTAAGGTTAGCTTGCTTTATTCCATCCAGAATATTTTTTATAAGTTGCCTTTGCAATTCTGGATGATAATACAATTCCACTTCTTCCAAGACTAACTGAATATACGGATAAGCAACTCTTTCAGAAGAACTGTTGTCATCACTTACTGAATCAAGGTTCTTTAGATGATAGACAAGGGCACTGATTGAATATGCTTGTTGCTTTTCTCCAGAACTCAGGTATTCAAATGGTACATACACACCTGTATTTAATTCTACAAGTCCAATTGCAGTGTCAAAGAAAGGTGGTGGGATGGAGGCTTCCATAATCAACGAAGACCCTATATTACTAGTTAGTTCAATCCTTCTTTCATTAAATGCATTCCTCCATCTTTTATTGATATCAGCAATTCTAATTTTGAGTGGTTTATCTTTTGTTTCTCCATATATTTCATAAATGTCCCAAATCAGGTAAGCAATAGTTCTGTACAACTTATTGGCCACATGCGAATTGTTGGCGATTGTCATTTGAACTAGCTTCTGAAAAGATTCCTCATCAAAAGGCTCTTCTTGTACAATATGCCTATATCGGAATTTACGATACTCATCGTATGTACAAGCAATCTTTAGAGTTTTATATACAAGGTAATTAATAGCCTGATTTCGATATAAATATGACTTGCTATTTGCCAAAATATCAAATCCTACAAGCGAGTTCCACGTATTCAGCAAAATAGACTTCATCTTTTCATAATCATCTGATCCAAATTGTCTATACCCGAGTCTTTGATGAATGTAATCCAAATCATAGTTGCACGGTTTTCTTTTCAAATTGAAAGATGTAACGCGAAGGTGCCCATTGATAATTCTGCCGTTATCGTCTTCCATGACCATAATAGAGATCAGTCTCTCATAAGCCAATTTATTCTCCACATTTATATCATAGTTGCCTTCAACTCTATATGGAATCAGTACAATGGGAATCTGGTAGCCATCGTTTTTATGGAAAAGCCCACTCAACCAACATTTGTCTTCGGTAGAATATTGTATTATTTCATCTATTTCGTTCTTATTATTTCCATTCCTGACCTTTATCTCATATTTCTCGTCATTGCACTCTGATGCAAAATCGTTCGTGTTATAAGCATAAGCTGATTGGTTCAAAACGACAGTATAGAAAAATCTTGGCAATAGATTCTTCAGGGACTCGAAGTAGGTAGTTGAATAGGCATAGGCGCTTCTTATCGGTTCTCCCAACTTTGGAACTACATGGCTTTTGATAATCTCAATAGGTTTTTTTAAAACGATATTATCATTTTCCTCTTCTTCCTGCCAATAATAGCAGTAAAGTTTCACATCGCGCCCCGCCACACACAGCCGATAAACATTCTGTTTTAGGAAATAATATAACTCACCCTCAATACCATCAATGAAATGCAAGTGTTGCCCTCCATCTACTTTGGCATACTCTCCAAACACGATAGCAGAAAAGTTATTTATGAGTCGTATTTCGAACTCTATCAAAGAACTCTTTCCCGCTCCGTTTTCACCGACAATTGCGGAAAATGAGACATGCGGAGTAGAGAATCCACCTTCCCCATAATAGTCATAGACAGTCTTCTTATACCGGTCCTTGTTTACCAGAATTCTGTCTCCCTGAATCTTAAATCCATCAAGAAGATAATAAGGCTCACCACAAGTAAGTTTTCTCTTACCGGTGCTTGATTCAGAGTTTACTTGTACCGCAAACACATAGAATGCATCATCAAGATCTGGGCCCACTAAAGGCATATTCTGATAAAGCTTTTGCTGTCTTGCAGCATTATCTATTTCACATGAAATCATTTTGTTTTTCTTTATCACTTCATTCAACACGTTTGTTGCTAGACCTCTAATCCGATCACCAAAGGTCTTTTAAAAATATCAGAGAATCTCCAACATCTTTCGAAGAATCTTGGAAAATCTTTAAAGATATGTCAAAGTCTCCTAAATGACTATACGCAGTTCACAGAGAGGATACTTTCAACTTATATTCTCGTTCCATATAACCGATCAAATTCGTCATAAGCAAATTGATCCGTCATACCGCCAATATAATCCGCAATACATCTATGTAGTAAGCATTCATTACTAGTGATATTTTGCAATGCTGTTTCTCTTCGATTGTCATCTAATTCTTGCAAAACCGCATAGGAACATAATGTTGAGTCAGGCAATTGAGTCGGGTCTTCGGTAAAAGCGCTAAACAATTTCTTTATAATATAACTAGCCTTACCATCCATTGCTTGCGCTTGGAATGAATGCAAAACATTAGTCTTCAGGAAGTCTTGGAACGATTCATCAAGCGGCTTCAATTCCGAACTGAAGGACACACAATTGGAATAGTCTTCACGAGACATAGACGGACGTATTTTGATATAATCAATCTGCTTATTAACACCATATTTAGTCTCTAACTCACGGAATTGATTCTTAGTATGAGTAATAACGTTGGTTACATATAAATTGATCACTAATCGAGCAAACAACGAATGGAAAACTGTGTCCTCCATTATTCCTATGTCTCTATTCAATCGCTTTAGACATTCTTTTTCGCTCTTACTGAAAACAGGTTCAAACTTTTTAATTTCATTCAGAAGAGTTTTCCTATCAACAATGCCAAATCTTAAACTATCCTCAATATCATGATGACGTTGAGCGATCTCGTCTGCAATGGCAACTATATATCCTTCAAAAGACCAATACGAATCAATTTGATTCAAATACGAATCATAAAATGGATAAGAAGTTTCAATTGGAATAATGACATTCCCATTATTATCAGTTTTTTCTTTTACTGATGAATGATGAGATACTCCCCATAACGTATATTTTGTTAAATTAAGCCCATGTATCTCAGGATAGTCCGCTCCTTTTTCCAAATCACATAATAATCTAAGAGCCTGCAAATTATGCTTAAACCCTTTAGCATCTTGTGGAACCTTCACGTCACATGCAATTAAACCATCAATTGTTCTCTCACCAATATGCCCAAAAGGAGTATGACCTATATCGTGCCCCAATGCAATAGCTTCTACTAAATCAATATTTTGTCCTAAAGCAGAGGCGATTGTTTTAGCCAATTGATTAACTTCAAGAGTATGCGTCATTCGAGTACGAATATAGTCGTTTTTTTGAAGCATAAACACCTGAGTCTTACCTCGAAGTCTTAAAAAAGATTTAGAGTATAAGATACGATCACGATCCTTTGAAAAAGAATTTCTATAAGTCTGTCTATCCTCTTGCCGAGTCCAACGCAAAACATTTGAATCGACTTGAACTGGAATAGACACAAAATTACAATTAAAAGCCATAATTAAGGAAATTATATTATACACATTACGATATCTACCCTTTACATAAGTCAAAATACAACGCCCAGTGAGTTCATCAGGTGAAATTAATGATGGATTGTCATTTAAAATTATCAATTCCTATCAACGCTCCCACCCCCTAAATCACCGCGTCCAACTCATAAAAATTTCAATACTACAACCTCCCCCACCGTCCACTCCAGATTTCAGTCTGCTTCCCACAACAAACTCCATCCAAGCCAACTGCACGTCACCAAGTGGCTACCGAAGAAGAACATGACTCCCATCCAACAATCACCTGAAAAGACGCCCAACCACCGATATAAACCGACCACAGACGCTCCTTATCAATGCATTCATAACAAACATCCGACACCTTCCGAAACCACCACACACTCAAATCGCCCAATGAAACGTTTTAAGATGTAAAAAGCAAGTTTTTCTTCAACAATTTTCAGAATAGTTGATTTCAGCAGTTTTCAGAAAAGGCGGTTCGGCATTTTTGGTTGTTTTTTTGTTTTATGTCAATAAAGGTAAGGGTTGTGGCCGTGGCCACGGCCAAGATCCACACCGAGGCGATGGACAAAAACAAGCGGAAGGCGGCAGAAAGTCTCACCATCAAGAAGAAATAGCGCAATGATACCTCAGCACAACATTACCCTTAGCAAAGAGAATGTAGAGGAGCATATCACAGACAAGCGCAGAAAGAACATCGAACTGCGCTTAGTCAGCGTTGACGAGCCGCCACAGAAGCGCCGCGAACTTCACGCCGAGATGAATGGCATCGAATTCTGCATCTCCGTCATGAATGCCAATCGACAACATATCAGAAATCCAACTTGGCAATGGTTGCTTCGTCGTCCATTTCTTTAGCCATTTGTTGATACTGATCAACTAAGTTGCCAAACACTTTTGCTACATGAGGATATAATGGCAAGCATTGTGATTTCAAATCTTCGAAATATGCAGCATTATCTCTTTCTATATCACCACCATCATAACCACCACGAGTAGTAAAGCCACGTTTATTAAACATCCCGGTGCTATAATTTCTAAACAGCACGTCAGAGTTCAATTCCTCCATGATAGCAAATAACTCTTTTGGCGGCCAGTTAGGGTTATCATTGCATTCAGGATATTTGGCAAACACTTCACCAAGTTGCACATAAACAAACTTTTCGCGATCAACACCCTTGGCCAACTGCAATGCTTTTTCTATCCAGCTCCTTAATTCATTACCATCAATTACTCCATTATCATCTACCCCCGGTATCATACGCCATTCTCGAAAAAGATAAAACGCCCTGATTGCATTATTCTTATCCACCTGGTTGGAATCTTCTTTTTCATCAGTTTCATCCTCTATTTCATCCTCCGGCTTAAACATGTACGTCAATAGTTCAACGAAGAATTCCGGTTCTTTCTGTAGTTTCTCAAACAGCAGACGAACTATATCTTTAGATGATGAATGTCTTAACAGCGGAACGAAAAACCATTCCAAAGCCATCAGTTTGTCTTTATCTGCATCACATCTTTTGTGAAGTTCCTCTAAATAACTCTCAAAAGCCAAGACGTCAATTGGGCCATTTATATCCATAGAACACTTAATCGACCCCATCAACAGATCTTGCAATAGCTCAGTTGGCATATCTTTCACCATATGCCAAGAGCCCGTTAGAGCATCTAGAGAACGGCCTACGGAAACCATCTTATTAAGTACATACGAGCTGTTATCATCAAAATGGATAAATGAGCCATAAGAATACTTAGTCCAGTATTCTTTCTGAACAGGCTCCGTTGTAGTCTCTACGAAAGCGAACAACTGAGGAGAGGGGAAAAGATAGTGTAATACCGCCGTCAATTCCTTGTCAGTGAGGTGATACTTTAAGCCCTCTAGGTATTCTATTGTACCTTCCTCTCCTCTTGCGCTTTGCATACCTTGTAAGTAGCCACTAATAAATTTATCATCCTCTGGCTCTAACAGAAGATTTAATACCAACTCGGTTAAACCATCTGTTTTATAAAAATGACCTAATGTCAGCCCAAACTCATGTGGCTCTTTTACCACCTTTCTGACCAACACCACATCCTCTATAGACATGATCTTTAACCAACCAGCTACAGCGTTTTCTCGTTGCTTAACGCGCACCTTCATCTCTTCCAGGTACCCCCCCTCATCATCCACTATTTCTGGAAGTCCAGGTGCTAACTCATCAAAAAGCCATTTGTCCTTTTCAACAGGATTCTTAGGTGTGAGAGCATTATAAGCCGAGCGGATATCCTCTAACTCTGATTCATTCAGATAACCGGGGCTGTCCTCTTTTCGGTTCTTCTGAAACCAGAGTGTTTCGCGCAATTTTTTTCGTGTTTCCGGAAGTGGACTATTCGATAAAAGAATAATGTCTTTAATCCAAGATATCAGTTTACATCTTATTCCCGATGGTATTGGTAGCAAATCATCGATGAGCTCTGCCATATGGATATCACTGCCATCATAACAGGCTTTCAACTCGTCACATACAAACTCCGTATGTTTCCAAATCTCAGCGTATGTTGCGCCACTGGGGATACTTAAATCATATCCACGCCACTTAAGTTGGTGAGTACCTGATGTATAACCACTGTTTTTGGGTAGTAATGCTATAAGAAGGTTCCACATTTTGGAATACCCTCTTTTCCCTAACTCGTGTAATATGGAAAGCCGATCTTCAAACGATGCCGTAGTATGAGGCTTCCAAGGCAAAAAGATATCAACCAAACTACTAAAGGGACGATTCGCAAGTTTCCCTCCTGGATCACTCTCGGATAGCTTCAATAAAATATCCGCAACCTCTAAAATTCTATCGGGTAGCCAGGCTAAACTCTCTAGAGCCCAGAGAAGATATGGATATTTACTTTCTGGAGCGAAGAACCCATCCTCCTCATTGAACAGTGACATAATAGGCGAATCCTTCTGAGATAGAGACTTGTTAACCTCAATTGTGAAAATAGAAGGAGAGGCTTCTGCTATAAGTGGTAGTTGTTTTGCAATTACGCCCCATCTTGCAGCATCAGCATTAGCTATTATGTTTTGAATGATACTGTCTGTATAGTTCTGGCATGAAGACTTTGGTACAATCAATTGTTTCCCATGCCAAGACAGAATGATCAATGAATTGAGAATACCCTGACGTAATTGGTCTGAATAGAGCTTTTCTTCCCCCGTTAATACTTTATGTGCAAGCGAGGATAAACAGTCTAACTGTTCTTTCTTTACAATGAACGCTATGTCTGACCAAAGCGACAATGGTGATGTAATACGCCAAAGAGCACCCACATTCATTACGGGTGGAACGGGCTTTTGAGACCAACGGATTATTGATGCCATAAAGTTATCGTATGGCATTCCGGACAAAGAAGACATAACTTCTTTGTCACCATCATAATTCTCATTCCATCTCTCCACGATGAGTGCAGGCGCTATCTCTTCTATATTCTCGTCGTTCAGCCAGTCCACCCGTAGAATAGGGAATCCAAGGGCCTTTTTTATCATTGTTAGATTACATGAGCAATCTTTGATAATCCGTCGTGCTTTATCTCCCTCAATTCCACTCGCCATCAAAGACTGTTCTAATCCAAATCGATCTGCACTTGGAAGGTCAACGACTAATTGATTAAAGTCATCACCTGGCCCTAATGGAACAAGTACAATCTTCCCTTGTGACACCGCTCTGTAAAGGACTGTCGCATCATCGAAGGCTGGGACTAGATTAATCATTGACGTCTGAGTTCCCATAAGTCTAAACTTAGACTTATCTTCTACAACAATTGTTTTTGCGTAATACTCCTTTTGCTGCTTTTCTGGGAACATTTTTCCTGCGGCGAGGATAAACCCCATCGCTTCTTCTTTAGATGCCGCCCTGTAAGCCATTAAAGTCGGCTGATTCAACCTCTCCAAAAGCTCCTGGGCAATTTTCTCTCGACCTGCAATATAGAAAGAAGGTTGCAGTTTAACATCCCACCCTGTTAGTAGTTCTTCAAGGCGTTCTTCGCCCATTATTAAATGATCAGGCTGAATCCCCACATGTGGGGCGAACCACAACTCTGTTGATGGTACAGAAATAATCCATTGTGCAATAACAGTAGAGTCATAAGCACGGACATCTTTCCATATTCCATCCTTCTTCTTACTCTCCACCCATTCATCTTTTTTCTCCCATACGCGAGGCGTCATAAAAATGAATGTAGTCTCCGCATGATTGATACTTGCGTCTGAACTGCGTTTTGAATAATCATCCTCAGCCTTAGATTGAACTCCTTTGTTTGTTCCAAACTCAAGAAGACACTTCCCTTGTGGCAAATACTCTGTCTGTTGAGTCGCATCTACCTCTCCGTCCCAACCGCCCATATAAACAGCGCTTCCGTATGGGATATTGCATTTCTCCAAATACGGAGTAACAGAGGCGTAAACTAAACGTCTGATCAGTTCAGGGAAATCTCCCTTCGCTGATTGCATATCAGCCCATTGCTCTAAATGTGCCCTATCGATCATATTATCGTATATAAATGCAACAACTTGATTACTTCGGGATTATCGTTTAATGTTTTCAATATGAGCGAAGCAGCGACCAATCCCCTCAATTTCTGCGTCCGACTCATCAAAATTTCAATTTTATATCTCTCTCCGGTCGTTTCGGCTGGATTTTTTGTCTGTTTTTCATGGCGAGGATACAGTTCCCCCGAAAGAAATCCACATTGGCTGAAGTGTCAGTGTCAGGCAGCCGCCAAACGTGCCATTCGTTCTATCCTATCCGCCAACTGCCCGCCACCATGTCGCTGCCGAACAAGAAGCACATGATTTCCGTCCGCGTCGTCCAACCTTGACCCTTTTGACACCGTAGCACTGTCCCGAACACATCCGACACCTTCCGAAACCACCACACACCCAGATCGACCAATGAAACGTTTTAAGAAAAGGCCCTAAACCAACATCACAAAAACCTCAATAATACAACTCCCTCACCAGCTTCCACCGCCCAAACAAAAAGCCCCGCAAACAACACGCACCTCCAAACTTCCAAGCCGATGATTAAGATCAATGCCACTGCAGACCTCACACCTTCAAGATACTTGTCAATGAAAATGCACCTAATCGTCACCTTGTCCCTAAATACCATAATTCGCTCGAATCCTGTATAATCCTACAGATTACTCCAAAATTCGAGCGACTAATTCATCTCTCTCCCCTACAGTCCACGAACAATCTCCACGAAATTCGCTATCACGTACTCGGCGTCTTCCATTGACATTTTGGTGTTCAGAGGGAGCGTGATTTCATTTTCGAACAGGTGATAGGCGTTCGGGAAATCGGCGATGTCGAAGCCGTGAGCCTTGTAGGCGGTCATCATCGGGAGAGGCTTGTAGTGGACATTGGTTGCGATGCCGCGCTCGGCCATCTGCTCGATAACTTTGTTGGCCTCTTCGCGGGTGCGGCCCTGAAGACGGACCAGGTAAAGATGGTGCGAAGAACAATGATCTGGAGCCCTGTGATTCAGATACTTGACCTGATGGGCTGCATCAAGGCCAGCGTTCAGAGAATCGATGCCGGCATTGTACAATGAAACCATCTCGTGACGCTTCTCCAGCATTGACGGGTAACGCTCGAACTGGACTAGACCAAGAGCCGCCATGATGTCGGTCATGTTGCATTTGTACCATGGGCCAATGATATCGTACTCCCATGCGCCTAGCTTCGTTTTCGCGAGCGCATCCTTGTTCTGGCCATGAAGCGAGAACAGCTGGGAGAGACGGTAGATAAACTCGTTCCAGGTCTCACCCTCAATGAAAGGTACAGGACTTCCACAATACACCTGCTGACGCTCCACCTTCTCGTTTCCGAACGGCAGATTCCATGTCAATGCGCCGCCTTCGGCAGTAGTGAAATTCTTCACCGCATGGAAAGAGAACGAAGAAAAATCAGCAATCTCGCCAGCCATCTTGCCATGACGCGAAGCACCAAATGAATGAGCGCAGTCATTGGAAATGGCGATACGGCCCAGAAGCTTCTGAATATCATTTGCAGGATGGAATTTTGCCAGAATTTCAGGACGGTTCACTATCTCACGAACCTTATCCACATCAGCGCAGATACCAGCAATATCCACAGGGACAATGACTTTGGTGCGCTCTGTGATAGCATCTGCCAACTTGCTGTAGTCCATCTCGACATTGTCCTTCTGAGAATCCACCAGGACAATGGTAGCACCGACATGAGCGACGACAGATGCCGACGCAGTATAAGTATAGGCCGGAACAATCACCTCGTCACCGGGACCGACACCAAGTATATGAAGAGCCATCTCCATAGAAGCAGTTGCAGAATTCAAGCAAACCGTCTTCTCGGTATGGACATATTCTGAAATCTCTTTCTCAAGTTTCTTAGTCCGCGGGCCGGTAGTAATCCAGCCGCTAAGAATAGCATCACGAACTTCATTTGCCTCTGCCTCCGTCATATCAGGCGGGCTGAAAGGTACATTTCTTCTTTTCAAATCTGTACTCATTGTATTGTTATTTTAATAAGTCTTAAATTTAGCGCTCTTTAATGATTACCCAAAATGTTTTGAAGATCAATTTGATATCATACCAGAATGATGCATTCTGAACATACTCCAGATAAAGACATTGCAACAAAATTCAAAGAAGAGACCACTCTCAAATAAAACTTTGGCATTTTCACTTTGTAGAATTGGCTACACTCTTAATTATATCAACATACTTCATTGTGCAATAAGCCTTTGTGAATTTTTGCAGTATCAATCTTCTAGCATTGACACCCATAAGTTTACACTCCTGAGTGTTTAGAGACAAATGCTTAATAATGTCCGCAAAAGCATCAGCATCACCGGCAGGAGCATACATACCACAATTATACTTATCCAAAATATATGTCAGTTCACCCTTATCAAAGCTTGCGACTACAGCCCTACCTGACGACATAATAGAAAGCATTTTGCTCGGCATGGCAGCACCACCAAGTCCAGGTTTACAACTTACTATGCAAACATCACCCAGGCCATATACCTGCGACACCCTTTCCATTGGCTGCAACGGAAAAAATTTCACATTGTCAAGTTGCAAGTCCCGAACCTTCGCCATATATTGCTCCTTAAGACCTCCCGTACCAAAAATTAAGAATTCAACTCTTTTTTCTCCTCGCAGAATATTTGCCGAGTCAATTATAACATCAATATTCTGCGCATTTCCCAAATTCCCTGCATACACCACATGAAACTTGTCCCGGCTAATGCCAAACTCATCAAAAAGCGGATTATCCTCTTTAGCAACAGGAACAACCGCATTCTCATCTACCCAGTTATATACGACTTCTATTTTTCCCTCGGGAACACCCTTCTCCTTCACAAGATTATTCTTTATGTCTTCTGAAATACAAATAATCTTATCAGAATTGCTCAGTGTTACCTTAGACACCCAAGTCCCTATTTTCCATAATAAGCCACCTTTTTTTGCTAACCCTGTTCCACTCAACGAATCGGGGAACAAATCCTGTACATTATGAATAACAGGACGCTTTCTAAAAAGTCTTACAAATGGTATTTTAAGTCCTTGTATAGGCGGAGTACTATCCAAGAATATGACGTCGTAATCAGAAAATATTAATTTATAAGTATATACAATCTCACAAAAAACATATCTTAATGCTCTTAAAATAGAATTTTTCCCTTCTCCATACATTGAGAATCTATGCACATGCATCATCCCATCACACAAGAATTCATCCTTTTGCCATTTTGCATTTTTAGGTACATTTCGCGTGGGAGTTGGCACATACAAATAAGATTGCACACCATGCTCAGCACAAGCTTTCAACACATCATCAATAATGGTCAATCCTGCACATTGTTCAGGAAAATAATATGAAAATGGTACGATTATCTTCATTCCGTTTCCATCTTTACATTATGAATAAGATTCTCTGCTAAACTAATAGCCTTTTGAGGGGTTTCTTCAGTAACAATCACATGCCCTGAGCGACAAAGACTACTTGTAACTTCTGGAATAACATCACCAACTTTATGATATATCTCCCAAAGATAGACACGAGGATCTTTCAATATTTCCGTGTTACTAATACTTACCAATTTTCCAGGCTTTGGGCAGAAGTAACGAATACAAACGCCTTTGGGTTCTTCTTTCGGTTTCAAATCAGGCTCAACGCCTAATGCAACATTAATAGCAGCTGCCACCATATCAATACCCGTACTAAGGTGAGTCAACTCTGTTGAAATAAAATCACCACCAAGACGAGCACCAATCTCCATCAAATAAGCCTTGCCTTCCATCAATTTAGCTTCGGCATGGCAAGCACAGTTGTTTACACCCAAAGCCTTTACACCAGCAACAGCAGCTGCCTTCAGTGTTTCTACCTCAGTAGCAGAAAAACATGAAGGTTGATTATGTCCCAACTCCACAAAATGAGGAGCTCCTGTTGTTTTTTTGTCTGTAACAGTAAGCACATTCACTTTACCATTCCATACTATTATCTCTATCGAGAATTCAGGACCTTCAATAAACTGCTCTATCAATACCGACTTGTCACGACTTTCATTAAGAGCTATATCATAAGCCTTAACAAAATCAGCCTTGTCCATATCACGAGAAACCTTAGCAATACCTCTCGAACCCGAATTTCGAGAAGGCTTCAATATGCCATCAGTTGAAAAAACATTCTGCAAATGCATCCAAGCATCCTCAGCATTCTCAGTCAATATACTTTTAGGAGAAGGCGCATTACCTTTTTCAAAAGCCTCACGCATCAAATGCTTATTTGTGGCGCGTATAGCTTGTTCACGGGTAATGCCCGAAAGCCCCAACTCATCATTAAGCCTCCCCATAACATTCATACTCACCTCCGAACAAGGATGTATCACACCATCAATATGTTTTTCACGAGCCACCTTCAATACTTCCTCTTCAGAAGTAATATTTACCACAATGGCTTTATCAGCATATCTAAGTCCAACAGCATTAGGATCACCATCTGCAGCTATGACATATATACCCATTTCTTTGGCTTTCTTTATTACAGGTACTTGTAATATACCTGCAGCTAACACCAATAGTCTTTTTTGTTGCATATAACTACGTTCTATACATTATTTACCACATCGCAGATGATGTCTGCAATATCTTCGATGTCATCCCAACTAAATCTCTGATCAATAGGAACCGACAACATTTTTTCGTTCATTTCTTTCGATACATGGCATATGCTAACGGCTTCATTGCACAATGGCCACAACCATTGGGTATAAACGCCCCTCTTAGCCAACGCACTCTGTACCTCATCGCGTTTCTCCACTAGAATAGGCAATGAGAATGGAGAACTGCCTTCCTTTTCAAACGACCTCTCCAATCCTGGCACCATTCTAAACTTCTCTGAACCATTCTGAACCTCCAGTTCTTGGAGTCTGCTCCAGAGATGTTGCATATTCTCCCTTCTCGCAAATGCTATCTCTTCACCATTTACCATTGCAAGCATTTTCTTTGCATGCGCCGATATAGGATGAACAGCCGAGAACTCATCAATCAGCCCCTCACACTCACGTATTGTACCAAGGAATCCTTGCTTCTTCTCCTGATCTTTGCTCCAAGTGTAACGTCTTTTGTCCAACTGTGCAACAAATCGCTTATCGGCAAAGTCAGCCAACTCTATCTGAATATACTCCTTCTTCATTGGCTTCTTGCTCAGTATCACAGCACCATCGCACACGCCAATCGACTTACGTATGCTCGATACATAGAAATCCACCTGCTCGTTAAAGATATTTTTCAAGCAGAACGTACAATGACTGAAATCCTCAATCACCTGTATCGTCTCATCAAAAGCCTTCACCAACGCTACTGCCTCTTTAGTGCTTGCCGAGCCATAGTAGTTCATCGTCAATACAGCCTGAGGCTTATATACTTTCAGTAGATCTCCAAGATATGTCAGATCCACCGTCAAGTCTTCGTTCAGTCTATAATACACCAAATTATAACCCAACTTCTCAAAAGGTGCACTCATTGACCAGCAGCAGTAGGCAGGAAATAGAATAACCTTATTCTTGCTGTCACAAGCATTGATGCCAGCAAACATCAAGGCCTCACGACCACAACGCAGATACATCACCTCACGTCCATAATCGTTGAAGCTCTCAAAATATCCATCTGGCAACACTATCGCAGGATGTTCACTTCCATATTCTCGCATAATCCTATTCTCTCGTTACATTTACATTCTCACGAAACAAAACAGTCTTGATTGTTTTGAAGATAATCTTCACGTCCAGCACAAAACTGATATTTTTTGCGTAATACACATCGTTATTTATCTTCTCTTGCGCATCGGCACTGTTACGGTAATAAGCCTGATTGTAGCCAGTAATACCAGGACGTACATTCAAGAACACACGCTCCTCCTCCTTATACTTATCCAACCAATCCAGAGGATCAGGACGAGGGCCAATCCAACTCATATCACCCTTCAAAACGTTCAGTATCTGCGGAATCTCATCTAGACTCGTCTTACGCAGAAATCGACCGAGACTTGTCACTCGAGGATCATCATCACCATTATAGGTCGAGCCATCCTTCAGACGAATGTCAGGCGCATTCACCTTCATCGAGCGGAACTTGTGCATCGGGAACGGCTTCCCATATCTTCCCAATCGCAAGCCCGAATAGAACATAGACCCTCTATCCATAAAGAAATAGAATGGAGCCAATACGATGTAGATGACACAAAAGAACGGAAGCGCACAAAGCGCAATCAAGAAGTCTAAGACTCTTTTAAAGAAGTTTACGTACATTTTTGTTATTACAATACTTCGGTAAAAATTTACCGTACTAAAAAGTTAAATAATGGAAGCCGGGTGACCGGTTCCGCTATATAAAAGTTCATTGAAATACTGTCAATAACTGTCGCTCGGCAAGCTGATGAAAGGTCCGGAAGGACTCCGAAAAAATGTCTGAAACATTGATAACAGAATAACAAAAGTATTGCATAAGTCGCTGATTATTTGTAACTTAAAGTATTCAACCACTTTAAGTTATGAGTTCATCAAACCTACTTATGCAATACCAATCCGAGAGCCTTGAGGCCCTCAAATCAGCGGCAAAGATAAGCAAACCTTTTGAGAAAGTGTT
>OJMM01000806.1_pt1 | contig 19821 bp, 20 predicted proteins | sample 1597231 | NCBI WGS metagenome assembly OJMM01 (sample SAMEA2452128, study PRJEB22498) | human gut metagenome | reverse complement strand
TCTGTCCCTGAGCTGCCTGGATTACACAACCCATCTTAACTTCGTCAACCATCTCCGGCTTAACACCTGCTCTGTTTAAAGCTTCTTTAATTACAATTGCACCTAAATCTGCTGCTGGAGTATTGCTTAATGCTCCACCCATCTTGCCGATTGCTGTACGGCAAGCACCTGCTAATACAACTTTCTTTGCCATTCTTCGTTCTCCTTTAAATCAAACTCGCACCCAATGATGCTGTTAATTTTTTAACAATGTCTATAATACCACATTTTCCGCACAAAATCAATGAAAACCTACGTTGTTCATAAAAAATTCTTCATTTATTGCAACCGGCTCTGTTTCATGGTATATTTATGGTATATTTCAAGCAATACTGAGGGGAATCCAAACGGGGGATCATGTGATATGAAATTTGTAAGAACAGAAGACTTAAAGGCAGGCATGCGTCTTGCCAAACCAATTTACAATAAAAAAGGTGTGCTGCTTTATGAGCGCAATTCCGCACTCACCGCGCCGGGAATTGCCAGTGCAAAAAATTTCGGTCTGATCGGTGTCTACATTCTCGAGCCGGCCGAACCGCTTCCTCCGCTTTCCCGTGAAGATCTGGAGTTTGAGCAGTTACAGACGGTATACATTTTCCGTCTCCGGGAAGTGTTAAACTGCATTACCGAGCGCAGAAAACTCGAAAAATACCCGGTATTTCTGGAAGATATCCTTTCCCACTACGGGTCTTTAAAACACCGTGTGAATTTTAACCAGAATCTGCGCAGCAGTGATGATTTCATGTACAAGCATGCGATCAGCACCGCAATACTTGTAACCATGATGGGCGCCCATCTGAGACTACCGAAGGAAAAACTCCGTATACTGACCACGGCTGCCCTTCTTTATGACAATGGATACCGGAATGTTCCGCGGAATATTCTGGAAAAAGGAATGAACGACCTGTCCTCATCCGATCAGGATGTCATCCAGCTTTCTCTGGAAAAAGGACTCGTTCCGCTTTCCATGTACCGGAATGATTTTGACTTTTTTCCACGCGCACTGGCTCTGATGCAGACCTATGTATATGAAGACCACCTGGAAAAACTCGCAACCGCTCCGGATCAGGAATTACAGGAAATGGCATCCATTCTGCGCATCGCCGACTGGTTTGACCAGATGACTGCCATGAACAGCGGACATGAACCGATGTCAGAAATTGCCGCCATGCAGTATTTCAAAAAATACCCAAAGAAGTTTCTTCCGGTGCTTGTCACAGCACTTGCAGAGTGTATTCATATTGTTCCAAAGGCCGCCAGTGTTGATCTTTCCACAGGTGATAAAGGCATTGTTCTTATAGAAAACACCCGTGATTTTATGCGTCCGGTTGTCCTGCGCCTTTCTGACAATCAGATCTACGACCTGAGCGACAAAAACGTTTATCAGGAAATGCAGGTGACCGACATCATGAAAACCATGGATAACCGTGTTGCCATGGATGAAGAAACCCTAAAGCAATTTGTACCGGATGAAAAGCTCCGACAATTAACGCAGGAATTCCGTAGAAAACTTGCTGCCGGGAAAAAATAGCATAACCGTAATCACCTTCCCCATGATTTATTCATGGGGATTTTTTATTTTCCACTTGACGTGTTTCCTCTATTCTGTTATATTTACTTCATCAGACGTAGTACATCTATCGTAGCAACGACAGACGAAATACGACAGATACAGTAAGGAGGTATGCATATGGCAATCAGCAGTGATGTTATCCGTGGTTACAATGACACCATGATTCTTTATCTTCTGCTGGATCAGCCATCCTATGGTTATGAAATCTCCAGACAGATCAAAACGCTCTCCCATGAAAAATATATTATCAAGGAGACCACGCTCTATTCTGCGTTTACACGTATGGAGAAAAATGGCTATATCACATCTTTTCAGGATCAGAACACTGCAACCGGCAAACGCCGTACCTACTACCGGATCACCGGCAAAGGGCGTGCTTACTATCAGGAAAAATGTGAGGAATGGCTGCTTACGCAGGAAGTTGTAGAACAGTTTATCAGGAAAGGGGAAACGGAAAATGGAAGCTATTAGAAATTATCTGGAAACTATGTTTTTAAATCTTCCAAACACGCCAGAAGTATACAAAGCCAAAAACGAGCTCTGGCAGATGATGGAAGACAAATACACCGAGTTAAAAAATGAGGGAAAATCGGAAAATGAAGCGGTTGGCACCGTCATCGCGGAATTTGGAAATCTCGACGAACTTGCAGAAGATCTTGGGATCAAACAGTTTGTTCACCAGCCGCGGCAGGAGCAGACTCCCAATGCTGTATCGCTCTCTATGGAAGATGTCAGACAGTTTCTGCGGGAACATTCTCGTCATTCCTACTTTGTGGCACTAAGCGTATTTTTGTTTATCCTTTCTGCCTGCTGCCCGATCTTTTTCGGGGCTGCTGCAGATACTTCGCTGCGCAGCAGTGATGTACTTGATGCATCCGGTGTTATTCTGATGTTTGTTTTCATAGCCATCGGTGTGGGCATGCTTGTCTATTCGAATGTATGCATGGGGCACTGGAAACACTTAGAGGAAGGAAATTTTGTTACTGATTTTGCCACCACAGACTACATCCATCACGAAATGGAACATTATAAAAGCACACATGCGCTCCTGCTGACCATAGGTATCATGCTGTGCATCTTAAGTGTTGTCCCACCGATCCTTTTAGATGCGGCATCCAGTTTTGCGGCAGATACACTTGAGGACTGTTCCGCCGGGTTTGTATTAATCTTTGTTGCCATCGGCGTTTTCCTAATTGTAATCAGTTCCATGCGCATGGGCGGATATCGCACACTGCTGCATCTGAACAACCAGAACACCATTGGCGGAAACTACGTTCCGGAGCAGCAGGATCGCCAGCAGTACCATAATTCCACACTGGCTGCAATCATGTCCGTCTACTGGCCAACCATCACCTGCCTTTACCTGATCTGGAGTTTTCTTTCGTTCGACTGGTGGATTACCTGGATTGTCTGGCCGATTGCTGCGATTGTAGAATCCCTGATCAAAAATATCAGCAAAAACTAATGGGAGGAGAACTGTCATGAAACGAAATGTTTATTTAATCCTTATTACCGTCATTACAATTCTCTGTATCATTGCAGGAACCGGCTACCATCTGGTGCGTTTTGGCCTCTCCGTGGCAGAGGGACTGCCGTCCTTCAGTGAATTTATAGAGGCCATCTCTGACTGGGATGATGATGGTGATGACAATGATGATAGCGATGACAATGATGATAGCGATAATGGTATATCCACATCCGTAGATGCCAGCCAAAAAAATCTGGATGCCTTCTCATCCATCAATGCTGACTTAAATGTTGTCGATTTAACCATCCAGCGGGGGAACACTTTTTCCATCACCTGCAAAGCCAGCAAAAAGCTTACCCCGGAATATAAAGTAGAAAACAACTGTCTGACAATCACACAGTATGCCAAAGCCCACAATGCTCTCGGCAGAAACAAAAAATGCTCCGTAACCATCACGGTCGCCGATACTTTAACCGATTTAAAACTCCATACAAACGTGGGCGATGTTGACCTGTCCGGTCTGAACGTTCTGGCACTTGACCTGCGTGCCGATGTCGGAGATATTGATCTGGAGAACTGCACTCTGGAGACTTCCACACTGGATGCAAATGTGGGCGATATTGATCTGGAAGATTGTACCTTTACTTCCATGGAAATTACCAGTAATGTGGGAGATGTCGATCTCGATTGCAAGGAAGACCTGTCTGATTACCATATAGAATTAGGAACCGGTGTCGGAGATGTAAATGTTAATGATACCTACTGTCACCGCAGTTACTCCAACCAAGGAGATTCCTCACACTCGCTGACCATTTCCAACGATACCGGGGATATCAGCTTAACCTACTGATTCCAAAAAAGAGCGGAACACCTGACGGTGCCCGCTCTTTCTTTTTCATTATCTTTTATTTTAATGTAAGAAACAGATTTGCTTTCTTGAGTGCCGGACGAAGTGCCATGTAGATAATTACTGCAACAACGGCAGAAATGATGGCATTGACAGAAGTCGTTGTGATATTCCATACCAGTGCCACTTCTGCAGCCGGTTTTCCCATCAGCACACGTTTGTAAAAATATCCGAACAGTGGATCAAATACCACATTAAATCCAAGTCCGCAGACCGTGGCAATAATTGTCCACTTTAATACATGCTTATTGTCATTTGATGTAGAGATATGACCCATCTTGTGTGCAATCAGTCCTGTGATCAGACCGATACAAAATTTCAAAATAAATGTCTTTGGCGCATACACAATATAAACCGGATCCAGCAGATCTCCAATCGTCATACCAATTGCTCCGCCGATTCCGCCATACACACCGCCGAGAAGCAGTGCACCAAGTACACATACCGCATTACCCAGATGGAAGGATGTTGCATCTCCCCCCGGAAGTGTTACCTTGATCTGTAAAAATGTAAATACCACATAAGATAATGCTGCCATAAGCGCAGTCAATGTCAATTTGTAAATATTTTCGTGTTTCATAACCAATTCCTCTTTTCTGTAAAATCTAACGATATTTTACAGCAGAATGGTTATATGTAAATATCCAGTTTTATATATTTTTATAGGGCCAGGCAATCCTGTCTGACCCCATCGCGCTTAATTTCCACACTCAATGGAAATTTCATTAAAGGTTCCAAGAATATCATCGACTTCCATTGCCTGTTTTTCCGCTCCGGATTTATCAATGATTGCATGCCCCTGATGCATCATGAGAAGACGATCACCGTATTCCACAGCGTAGCGGAGGTTGTGAGTAACCATAATCGTGGTAACCTTCTTCTCTTTTACAATTTTTCCTGTAAGCTGCATAACGATCTCTGCCGTCTTCGGATCAAGAGCAGCCGTATGTTCGTCCAGAATCAAAAATTCGATCGGCTTCATGGTCGCCATAAGAAGTGCCAGTGTCTGCCGCTGTCCACCGGAAAGTGCCCCGACCTTTGTATGCATCTTGTCTTCCAGTCCCAACCCAACACTTGCAAGAAGTTCACGATACGCATCCATTCTCGCATGGTTGGTTCCTCTTCCGAGACCATAAGCCTTTCCCTTGTTGTCCGCAATTGCAAGATTCTCCAGAATTGTCATGGACGGACAGGTTCCCTTGGACGGGTCCTGAAATACACGACCGATTCTGCGGTGACGGATATAATCTTTCTGACGGGAAATATCCACTCCATTCACCAGGATCTTTCCGGCATCCACCGGTATGCTGCCGCAAATGATGTTCAGCATGGATGTCTTTCCGGAACCATTGCTTCCGACAACGGAAACAAACTGGCCATCCTCAATTTTCAGGTTAAAATCTTCAAACAGGCAGATCTCGTTGATCGTACCCGGATTATACATTTTGTGAATATGCTGTAATTCCAACATCTATGCCACCTTCTTTCTCTTTTTGCGATCCATGCCGAGAACTAAAATCACAAGAAACAGTACCGCTGTAATCATCTTCAAATCGGAGGATGGCATTCCCAGTTTGATGGCAATTGCCACACATGCTTTATAAATGATCGAACCAATAATTACGCTTGTTGTCACACGAATGAAAGAAACTTTTTTCAACAGGCTGATACCGATGATCACGCTTGCCAGACCGATGACCATCGTTCCGGTTCCCATAGAGATGTCAAAATATCTCTGCTGCTGTGCAAAAATACATCCGCTCAATGTTACCAGTCCGTTGGCAATCGCAAGGCCGATGATTTTAATAATGCCTTTGTCCACACCCATCGAAGTGACGATGGTCTCATTATCTCCGACTGCCCGCAGCAGATATCCGGATTTGGTGCTCATATACCAGTCCAGTAAAAACTTCATAATCAGCGTAATCACCAGAATGATAATCGTATTTGCAAATGGTGCAAGCGATCCCGTAAAGATCTTTTTTACCAGCGCATTGTCAAACAGTGTTGTCATGTTATAAATCGGCACATTGGCCCTGCCCGCAATACGGAGATTTACCGTATAAAGAGCTGTCATCATAATAATTCCGGACAACAGATCCCGTACCTTTAATTTTACATGAATCAGTCCGGTCAGTGTTCCTGCTGCCACGCCTGCCAGAAATGAAATCAGAAGCGTCAGTATCGGATTTACTCCCTTCGTGATCAGTACCGCGGAGATTGCAGCTCCAAGCGGAAAACTTCCGTCAACCGTCAGATCCGGAAAATCCAGAATCGTATACGTAATATAAATGCCGAGTGCCATGATCGCATAGATCATACCCTGTTCCAATACGCTTAATACCAATGTCATGTGATACCCCTTATCTTTCCCAAATATGATTATTTTACGGTAATCTCATCAAAAGTCTGAGCCGCATCCTTGACATAAGATGCATCCAGCTTCATTCCGATCTTATCGGCTGCTGCTGTGTTTACATATAATTCTGCTTTGGAAGCTGTAATATACGGAGTCTCCGAAGCTTTCTCCTCACCCTTTAAAATCTTTGCTGCCATCTTTCCGGTCTCGATTCCAAGCTGATAGTAATCAATTCCCATGGAAGCAACACATCCGGATTTTACCTGCTCAATCTCACTTCCGAATACCGGAATCTTTGCATTATCTGCCTTGTCAAGAACGGTCTGCAGAGCATTTACCACGGTGTTATCTGTCAGGTTGCACAGGCAGTCTACTTTGCTTACCAGATCTGTTGCCGCCATGTCTATATCTGCAGAAGTGTTGATTCCGGTATCCACGATCTCGAAATCATATTTTCCGGCAAGTTCCTGGTATTCTTTTACGGTACTGCAGGAATTTGTCTCGCTCGTTGTATAAAGAATACCAATCTTCTTTGCATCCGGCAGCATTGCACGGATCATTTTTAACTGTTCTTCCACCGGAAGCACATCGGAAGAACCGGTAACATTTCCCACGCAGGAACCGTCTTCATTGGCAAGTTTTGCAGCAACCGGATCCGATACGGCTGTGTAAACTACCGGAATATCTGCATTCATGGCAGAGTTGTAAGCACTCTGTGCACACGGTGTTGCAATTGCACAGATCAGATCCTCTTTTGCGGATACGAAACTGTCTGCGATCGTGCTTGCTGTACCGGTATCGGTCTGCGCGTTCTGATAATCAACCGTCAGATTTTTCCCTTCCTCAATCCCTTCTTCTTTTAAACCCTCTAAAAAGCCTTCTCGACAGTTGTCCAATGATCCATGCTCTGCAAACTGGGAAATTCCAATCTTATAACCGTCCTCTGCTGAGGACGCATTTTTCTGGGTGTTTGTATTTCCCACATTACTGTTTCCACATCCTGCCATAAGACCCATGGTGCATACTGCTGTCAAAATCATTGCTAATACTTTCTTTTTCATAATAATCTCTCCTTTTCCTTTTTCCCGATGAATAAAAAAACCGTCTCAGGATAAAATCCTGAGACGGTAATAAAGCCTTTGCTCTCTTATCGCGGTACCACTCAAATTGACAATAAATTGTCCACTCTGTCACATACATCCATATGTGCCGAATTGATAACGGGTTCGGTTCCCGGCGACACCTACTAAATGCAATCTGCTTCTTTTTCAGGCCGCCCTCAAAAGTCCATTCAGCAAATCCTTTCATGCTGCATCACACCACCTGCAGCTCTCTGTGATGTCCAGATAAGCTTACTTCTCTTTCTCATCGGTTTTCTCTTATTGTTATACTTTAATCCTTTTTGCTCGGTTTGTCAAGTTCTACCGCCAAATTCCCCGGCGTTTTCGAATCGTATCATACATATCGTGTTCCATTGCCATTACTTTTTCCACAGGAACACTTTTAAAAACCGGCATCTTCATTTTAAACCGTATCCAGAAGAAAGAATACACACCTAATGCCAGAAATACGGCTCCGGACAAAAGCAGAATCGCATTGCGTTCTGTCGGATCTGTCGAAATATTACAGATCATAAACACCGTACCTGCAATTCCGACAAGCGGCAGCACCGGTCCAAACGGAACTTTGAAACTTCTTGGTGCTCTCGGAAGACGGTGCCGCAGTACCAGCACATCAATATGTGCAAAAATATAAGACACCATCCAGAATACCGATCCAACCAGAATAAAAAAGGAAATTGCATCCGATGAATCACTGCTGATAAATGCAAATACAAGAATCAGAATACTGATGAACCACACACCGACAAACGGCACATTGTTTTTGTTCAGTTTTTTAAAGCAGCGCGGCATCATATTCATTTTTGCCATTCCCTGACAGATACTTGCCAGCCCGTTGATCGCAGAGTTCTGGGAACTGATCAGTGCCAGCGCCGCCACAAAAGCCATCCATATTTTTCCGACATTTCCCAGAAGATTTTCCCCGTACAGCAGATGCGGGGCTGCAGAATCTGCCAGCTTGTCCCATGGGGTATAATTGTGAAATCCGAACACCAGAATCGACTGCACAACACAGATCAGTCCCAGCCCAAGAAACATACCAAGCGGTACATTTCGCCTGGCATTTTTGACATCCTTCGAAATCGGAATCACATATTCTGCACCGATAAACAGCCAGAATGCAACTGCGGTCATGGAAACAATCGTTTTCCAGTCTGCGGAAAGAACCATCGGCTGACTCACCTTTTTCCCAGTGCCAAGCCCCAGCATACCGATGACACCCATAATCACCATCGATCCGACCATCAGATATGCCACTGCATCCTGAATCCTTGCAAACATATCCACACCCTTTAAATTGGCAATCAGAAGAATAACCGTCACCAGAACGGTATAGGAAAAGTTTGGAATCGGCAGATGAAAAATTTCTCCCATGGCATATGCAAAAATTGAGGCTTCCACACCGGAAGACAATACATTGCAGAACAGATACCCTCCCACCATGGAAATCATCGTTGGAAACGGTCCCAGGCAGGCAAGCGTATACTGTGCCAGTCCCCCGGTCGTATTCGGCATCAGGGCATTGAGTTCCGACAGGGATGCAATGGTTGTCATGTTAAACAGACAGGCAATTACCATGGCAAAAATAAAGGTCACGCCAATCGTCCCTGCGCCCTGTCCGAGTGAAACCAGACAACTCGTTGCAATGACAAGTCCTACAGAAACAGAAATAACACTTTTGAGTCCTAACTTCTTTTCTTCCATAAACAGACCCCCATCCCCTACAACGCTTTTTCGCCCTCATCACCGGTGCGGACGCGGATGACATTATCCAGTTTATAGATAAAAATCTTTCCATCTCCGATGTGACCGGTATACAGCTGTTCCTTGATGATCTCTACAATGGAATTCACACGCTCCGTTTCCACAACAATATTGATCTGCTGTTTTGGAAGCAGTTCCATCTCTTCAAGCTCATCCACTTCATACTCTCTGGTTCCTTTTTCCACACCGCATCCAAGTACCTGCATCACGGTCATTCCCCGCACACCGGCTTTGCTGAGTGCTGCTTTTAAGCTGGAAAATTTTGACATGCCTGTAATTACTTCAATTCTTGACAAACTCATGGTCTTTCCTCCTTGGTATAATGCTCTTTACAATTCCAGTTCCGGAATCTTTGTTCCTGTAATGAGCCGCTCATAACCCTGTGGGGTAATCCCGGCATACTGTTTAAAATCTTTGATCATATGTGCTTCGTCATAATAGCCGCACTGCTGCGCCAGTGCATCCAGCCGGATTCTCTCCGGCATTTTATTTATGACATGCAGCAGCTTCTGAAACCGGACAAACCGTTCAAAATTCTTTGGCGAAATTCCATGCACCTGCTGAAAAACACGCCGGATATAACATTCCGAATATCCGGTTTCCTCTGCCAGCTGCCGGATACAAATGCATCCATCGGTATCATAAATTCTCTCCCTGAGATAATTTTCCAGCTTTTGTATGCCATCCGCCAGTTCTTTTCCACGCAGTTTTGCATATTCCGTCGTAAATACATTGACACGCTCCGAAATATTTTTACTCCCGGCAAGTTTCTCGGTCAGGTGATCTCCAAACAGATTGCCATCTATCTCCAGGTCTTTATTGACCAGATCCCGGATGGAAAGTTCTTCCGGCAGAATACAGCTTCCCGGCTGAAAACGAACCCCAAAATATGAGCGTCCGTCCTCAAACTCCCAGCCTTTTGCGGCAAGAACCGTTCCGCCAATATACGTCTTGACATCCTGCTCTCCGATTCCAAACAACAGGTCCACGCTGCCATCCGGCACCGCTTTCATCTCTTCCTTTAAACTCTTCTTTTTGGAAAATTCATAAAAGTGGGAGATTCCGGATTTCATTTCTTTTTTTACCTCATAATCATCTGTATCCAGCACCAGATACGGCTGCATTGGCATGACGTTTTTCATTTTCTTTCGCCCCTTGTACTTAAACCTCTGCCAGGGCCGCCCGGCAAAAAGTACTTAAAAAGGCGTACCTTTTATGCCATATCCGGCTGATCCCATAAAGGCAGTTCCACGCCGATACCTTCTTTTAATGCATTGCGGTATACGGTACCGCCCCAGGCAATGTCCTCAACAGGCATACCACCTACCGAGTATACAATGATCTCATCATCGCTCTCCCGTCCCGGATGCTTTTTATTAATGATATCGGCAATATCTACAATATCTTCCCGCTGAATCCGTCCTTCGTGCAGATAATCCGTAAACTTGGAACCTATGATCTGTACCATCTCATAACTCGGATACGGAAATTCCTCTGCCCAGGCTTCATACAGTTTATAGTTATCCACCACTTTCTTGCAGCGGTTGATCAGAAAATCATCATCAAACCGTGCAGCCGATGGCAGACAGATGAGTGCACCTTTTTTGACCCAGTCTTCTACGATATATGGGAAATCGATTTCTTTTACCGGTGCGGTGGAAGTAACACAGATGATGTCACTGTCTTTTACGGCCTCTTCCATCGAATCACATACGATGACCTGCTGAATCTGCGGACATTCCTTCTTTACGAACTCTTCAAATGCATGCAGGGAACGCTGTCCTCTTCCTTTCACTTTTACCGTAGTAATCTTCGGGCAGACGCTTAAAAAAGCCAGCAGACAGGTTCTTCCCATAACACCCGGTCCGATAATGGTAACCGTTTCGGAATCTTTTCTTGCCAGATATTTTGCCCCGACTCCCGGAATTGCTCCGGTACGGTAACAGCTGACAAGATTTGCAGACATCAGTGCCAGTGGCGCCCCGGTATCTTTATCGTTCAACATCATCATCAGAATGGAACGCGGCAGACCGGAAGCTTTATTCTCACAGTTACTTCCATACCACTTCATTCCGGCCATCTGGTATTTTCCTCCAAGATATGCCGGCATCGCCATAAACCGGCGGTCGTCTGCATTTTTCGGCATTCCCTCAAACTGCGGATCATCTGGAAAAATGACCTGTGCACCGTGGGAATTATGGTTGACTCCGGCCATCACATAATCGCCTTTGTTCAATGTAACCAGCAGATCTTCCATTGCCTCCACACACTGATCCATGTTCTTTACTCCGGCCTTGATCATATCCGGTTCACTCAAATATAAAAATTTAATCCTGGTATCCATATGCATTTCCTCCTTATGTTTTCAGAGGTATGGAATATCAAAGCAAATAAACAAAAAAGACGCCATAGTATCACCTACTATAGCGCCTTTGCTACTTATTCGTGCTTATAATATACCATACTATCTTTTTGATTGCTACTCCTGTATTCTTTTTTATACAACAATCCTGCTGTCTTAGATCACTGCCTGAAACCGGTCATACCGCAGTTCATGCAGATCCAGTGTGGTTTCTTTTCCCATGGCCAGTTCGGATAACAGTTTTCCGACAATCGGTGAAATTCCAAATCCGTGTCCGGTAAAAGCACAGGCTAACAGCAGTCCCGGCACTTCTTTAACCGGTCCGAGTACCGGTACTCCGTCCGCACACAGATCTTCATATCCGGCCCAGGTACGGACGATCTTTGCATCGGCAAGTTTTGGAATGTATTTCATAATTCCCCGGCAGATGCACGGAGCAGTGATACTTGAAGTAATCATATGTCCATTGTCACGGTTTTCTGCCTCAAATCCGGAAGCACCTCCGAATACAAAAGATCCATGATTCGTCTGATGGCCGTAGAAATCCGCATCTGCGGTACCAAGCATCTGTGGAAACATCTTTGGCTCAGCCTCCGTAACCAGTGCCTCGATCAGCTCTTTGCACATCGGGATGTCAATGCCGACACTCGCTGCAATCGAACGGCTTTCGTATCCGGATGCCAGTACAATGGTTTCTCCTTCATACACATTTTCTGCGGTTACCACACGTCTGGCTTTTCCTTTGATCTTCTGGATCTCGAGCACATCCTCACCTGTGATAAACTCTGCGCCAAGCTCTCTGGCTCTCTTGTAAAAACCGAGGGTTGCAACGAGCGGATTGGCATGTCCGTCGGTCGGGCACCAGCTGGCAACCGTAATCTCATCGCTTAAGTATGGGTTGATCTCACGCACTTCTTTTCCATCGATCATCCGCACATCCAGTCCCAGTGCAACGGCACGGTCCGTCAGTCCCTGTAAGATTTCTTTATGCTTTGCTGTCTTTCCGAGACGAAGGTTTCCTTCTTTATGGTATTCCACATCCACACCGAGTTCTTCGGACAGTGTCGGCCACATGTGTTCCACGGCATACATGGCAAGCGGAAGTTCTCTTGGATCACGTCCGGACTGTCTTACACCGCCTCCGTTTCTTGAGGAACCACCGTTTCCGATATGATCGCTTTTTTCGAGTACGATCACGGAAACCCCTTCTTTTGCCAGATAATAAGCTGTTGCGCATCCGATGATTCCACCACCGATAATTACTACTTCCGCATTATTCTTCATCTTCCTCGCCCTCCTTTGCCTCTGCCGCAAACACGCGCATCTCGATCGGACGCATCGGTGCCCGGGATGTTGCCGGTTCCAGTTCTGCCGGGGATACGTTCAGTTCTCTTGCCACGATTCCTTTGACCAGCTTTGCACAGGTCTGTCCCTGACAGAGTCCCATGCCGGTTCTTAAATACCGGCGGATCTCCGTCAGTGTGAACATTCCATCGTGCACCGCTTTGCGAATTTCCCCTTTGGTTACTTCCTCGCACCGGCAGATGATCATATCGTCATCCGGTCCCGGTACGAAAGGTCCGATATCTCTTGATCTATCATTAATCTCATGCATAATTTTTTCCTCCTCTGTGAATCAGGCTTCTGCCTTACGATAAAATCTGGCCTTCATTGCCATATCTGCCGGCACCTTAATCGTCAGCAGATTCGTGTGGTCAAATGCCTTCGATGTCCTGACGGATACCACTTCCGCATCACAGATTTTTTCACCGCTCCGGCTCATTCCGTATCCCTTTTCTCCCTTTTCCGGAAGTGGAAGGAATTCATATGGAAGCGTCACGGTTGCAAATCCCGGCTCATACGTTTCATCGACTAAGAAGATTGCCTGTCCGGAACAGGATGCCACGCACATACCGCATCCGATACAATCCACATCCGGATCTACCACCGGAAGAGAGGTAATATTTTCTCCAATCCTGATGCAATGCTTCGGGCATGCATCCTGACATGGGTTACACGGAATATTCTGTGTACATTCCATCACCGGATGAACCCCGACTTTGTGTGTCACGCCCGGGAAGCGTTCGATTTCATCATCTGCAACATATCCTTTTTTCAGAAGATTCATGGAAATATCGATTCCTTCTTCTGTCTTCTCGATAAGTTTTCCACGATTCTTTGGAGCAAACATGCCCTGACGCAGTCCGTCAAGTGCATCCTCCTGTTCTTTTACCTTTGTCTTTAATTCTTCCTCATCCATATATCCCAGGTAATGGGCAGCTGCGATTCCTGCGATACGTCCCTCGATCATGGCAGAGCTGGCTTCCTCGATCCCTGATACATCGCCTGCTACGAAAATGCCCTTAATTGAGGTTTCGCCATATTCATCACAGATCGGAACCTGTCCGCCACGCTTTGGATTGTCTTCCATCTCGCAGCCCGCCATCTTCAACAGCTGCGACATAGGAGAAAGTCCGACTGCCAGACAGATCGTATCCACATCGAAATGCTTTTCGGTTCCCGGAATGAACTGGAAATGGTCATCCACTTCTGCAATCGTAACGCCGGTCACATACTCCTCGCCCTCTGCTTTTACAATAGTATGGGAAAGATAAAATGGAACACCTGTTCGTGCAACCTTTGCTGCATGGACTCCGTACCCACCGACACGGGGTGCTGCATCAACCAGTGCAACCACATCACAGCCGCACTGCATCAGCTGGAAGGATACGACCAGACCGACATTTCCGGAACCAAGCATCAGAATTTTGTTTCCCGGTTTTACCCCGTGCAGATTCATCATCGTCTGTGCGGCTCCTGCGCCGATGACTCCCGGAAGATTCCAGCCCTCAAAGGTAACCATATTTTCTGCGGCTCCTGTAGCAATGATAATGGAATCTCCTTTGTAGTGATGAACCTCATCTTTGATCCTTACCACAATTTCTTTATCCAGATACATGCCGATAACGGTTGCATTCAGCACAACTTTCACACCGGCATCCGCTGCTTCCTGCAACAGCTGCTGCCCGATCACAAAACCTCTGACTTTTGCCTTATGTTCCTTTGATCCAAAGAATTTATGGATCTGCTTAAACAGCTGTCCACCCGGCTTCTCATTTTCATCAAATACTACAACTTTCAGTCCCCGCTTTGCTGCCTCAACTGCTGCAGACAATCCGGATGGACCGGCTCCTACGATAATCAGATCATAACGCTTCATATTACTCACTCCCCTCTACTGTTCTTCAAACGGTTTATCCGATACGCCGTACTGTGTCTGGACTTTCATGCCCTCTGCAAGCGGTGTCATGCAGGTGCGGACATTTGGTTTTCCATCCACGACCATCACGCAGTCGGTGCATCTTCCGATCGCACAGAAGATTCCTCTCGGTTTGTGTTCCTTTTTGGTATAACGGTGAACCATCACGCCTGCGACTTTTAATGCTGCGGCAATTGGCTCTCCTTCGTATCCCTGTAATTCTTTACCATCATAGGTGAATGTAACCAGTTTCCCTTTCTGCTGTTCTCCAAGGATTGGATGTTCTGAAATTCTGCTGCTCATATAACTCCTTCCTTTCTATGTGTAATCATGTATGGTTTCCGTGAAAATCAAAAAGACACCTATGATTTCTCATAGACGCCTTTGTCTACTGCGGTGCCCCGTATGGGGTATCGCCTGCGGTACATCTCCGATGTATCGCCCTCCATTATGTTTTTTCCAAGAACCAATTACTTTTCTTAACTTGTCCTTATCATACCCTCTCTCCCAACACATGTATTGTAAAAAACGATACAACAAAAAAGAAGCTGTGCATTCATGCAACAGCTTCCTTCTTTGTTTTCATCTCCGACAAATTATCCTTCAATCACTTTTTTGATTGCTGCAAACAGCTCATCGTACGTCTCGTATGCAGGAATATCCGGATACTCAGCCTTGATCGCATCGGTACTCTTAAATAAGAACCCCGCCTTGCTGGCCTGGATCATGCCAAGATCATTGTGACTGTCTCCGCTAGCGATGGTATCATAACCGATGGACTGTAATGCCTTGACGGTTGTGTACTTGGACTTCTCACAGCGCATCTTAAAGCCTGTGATCTCTCCGTTATCGGCAACTTCAAGCGAGTTGCAGAAAATTGTCGGGTATCCGAGTTTTTTCATAAGCGGACCTGCAAACTGGGAAAACGTATCACTGATGATAATCACCTGTGTCATGGCACGCAGTTTATCCAAAAATTCCTTTGCGCCCGGAATCGGATCGATCTTTGCGATGGTCTCCTGAATCTCTTTGAGTCCAAGACCGTGCTCCTTTAAAATTCCGATACGGTATTTCATAAGCTTATCATAATCCGGCTCATCCCTGGTTGTTCTCTTTAATTCCGGAATGCCGGTCTCTTCTGCAAATGCGATCCAGATTTCCGGTACCAGTACACCTTCTAAGTCCAAGCAAACAATTTCCATTTTTTCTTCCTCCATGTGAAAATAAATATACTACTATTCCGATTTAGTTCCATTGTAATGAATTCGGCAGTCCCTGTCTAGTACCAAAAGGAGATTCCTATTGATTGATAAAAACAAGAGACCACAAATTATTTCTGTGATCCCTTGTTTGTCTATCTTTCCAACTGCTCATACCAGTCTTGTGGAAACCCTATATGTTTTAACGATATGTCATCCTCATATTCTTCTATTACAGCCCTTAATTCTGTCATAACCTTGCTATTCCATTCTTTCTTATCGGGATACAATAGTTTAAGAACTAATATCTGGGAAAAGAATTTTCTATTTTGTGGTGCTACAGATTCCTTTGGCATTTTAGGTAATGCCGTAAATGACCAATAATATAACCTTGAATAATGGGCACATCGATTTCTTAAGTCAGTAATACAACGTAACCAGCTTTTTAAACACGCTACTGACGTATCATATATCTCTTTTGCTATATATTTCTGATCGCCCGATTGTAAATCCGCATAAAAATAAGACAGCATCCCCATCGAAAAGAATTCGATAATTACCCATATCGGAAATTTTCCATCATATTTTTCCTTATGATGCTTAACAACTAAACTGTTTTTATTTTCCTCTATGCAAACATTCAGTAGTTTTCTAAATTTATCATGATTGTGTTTTTTATTATAAATACTCTTATCCATGTACCCCAAAGATCCATAGACATGTCCACAGTAATAAGCAAGTTGTGTTCTTAAATGTAATTCAATTCTCTCTATACAATTAAACAGTACTCCTCGTAATTTACTATCAAACTTATAAATTCGTTGAATTCTATTAAAACTTATATCTGCAAAATATGTTCCATTCTTTTTTCTAAACGGAAGAAAATAAGCAGATAAACGATAATAGTTTGCCTGCTTTAAAAAACTGATACATTCCGTATCATTATTCACTATAAAGCCTTTTTCTTTGATAAGTTCCACTTGCTGTTCATAGGTTTTCGGCTGTTTTATAATTTGATAATCATGCCCTGCTTTACTATGATTTTCCCGTACACCATCGCTTATATCCACTATTATTTCTCCCAAAATAAAAATGTCTCCCCATGGGACACATCACTTACGTGAGAGGTGTGGGGAGTCCTGTTGATATTATAATATGCTATTTCTATAAAAATCGCAACCATTTTTTAATTTATTTTTTTTGTCTAAATACAATCGTTACTCTTCACTTCTGTTGTGCCATAAATCTTCGGTAAAAGAACACCCCCACCAGCGTGGTAAGAACTTCCGTCACCGGAAAAGTAAACCAGAAATAATTAAGTCCCAGACGGGAAAACAAATATCCAAGCGGTACAAACAGAATCATCGTGCGCACGACGGTAAGAAGCGAACTTTTGACTGCTGCACCAACCGCCTGAAAAAATACCGGAAAAATCAGGGAAGTAACCATCGGGATAAAACTGATTCCCACAAAATGAAACCCAACGGTTCCAATCGCAATCACCTGTGGATCACTTGTAAATACCCGAAGCATCTGTCCAGGAATCAGATTGAAAACTAACGTCCCGATAAACATCAGCCCCATGCCTCCCACAAGCGAAGTGGACAATGTTTTCTTACAGCGATCCATCTGCCCCGAAGCATAATTGTAGCTGATCACCGGTACAATACAAGTCTGCAGTGCGCCCAGCGGGATAAAGAAAAAAGACTGCCATTTGTAATAAAGCCCCAGTGCCGTAACTGCCTGATCGGAAAAGGTTGCAAGAATCAGATTCAATCCGAGAATATAAAAGGTATATGCCGACTGCATAAGGATATTCGGAATTCCAAGTTTATAAATAAAACAGATATCCCGCGGATACACCGAAAGCGGTGGAGACTTGCGAAACCCTTTTTTCATTACAATAAGAGCCGCTACAATCTGTCCCACAACAGTTGCGATGGCAGCTCCGGCAATCCCAAGTTTCGGAAGCCCGAACAGTCCAAAAATAAATAACGGGTCCAGCGCGATATTAACCAATGCCCCCACAATCTGTGCGATCATCGGTGTCTTCATATCCCCATTTGCCTGCAGAATCTTTGTCCAGATACTTTCGGTAAACAGTCCGATGCTGAATACGCAGACGATCCGGCCGTATACAATCACATCCTTTATGACTTCCGCGGAATCCGTAGACATACGCGCATATGCGGGCATAAAAAGGAAGCATATCAGTGCAAACAATACCCACAGAACCAGTGTAAGCGGTGTTCCGATCCCGCCATATTCATTTGCTTTTTTCTCATCATGCACACCAAGATAATGTGCCATTGCCGTATTGATCCCGACTCCCGTTCCTACAGCAATGGCAATCATAAGAAGCTGCAATGGATAAATAATGGAAAGTGCCGTCAGTCCACTCTCCGAATATTTTCCGACAAATAAACTGTCTACGATGTTATAAAGCGCCTGGATCAGCTGGGCGAGCATGACCGGAGGCGCAATTTTCAGCAGAATTCTGCTGATTTTTTCCGTTCCGAAATAATTGCTGTTTGTGGTTTCCATAAAATAATCCCCTGTGAAAATTCGTATTTCCACAGGGGATTTTACGCCCGAAAATCATACAAGTCAATCTGTTTTTCCCATCCATTTACACCAGCCCGGGATGCTTTTTCTTTTCTAAAATTTATAAATGATAAGCATACACCCGTGCTTCATATGCCTGCAGCACTTTTTCTTTCTGTTTGGAATAATTTCCGATCAAAAGCTTGGCATCTGCCGGAATCTGCTCCGTTACTTCTGCCGGAATGGAAACTTCTTTTTCCGTAAAATTACAAAGCACCATCAGCCGCTGCGTCCCGAGCATTCTGGTATAGATAAATAATGCCTCATCCTCCGGTGCTAACAGTTCGTAATCACCATAAACGATAATCTCGTTCTCATGACGCAGGCGAATCAGTTTTTTGTAGTACGAAAAGACAGAATCCGGATCGCTGATCTCCTGTTTTGCATTGACCTTTGGATAATTACTGTTTACCTTAATCCACGGAGTTCCTGTGGTAAAACCAGCATTTGCACTGTCATCCCACTGCATCGGCGTGCGCGCATTGTCGCGGCTGATCCGCTTTAAATATCCCATCATTTCTTCATGGGAAACACCGCAGGTTTCTGTCAGTTCTTTATAAGCATTGAGACTTTCAATATCCCGGTAATCCTCTAACTGATCAAAATAAGCATTACACATGCCAAGTTCTTCCCCCTGATAAACATATGGCGTTCCCTGCATCATATGCAGACAGGTTCCCAGCATTTTGGCCGAAATTTCCCGATACTGTTCACTGTCATTTCCAAACCAGGAAACCGAGCGCGGCTGATCATGATTGGATAAAAACAAACTGTTCCAGGCTTTCCCTTCCAGTCCGGTCTGCCATCTGGATAAAATCTTCTTCCATACCGGAAGCGGCATCTTCGAATCAAAAAAGAGTTATAAGAGACTCCGCCGGGTAACGGCCAGAGGTTTTCGAAAAGTTGTTTGCGGCGATCATTGACCCCCGTCCAAAAAAGCGTGTCGGTAATCTGTTGATTGCAATACATATCTTTATCGTCTTTATTCTATATTATCCTATTTATGTACATTTACCGGAGCTGCGTAACAAATCGTCGGCCAGAATCGTTTTAATTCCATATGAGAAGTAGCGACATACACCCTTTGTCACTACCTTTGCAAAGGTAGGAATTATTTGGAAAATTCAGCATGAAGCCACTTTGGGTCATTCTCTTTGCCTTGTCGT
>OJMM01000795.1_pt1 | contig 19987 bp, 18 predicted proteins | sample 1597231 | NCBI WGS metagenome assembly OJMM01 (sample SAMEA2452128, study PRJEB22498) | human gut metagenome | reverse complement strand
GATAGTTCTTCTTCACCCAAGCCACGCGATCGAGCACACCTTGAGAATGGCCGTGAGCAGTATCAACCACAATCACGTCCACACCAGCTTCAAGCATCAATTCAATACGCTCTTCAGTACCTGCACCAACACCTACGGCAGCACCGACCAAAAGACGTCCGTGAGAGTCCTTAGCGGCATTGGGGTGTTCACCAGCCTTGATGATGTCTTTCACAGTCATCAAACCGGTCAGGTTAAAGTCCTTATCCACAACGAGCACACGTTCGACACGGTGTTGATGCATCAGACGCTTGGCATCATCGAGGCTAGCGCCTTCGCGAACGGTCACCAAACGTTCTGCGGGCGTCATAATTTGAGAAACCGGAATATCCATGCGAGTTTCAAAGCGCAAGTCGCGGGATGTCACCATACCCAAAACGCGCTTGTCATCGACAACAGGCAGACCGGAAATGTGACGCTCACGGCTCAGGCGAATCACTTCACCAACCGTCATGCCCGGGGTCACCGTAATAGGATCGGCCACCATACCGGCTTCGTGACGCTTCACACGAGCGACTTCAGCGGCTTGCTGCTTAGGGCTCATATTCTTGTGAATAAAACCGATACCACCTTCTTGAGCCAAAGCAATAGCCAAACCCGATTCCGTCACGGTATCCATAGCAGCGGAAACCATCGGAATATTCAAGCTTAATTCACGGGTGATTTTGGTGGTCAGAACGGTGTCACGGGGAAGAACGGTGGAGTGTGCCGGAACGAGCAACACATCGTCAAAAGTAAGAGCCTTTTGTCTAATGCGCATGTTAACCTCAGTCGAAAAATGTGGAAAAAAATTCGGCATCGCCATGGAGAATGGCGTAAAAAGATTAACGGCGTATTTTATCCTATTTTTGAGCTATAACGCAAGAGTTAGAGTCAAAAAAGACGATGTTTTCCACCGTTGCGGCCGGCTTTTAAACGATTGTCAAAATTTTGATTTCTTTCTTCACGAAGACGTCTGGCAGTCATCGGATCAACGGTAAGAGAGGGCAAAATTTCAATACGATCCCCCGGCTTGACTTGTTGCATTGGATCGGCCAAGACATTCCAAACAGCCACTTTCTGATTGCTGCCCAGGCTCCAGCCAGCTTCAGTTATAGCCTCAAGAAGTGTTGAACCTTCATGAACATCGATTTCTTTTACTGTTACCTCTGTCCGATCAAGTCTTGCTACCATCACCTGCATATCGATCTCCGGCCTAAAACAGCTGTTATTTTAACGGACTTTTCTCTATCTCATTTTTCTTTAATAGCCTTTTAGCGAAAAGAACGCCTCAGTTGCTAAAATGTGACGCCGTATTGTTTTTGACAAAGAAAATTACTGTGGCCAATATTGTTAATCGTAAAGCACTTTTCGACTACTACATTGAAGAAAAGCACGAAGCAGGTTTAGTGCTTGAAGGCTGGGAAGTTAAGTCTATTCGTGAAGGTCGAGCACAGATTAAGGAAGCCCACGTGATTGTGCGCTCGGGCGAACTTTATCTTTTAAACGCTCATATCACGCCGCTTAAAACTGCAAGTACTCATACTAAGCCCGATCCGACACGAGTAAGAAAGCTTTTAATGCACGCCCGTGAAATCAGCAAACTAATCGGCAAAGTAGAACGCGCGGGCTACGCGTTAATTCCCCTGGATATGCACTTTAGTCGCGGCAGAGTCAAACTGACTGTAGCTCTTGCAAAAGGCAAGCGCCAGTATGAAAAGCGCGCTGATGAAAGTAAGAAACAATGGGAGCGCGACCGTGAGCGCTTAATGAAAAAGGCTTCGCATTAAAGAAGCCTTTAACCAAGTTCAAAAAGCCGCCTTGACTTTCAAAACGGCTTTTTTTGACTACTTTTCTTCACTCTTTGGATCTTCTTCAGATTTTGCTTCCTCAGAAGGATCTCGCCACTTTAATTCGTAGCCCACGAGCATTTCTGTCCAGCGCTTCAGTAACGCAAGCATTTCTGGAGCTGGCACCTCTCCCAGAGGTTCAATTCCTTTCTTAGCCACAACCGAGAGAGTGTCATAGACTTCGGCCATGAAAACCGCCATAGCTGAAAAGATCAGCGTGGCATTATCCTGAGGCAATTTACCACCTGAAGCTTGGGCCAATTGCTCGCCCAGCTTTAGCCGCAGATTGCCTGCAACTCCCACAGGGTACCAGTCTGAATCGACTTCAAACTGGGCATTCTGACCGCTAAAAGTAGCTCCCAACCAATTCATCGTTTTGCGGTCCATTTCGTCCATCATGTCTTCGGTGATTTCACCTGCAGCGTTCTTCTGAGAACGCATAGCCATTTCCATCATGAATTGACCCAAAATGGCCCCTGTAATATTGGGATGGCGCAAAGGCTGCTTCTGACAGTCACTACCACACGAAGAACAATTTCCGCTACAACTCATGAATGATTACTCCTTCAATTTAAAATCGCTTGCTACGGGGGCACCCGTCAAATGCAAGCTCCAAAAATCAATAAAAGCTTCAACTTGCGGATTGCCGTTAAGTCCGACATGAACGCAGTTTGCTTGCTTCAATAAAACAAAAATTTCTGAGACAAAAAAGGCAAAAACCGTAAACATAAAGGAGTCGTTGTCCTCAATGTCCACCGCAGGGTTAAAGCCTTTGAGGCGCTCGGCAAAATTTTCCTTTAAAAGCTCAGGCAAACGCTTTTCGTTAAACTCGCTCTCACAGGAAAAATGATCGTTAGCACCTGAAAAAGTATCCTGAAGCCATAAAACCAAATTGAGATTAGCCTCTTCGAGCTCTTCAACGCTCATTTCTCCGGCACTCACCTTGACCGCACGATCCCACGTATTTTGTACCGCCTGAGCAATAACATTTCTGGCTACAGGGTAGGATGCAATATTGGGATTGGGTTCTCTTTTAGTTGCGTAGCGCAATGGACAAGACACCACAAGCTCCTTAAAAGAAAACCGGATCAGATTCTTTACGACCGAGCATGCGTTCAGCCCACATTAGACAAAGACGCTTACCCTCTTTTTGGAAACCCTCAGGACTTTCACGCTTGGCATACTCTTTCATGAGTGCATAGACGTCACAGACAAACTCAAATGCGGCAGCCTGTAAAACGGCTCTTGTGTCTTTCAAGTCCTCAACTTTAACTCCCACTTTGTCAAAGCGATCCTTCATAAAAAGCTTCAAGTAGCCTGCTAGCGGATCACCCGTCCAAAAAGGCTTAGGGATAAACTGGTCATTTTTGCCTGCTAAAACAGCTGATAAAAAAGCCGCCGACTGTTTATCCATAGCAATAGCCTCTTCTTGCTTTAATTCAGAGCTGGCTACCATCTGAGAGCGCCTGACGACATCGTAGAGTACAACCTCAAAAAGTTCACTCAAAACTGAAAGATCTGCTAGGTCAAATCGTTGAGCAGAATCCTTGCTGTTATCAGTTTTGGGATTATCTTGCATACTTGTCCTTTCCTAAAAAACGGTTCACCCAATCGGCTACAAAAGCTGTCCGTCTGAGATCAAATACATCTGCCGATTCCTTTTTCTCGGAGCTATCTTGAATCAACGCTACGAAGTCCTGCACCATTCGCATGGCCGCAAAATAAATGAAATCTTTAGGATTATGCGACAGCATAATGGGAGAATTCTCTGCAACTAAGCCGTCGTCATACAAAGACTGTCTTAAACGCTTACCTAAATTTTCACCGAAATCCTTTTCGTCAATCACTATCAGTGGCATTTTTTCGGTAAAGGTCGCACTTAAAAACATGGCGTGATTGGACAGTTTAGCAGTAAGTTCATCGGCTTCCTGTGCTATTTCGCAAATATCCAATGCGTAGTCTAAATAGCCATCCAAGTAATTCGCCAATTCAGTAGGCTCACTGAGGTGAGCGGCATTGGGTCTGACATCAAGCTGATTAGTCATTAATTTTCTCTATACAACTTAAAATTTACAATTTATTTACTGAGCGTTTCAGGTACAACCGACGCAGAAGCTGCCGCCGCTTTTTTCGGATCCGTATTACGCATGATGGTCATAGCTGAGGCAATAAGGCTGCCCATATCGTTCATGTTAGAAGGCAACAAAATCGTATTGCCTTCTTTAGCTAATTGAGCAAAAGCCTGCACATATTGTTCTGCAATTTTAAGATTAACGGCATCCATACCGCCGGGTGCGCGCGTTGCTTCTGCAATTTGTCTCAACGCTTCAGCAGTCGCCTTAGCAATAGCCAAGGTTGCCGCCGCTTCACCTTCAGCTTTATTGATAGCAGCCTGTTTTTCACCTTCTGACTCGGCAATGGCTGCCTCACGAGCGCCGGTGGCCAAATTGATCTGTTCTTGCTTACGACCTTCAGAGGCAGCCACAACCGCACGCTTTTCACGCTCAGCTGTAATTTGCTGCTGCATCGCCTGCAAAATTACGGCTGGGGGCGTCAAATCTTTAATTTCATATCGCAATACCTTTACGCCCCAATTGAGTGCTGCCTCATCAATGGCGCTTACCACTGAGCGGTTAATAAGGTCACGCTCTTCAAAGGTCTTATCCAATTCCATCTTGCCAATCACACTTCTTAAGGTAGTCTGAGCCAACTGTGTGATTGCGATCACGTAGTTACTTGTGCCGTAGCTCGCACGTGTCGGATCAGTGACTTGGAAAAAGAGGACTCCATCGACAGAAAGCTGCGTATTGTCTTTAGTAATACAAACCTGGCTTGGCGTATCAAGAGGAATTTCCTTGAGCGAATGCTTGTAGGCCACCCGATCGATAAAAGGAATCACAACATTAAGACCCGGAGAAAGCACAGCGTGAAATTTCCCTAAACGTTCCACAATCCATGCTGACTGCTGCGGCACAACTTTAATTGCTTGAAAAGCAAACACAATAGCAAGGACTGCTAAAACCAAAGTAAAAATCATTAAACCGCTCATTTAGATTCACCCAGCTTTTTCACAAATAAAACACTGCCTTCGACACGCACAATGACGTAGGCTCCAGGAGTTCTCTGTTCACCTTCAATGGCTCTGGCTTGCCAGCGGGCACCCCGATAATTAACGCTAGCGATCCCCGCTTCATTCCAATTGTCTACTTCTACAATCTGACCCTCATCGAGATTTTGAAGAGCATGTGCTTGAGCGTCGCTTTTGGTAGGAATGGAACGAATACGCCTGACCCACACTGAACCGATAATCGCCACTAAGGCAAAAAGTGCTATCTGCCACTCAAGCGAGAGACCAAACCAGGCCGCTCCAGCACCAACGAGCGCACCGGCAGCCAGTACCAACAAATAAAAGGTAGTAGCAATAAGCTCCACAATGCCAAGCACTGTTGCAATAATCAACCAGATTGTCGTTGCGCTCAAAGTCATATTGCTTCCTTTTTTTAGAAAACTCAATCAGCCTGCGGCGTCAGTTAGAGTCGAGTCGGAGCGGCTTTTGTCTTCTTTATTATCTTCTTTTTTCTCTTTGTTGATATTGCGTTTTGTTTTTGAAACGGCTCTTAAGCCTCTGGGACCACAAACATAACTTAAGACCGTTTTAGCCGCTTCATGACGCAATTGCAGCAAATGCTCCAGATGATTCGGCAACTCTCCGTTTGAATCCATGAAAAACTTCTCTTCGCCCGTTTTATCAGCAATCGCCACAACACGAGCTTCTGGATCGGTTTCACCGACCACATCTACAATTTTGCGCGCACTCACAGGATCTGTGGTTGAGACCACCACCCATCGGGCTCGATCAATGCCGGCAAATTCCAACGTCTGTCTTTGCATGGCATCACCTAAAATGAAGTGATCTCCTAAATCTTCTTTCATGGAGCGTTCAATATTTTTTTCAATAATGACCACGTCAATATTTTTAGCTCTCAATCCCTCACAAAGCTCTCTGCCCAAAACACCAGCGCCAACAATGATGACACGATCCCGTTTGGCCGCCTTTTCTTCCTCAATATCGTCCTCATCTTCTTCTACAGCTGGATTTTCTTTAAGAAAATAGCGCTTGTGAATCGGTTCAACCAAAGCAAAAAGAAGCGGGTTTAATGCAATACTGATGATACCGCCCGCTAAAATTAAGGACATTCCTTCTGGCGGCAATAGCCCCAGACTTAATCCCAAGCCACCTAAAATGAAAGAGAACTCACCAACCTGGGCCAATGCGGCACCCACTGTCAAAGCATCTTTATAGCTTCGCCCCATGATCTTGACCCAAACGGCAGCTGTGATGCTTTTACAGACAACAATCACAAAAACGATACCGAGCACATGCATGGGATTATCGATGATGATGCTCGGATTAAAGAGCATGCCGACACCCAAGAAGAAGATCACCGAGAAAGCGTCTTGAAGCGGCAGTGTCTGCAAAGCCGCACGATGCGAGTATTCGCTTTCGCGCATCATCATGCCTGCAAAAAAGGCACCTAAGGCAAAAGACACATTAAAAATTTGGGCACTGGCATAAGCAACGCCAATGGCAATGGCAATCACGCACAGCGTAAAGACTTCCTGGGAACCGGTTTTAACCGCCTGAAAAAGCACCCATGGCAACACACGTCGCCCGATCACAAGCATCGAAGCAATAAAACCGACAATCAAAACAAGCGTCTCTAAAATGGCAATCGTGATCGATCCGTCGGTAGCGCTGTCACCCTTAAAAAATGTCGCAATAGAAGGCAATAGCACCAAAAGGAGCACCGTCACCAGGTCTTCAACCACAAGCCATCCCACAGCGAGCTGACCGCGCGCTCTTTGCAACCACCCCTTGGCCTCCAAACCCTTCATCAGCACTACGGTTGAGGCGCACGATAAAGACAGCCCCAGAATAAACGCCTCGCCCCAGGCCCAACCCCACCAATGCGCAAGCCACATACCAATCGCTGTCGCAATAGCCATTTGGATAATGGCGCCAGGCAACGCCACAGTTTTAACCCGGAGCAAATCTGTAAGCGAAAAATGAAGACCCACGCCAAACATCAAAAGCATGACACCGACTTCAGAGAGCTCACTTGCAAGATTAACATCACCGACAAAACCAGGCGTGGTCGGTGCAATACAAACACCGGCGAGCAAATAACCTACCAGCGCGGGCAGCTTCACTTTTGTGGCGGCAAACCCTAAAACCAGCGCCAACCCCAACCCCCAGGCCAAGGTCGCAATCAGGGCAAATTCATGGTGCACGGGCGTGTCCTAAAATGAAAAAATGTGTGGGAATATCAAACGAGTATGCTATCTGCTACTCAAATAGCACGCAAGTATTAATTGTACGCATTAACACCATCTATTCGGCACTTTTTGCAATCTTTTTTTGCTCAGATTTTGCAACTTTTCTTGTAGCGTTCGCTCGGGGTGCCACCAAATCAAAAATACTTTGTGCCAGCTCCTTTCTGGTTTCAACAAGCACCGTCACATTCTGGTCAAGAACACCTGTACGCGAAACAAAGAAATCCCGATCCCCTTCCTTATCGGAAAGCGCGAGCACCTTAACCTTAGGATCAATTTTTGCAACCTGATCCGCAATTGTGCGTGACACCAACGGGTCTGAACTTGTATTGATTACCCAGGCGGTTTTATCCAGACTTAATTTCGAAAGAATCAGAGGGTGAGAGGCATCCCCAAATATGAAATGTTCTCCCAATTCTTTTTGCATCGAGCGCTCTGCCAATTTATCAATCACGTAGACATCAAAGTCGGTTACCTGAAGTTTTCTATAGAGTTCTCGTCCGGTCAAACCCGCTCCTACAATTAGCACCCTATTGCGTCTGGAAGCTTCACTGTCATCTGTATCCGTTTCAATTTCCGTTCCCTTAATCCACTGAGGGAAAAACTTTCTTATAAAAGGACGCAGTCCCATAAAGGCAAGGGAATTTAGAGCAATTGTGAAGATGCCCGCTACCACAATTAAAGACAGTTCCTCTCGGGCCACAAGCCCCATGGATACAGCTAAACCAGACAAAATAAAAGAAAATTCTCCGACCTGAGCAACGGCCATGCCAACCGTTGCCGCATCAATCATACGATACCCCTTAAAGCGAACCCAAAGAGCCGCAACGATACTGTTGGAGAAAATAATCACCAAGATCACAAAGATGATTTCGAAGGGGTGATTCACCAGTACAGTCGGATCAAAGAGCATGCCGATGCCGAGGAAAAAGAGCACGGAGAAAGCGTCCTGTAAGGGCAAAGTCTGTAAAGCTGCTCTATGCGCGTATTCACTTTCGCGCATGATCATTCCGGCAAAAAAAGCACCTAATGCGACCGATACATGAAAGATAATTGATGAGGCGTAGGCAACCGTGATAGCAATAGCTATCACACACAAAGTAAACAGTTCCTGAGAACCGCTTTTAACAACTCGCATGAGTACCCAAGGCAAAATCCTACGGCCGATGATCATCATGGATGCTACGAAACCAACCAAAAGCGTGACAGTACCCAAAAGCTCAGAGGTCAAAGCTGTTATAGAAAAACTTTGGTTATCTGATAAGGCAGCAATAGATGGCAGCAGCACCAATAAAAGAACCGTCACCACGTCCTGAACGACAAGCCAGCCCACTGCCAGCCGTCCCCTTACGGTTTGAAGAATACCCCTGGCATCGAGCGCTTTAGTCATCACAACCGTTGAAGCACAGGCAAGAGCCACCCCTAGAACAAAAGATCCCGCCAAACTCCAATCCCAAATGAAGTACGCCATGACCGTACCAATTGCTGTCGTTGAGGACATCTGAAGGACAGCCCCTGGCACGGCAACGCCTCTGACTTGAAGAAGATCATTAAGAGAAAAATGCAGTCCTACACCAAACATCAATAAGATGACACCGATCTCGGAGAGTTGAGAGGCAAGTTCCAAATCGCCCGCAAAACCGGGTGTAGTGGGCGCAATACAGACACCGGCTAATAGATAACCAACCAGCGCCGGCATTCTCAGGCGCGCAGCAATGTAACCAAAGATCAATGCGAGCGCAAGTCCCCAGGCAAGCATGGTAATAAGAGCAACCTGATCGGTCATCTTCAAGCCCTTCTTTTAAACGAAATGCGCTGAGTATAAAACTCAAAAACTACAAAAAAATAAACGGTCGAAAGTTGTTACACTTTCGACCGTCATTTAGCTCAAAAAGCTTATTGTCGAACTACTTGGACTGAGCCAAACGTCTCCAGGTGTCAACCACGGTATCCGGGTTCAGACTGAGCCAAACGTCTCCAGGTGTCAACCACGGTATCCGGGTTCAAAGAGATGGACTCAATACCTTCATCCATCAACCATTGAGCCAAGTCTTCGTGGTCCGAGGGTCCCTGGCCGCAGATACCGACATACTTCCCACGAGCGCGGCATGCACGGATGGCCATTGAAAGCAGAATCTTCACGGCTTCATTGCGTTCATCAAAGCTTGCAGCAACCAAGCCTGAGTCGCGGTCCAGACCCAGGGTCAACTGAGTCATATCGTTTGAACCGATGGAGAAACCGTCAAAGTAATCAAGGAACTTATCGGCCAAAACGGCATTGGACGGAATTTCGCACATCATGTTGACGCGCAAACCATTTTCGCCGCGCTTCAAGCCGTTGCGTTCCATAATTTCAATCGTTTGACGGGCTTCATCGAGCGTACGCACAAACGGTACCATCAATTCAACGTTGGTCAAACCCATCGTGTCACGAACAAACTTCATGGCACGGCATTCCATACGGAAGCATTCAGCAAAACTGTTAGCGATGTAGCGAGAAGCACCGCGGAAGCCCAACATCGGATTTTCTTCATCGGGTTCGTAACGGTCGCCACCGATCAGCTTACGATATTCATTGCTCTTGAAGTCAGACAAACGAACGATCACTTTCTTCGGCCAGAAAGCCGCGGCAATGGTAGCCACGCCTTCGGCAATCTTCATTTCGAAGAAATCCACCGGGCTCTTGTAGCCGGCGCTTAAGCGCTAGACTGCATCGCGCAGTTCACCGTCCACATTGGGATAGTCCAAAACGACCTTCGGGTGAATACCGATATTGTTGTTGATGATGAATTCAAGACGAGCCAAACCGACACCCTTGTTCGGAATCGATTGGAATTCGAAAGCCAACTGCGGGTTACCCACGTTCATCATGATCTTCACGGGGATTTCAGGCAAAGCGCCACGCTTAACCTCTTCGACTTGAACTTCTTGACGACCTTCGTAGATCTTACCCGTATCACCTTCTGCGCAAGAGACAGTCACTTCCATGTCTTCAGCTAAGCGTTCGGTTGCATCACCGCAACCCACTACAGCTGGGATACCCAATTCACGAGCAATAATAGCGGCGTGGCAAGTGCGGCCACCGCGGTTAGTGACAATAGCGCTTGCACGCTTCATCACCGGTTCCCAGTTCGGATCGGTCATATCGGTCACTAACACATCACCAGCTTGCACGCGTTCCATTTCACTTGCGTCTTCAACGATGCGAACCGGACCCAAGCCAATCTTTTGACCAATGGCGCGGCCCGTTACCAAAACGCGACCTTTACTCTTTAAAGTGAAGCGCTGTTGCACATCAGCCGTATTCTGACGACTCTTAACGGTTTCAGGACGGGCCTGCAGGATGTAGATCTTGCCATCGATACCGTCCTTACCCCATTCAATATCCATCGGACGACCGTAGTGCTTTTCAATAATCGTGGCAAATTTAGCAAGTTCAATAACGTCGTCATCGGTGATAGCAAAATGACGACGATCTTCAGCGCTCACATCCACGGTACGCACACTACGTCCGCTCTTAGCATCGGTGTCAAATTCCATCTTGATGAGCTTACTGCCCAATGTACGACGAATAATCGGGAAGTTGCCCGCCGCAAGCATGGGCTTATGCACATAGAATTCGTCGGGATTCACAGCACCCTGAACCACCGTTTCACCCAAACCGTAGCTTGCAGTAATAAAGACCACTTGATCGAAACCGCTTTCGGTATCAAGCGTGAACATCACACCGGCAGCCCCCTTATCGGAGCGGCACATACGTTGCACACCGGCTGACAGCGCCACTTCAGAGTGGGTAAAGCCCTTGTGAACACGATAACTGATGGCGCGATCGTTATACAAAGATGCGAACACCTCGCGCATACGCGAGAGCACCTGATCAATACCGACCACATTCAAATAGGTTTCTTGCTGACCGGCAAAAGAGGCATCAGGCAAGTCTTCCGCAGTTGCAGAAGAACGAACTGCCACACTGATTTCTTCTTGACCATCTTTCAACCAATCATAGAATTCACGAATTTCCTTTTCCAGCTCAGCGGGGAAGGGTGCTTCTTCAATCATCTTGCGAATTTCGGCACCAGCCTGTGCAAGAGCTTTCACATCTTCAACGTTGAGATCCTTCAAACGATCATTAATGCGTTCTTCGAGGTTGTTTTCTGTCAGGAACAAGCGGAACGCTTCAGCAGTCGTGGCGAAACCGTCAGGAACACGAATTCCGGCGCTCGTCAGTTGGCTCAGTAATTCACCCAAAGAGGCGTTTTTACCACCAACGCGATCGACGTCGGTCATACGCAGTTGGCTAAACGGAAATACATAACGACCTTGCGGCATTTTCTTCCCCCAAAAAGGTTTGGATTGTTAGAATAACCGAATTGTAGCGACAACCGATTCATTTCGGGTAATTTTTTAACCTCAGGCCTTTTTTATGTTCAATACTCTTGAAAAAGATGAAAATGCCCGCAAAAGCGGCAAACGTACGGTGTTTATTGTCTCTGACGCCACAGCCATTACCGCCGAAACGCTGGCTCACTCTGTACTGACCCAATTTACTGATCTTCAATACGACCAGGTCCGTATTCCCTTTATTGACACACCCGAGAAAGCTGTTCTTGCGGCTCAGAAGATCAATGATGCCTACATTCACACGGGAGTTCGCCCTCTTGTTTTCTCAACTTTTGTTGATGTAAACATCCATAAGACTTTCACCGAAAAGTGTCAGGGTTTCCGCATTGAGTTTTTCAGAAGCTTCATTAAGGAAATCGAGCAGGAAACTGGGCTTAAGTCTGCCCACTCTATGGGTCGCAGCCACGTCATTAAAGACGAAGAGCGCTATAACAGGCGTATTGAAGCCATCAACTACAGTCTTGCTCACGATGACGGTCAAATGAATAAGGGGCTCAATGAAGCTGATGTCATTTTGGTGGGTGTGAGTCGCTCAGGCAAAACGCCGACTAGCCTTTTCCTGGCTATGCAATTCGGTGTGAAGGCTGCCAACTATCCTTTGATACCGGAGGATTTTGAGCGCGGAGAACTGCCCGAAGTGCTGCAGGACAAACGCGATAAGCTCTTTGGGCTATCGATTTCTCCCGAACGTTTGTCTCAAATTCGCAACGAAAGACGCCCCGGCAGCCGCTATGCATCGTTGGAAAACTGCCGTCAAGAAATCGAAGCAGCCGAAAATATGATGAGACGCGAAGGTATCAAATGGCTCAACTCCACGAGCCGCTCTATTGAAGAAATTTCAGCCACAATTATGGCTGAACTCAATCTTCACAACGCTCATAAGATTGACTAGCCTTACGCACTAATTTAAAAAGCCATTGACCCTCGAAAAAGGATCAATGGCTTTTATTTTTATCTACTCAAATGAAAGTTTTCTTTAAGAATATTAATTAAAAAAGTTCTTGCCCCAAGTGAAATAAGACACCACAATAAAAAGCACTGAGAGCGGGATTTGGGCCCAGAGCACGGGTTTTAGAGTTTTAAAGAAATCACTCTTGAAGTAATCAACCGTAACAGTAAGGCAGAGGTGCGTAGGCGTAATCATTTGGCCTGCAACACCAAAGACCATAGCCACCCCCACTAGATCCAAGTCTCCCATGGACAGCCCTGCCACAATCGGCATCATGATAGCGACATGCCCCTGAGAGATACCGGTCAACAGACCAATGATAAAACTCAAGACACCAATGATCACAGGCACGGGCAAAGGTGATGCCTCAAAAGCCGCCACCAGTTGAGCCAGCACACCTGTTTTATCCAAAAGTGCAATAAAGAGCAAAATGCAGATGACGTTGGCAAACATTTTGTAATCAAGTGCACCGATAAAAATCTCTTTCACACTTACGTAGCGGTTAAAGGCCATCAGAACCGGAATCATTGCAACCACAACAATGACCATGGAGACAGAAGCCTGAAGACCGAAGGCCACCATCAAAACGACGTTGGCTATCACAGGCGTTAAGGCTAAAACAAAATCAAGATTATGGCGTTTGGCCTCTTCAGCCGAGACAACTTTTTCAGTATTCTCGGTTTGCTTTAACCCTCTAACCATCACGATCCAACCTAAAAGGAAAGCCGCAACGGTAAGCCAACCCAGATGCACAATCAGATCACCGATTTTGACCCCTGCAATACCACAAGCCAAAATCATGCCCGGCACCAAAGGGCTAGAGAATTCAAAAATATGTCTGAACCAAAAATTAATGGCAGCTTTATCTTCAGGCTTGGCTGCAAAACCTTTGGAAGCTTCTTCAACGATGGGAGCCGAAAAACGAGCACCCCCAATTGAAGGCAAAAGTCCTAAAAAAGCCGGCATCACCGCCAAGGTAAACCGGCGGCTTGAGAACATCCTAGAAAGTGCCTCCACCATGCCTGAGAGGCATCCACTTTTACGAAGTTCAATTTCCAAACAGATCACCAGGTAAAGTGCAAAGACCAAATCGTAATTTCTTGGCAGGCTCAGCATTTGCGTAACTGCTCCCGTGAGCTCTGTGACGCTAGGATCAGTGCATAGCCAGATAAAGAGACCACCCGTCAAAATAGCTATACCGATCGGTTGGCGACGACGCAACAAAAATAGCGTGATAAGCATCGCAACCGTAATGATGAGGAAGATCATGGTGCTTCTTTCTTACTTAGTGTGACAAACTAGCAAATGCTACTCGTTTTGAAAAAACTCTTAAAATTCTTTATTTGTTATTATTGTTTAAATTCATATAGTTAAATAATTATTAAGAAGGTATTTCAAATATATTGAGGTACGAAAGAACACATTGTCTCCTGACATAAGCATTTCTACCTAGATTAATAATCTTTAATTTTTTTAAACCCCTACAATGAATTAAATACAAATTATCTATTAAGGAATCCGACATGGCTTTCAAACAATCTTTTATTCAATCGGCCGTGTCAATGGCCCTTTGTGGTTTAGCTTTTCCTGCTCTTGCAACAGATATCCATTCACTAGACGAATTCGGTGGTTACTTCTTTAATTCCGCTTGGGGAGTTCCTGTAGTTGAAGTCGATGATAAGTTTCAAAACAATGACTTTAATGTAGAGCTCAACGCAAATGAACCTCTCATCGGGCTTCACCTATATGCCGCTTACAGTAACCAAAAGGGAGTCACTCCCGTAGAAAATAATCGATTAGTTTGGTCAAACGGTCAAATTGGCACAAAAGAACATCCCACAGATGCCTATTTGTACGTTGCTTATGCTGATGAGGCAGACCTCAGAAACAATCATCTAGAAGTCAGAGATGGAGTGTTTTATCAAAGTCCGAAAGACATCCAAGAGATGCAATCCTTTGGAAAACTTGTTGCCGCAGGAGCTACAAACGGTGATATGTATGACAATTCCATCAAAATTACTGGCGGACAGTTTTTCAGCAATTTCGAGGTAACGGCAGCTTATTCCAATCAGCGCAGTACCCGTTTTCAAACAGCCAAAAATAACAGTGTTCTCATTGAAGGAGCAGATGTTCAATTTTTGCCTTATGAAGAATTTACTCAGGAAAATTACAAGGAAGTTGGCGAAGTTGCGGCAGCAGTTTATGGAGCCAATGTGGAATACGGTCAGGCATTTAACAATAGCGTCACAATTAAAAATTTACAGAAAAACGCTTTTTCACAGCTTGTAGGCGCGTTTTCCGATAGCGGCAACGCCCAAGGCAATAGTGTAACCATTGAAAATAGCAAATATATTGCTGTGCGATCCGTATTAGGTGCGCAGTCGGCAAGCTACGATGATGTTGCAGACGTTTCATCCAATAACGTCACAATTGACAATTCTGAACTTTATTTCGGTTATATTGCCACGGGTGAAAATAATGCAGGTAGCGTTAGAAACGGCCGTATTGTTATTCGCAATTCCCATTTAAAACCCATTCACTTTTTTACCGGTGAAGACGAAATTTTGATCGGGAATGTTTCATACATTTCTGGGGGCATTGCTGAGGGTGAAGCTAGCAACTATGAAGTAGCTGGCAACACAATCGAACTCATTGACTCTGCTCTTGACGTAGAACCTTGGGGACAAGTACAGGTTATCGCTGGCGGCAGTACTTGGACAGGTATTGACGTGCATGACAATACGATAATTTTGAATTCAAGCAGTGATGACTTTAATGACTTAGCTTATAGCAAGGTGGATTTTTACGGAGCATGCACCTTCGCCCGCTCTTACAACAACTCGTTGGTCTTGGATCATTGGTCGGGATCAGTAGGCTCAGTACAAAATTTCGATACGATCGCCTTCAGAGACTTTAAATGGGAAAGCGGGAAAGTGCTTCTGTACGTTAACGGGCAAGCAGCCATTTCTTCCGCAAAATTGGATGTAAACCCGGCAACGATTCGTTTTGATGGAAAACTAGAAAATCACTTCGGAGAAAAAGTCGTTTTAATTAAAACCGCTGGCTCAATGGAATTTAACCCTTCCTATGACACAGGCGTCAGTATTGCGATTCCCTCAAGTCTTACTGAAGATTCAAAAGGCGTAATTGTCAATAATCGAGATGACAACAGCGTGGAATTTAAGCTTGAAGGCACAGTCCCCAGCCGTCAGCTTGAGCTTGTTTCCAATAACCGCAACATGGGGCTCTTTTTTGTCAATCACGGCGCTGAACTCATTTTGGATAATTTGGACGCTACTCAAACTGAATATCAAAGAGGTCTGAGAACATTTGCCTCCGTTGACGGTGTACATAGTAACTACAGCACGCAAGGACACATTGACGTGCACGGATTTACAGCGGCTGCAGGCGTTGCCAACACTATGTTGCTAAACGGCACTCCCCTACTTTTAAATCTTTTTGTTGAAACCGGCGAAGGCGACTACACAGAAAAAATGTCGTACTTGGGACTTCAAAGGCGCTTTAGCGGTGATGTGCGTTATTACGGCGCAGGACTATCGGCTCGTCTGCAAAATGATGAGGGATGGTATGCTGAAGGTTCCTTAAGAGCTGGGAAAATCAAAGCACAAGTCAAACGTGGTCTCATTGACGGCGACGGGCTCGCGCACGGCTATGACATCAAAAGCGACTACTGGGGAGCGCACATTGGTTTTGGGCACGTCTCAGAATGGGGTGAAGGTAATAAGCTTGACCTGTTTGCGAAGTATTTCTATACCTATCTTCCCAGCGACTCAGCTGACATTGATGCCGATGGCGTAACTAACCGCTTTAACTTTGACAGTGTCTCAAGTTCTCGCGTGCGAGTGGGCGGCAGAGTGTATTTCCCGCTTCAGAAGGGGCTTTGGACCTATACGGGGCTTGCCTATCAGTATGACTTCACGCCTGAGGTTTCGATAGACGTTAACGGAGAAAAAATTGCCAATGGAGCTAGCATGCGAGGTTCAATGGGAATCGGCTCATTAGGACTGCGCTACCAGTCTGAGGACTCTCCGTGGATCGCTGACTTAAAAGTGAGAGGTTACGTTGGTCAACGAGAAGGTGTAAGCGGAAAACTTCAAGTTCAATACCGCTTCTAAAATAAAATTTGCGCCCCGATTTTCGGGGCGCATTCTTTGCCAGTTAAACAATGATATTCATGACAGCTAAGGCGGCAAAAGCCAACACAATCGGAATCAACATAATGACGTAGAGCATCTGATCTTTGATGCCGATCACACCTAAACAACGTCCCATATACTGAAGTTGACCGCCCATGATAAATATGGAAGGCAAAATGATCGCAGCATCATGACCGTCCATAATGCCCTGACTCATGAAAGCAAGCAACACACCAATGCCGCCACCGCTAGAAAGCCATGCACTCATCAAAACCATTGCACTTTCACCCGGTAGTCCGAACAAAGACATAATAGGTTCAAAAGCCATTCCGATGTAATTGAGCAGTCCCGTAACATTGAGCACTTTAATCAAAACAAACGCCATTACCAAGTTAGGCAGCATGGATTTCGTTGCCAATTCCCAGCCTTGTCGGGCACCCGTTACAAACACTTCGGTCATCAGAGGTTTTTGTGCGGTGGAAGCTGTCATGATTAATTCCTTTCAATACTGATTGTTACAGGGCTAACTGCGGGAGATGATTCACTTCTTTTTTCCCGAAGCGCCATACGGGCTTGAATAAGACGCATAATGTTGGCACCGATCACTTTGGCAATCAAAAGAACTGCAAGACCAGTTCCCATCGAAAGCGGAACAGAACCTGTGCCGTCAGGATTTGTGAAAGCCAACACTGCAGCACTGAATGTGACAAAGTTTGTAATCGGGGCACAAGCAACCATTTGGAAAGCAGAAAAATTATTGATTTCTTTGTAGTTGAGCGCTCCTGAATCTTTTAGCTGGCGCGTTAAAGCTGCTCCACCATCGGTCGATTGCAAACAAGCGATTAGAGCAAGTGTTGCAGTACCCGGGACACCAATCAGAAAACGAAGGACCGGTGACAAAAGCTGTTTTGCAGCACGCAGTGCGCCGTAATGTTCAAACACTGAAATCATGCCCATTGCAAGCATCACACCCGGCACAATCATGGAAATCGCCATCATGAAGCCGTCAATGGCACCAGAACCTCCGACACCGCGCATAGTGGTCAATGTCGTTGCAATGCCTTCTTCCGTTTGAGCGACCTTACCGACTACTTTTCCTGCACTACCCATTAAGGTCGTGAAATCCAAAAAACTCCAAAAGTAAGCACTACCTGCTGCTACTCCAGAGAAGAAAATAATGGCTAAAAAAAGCGATATGTAACAGCCTATTGTCACTTTTTCATCATGATTTGGGAGATTCTTATTTGACATACCATTTATCCTTTAAAAAATCAAAAAGCGTTCAATCAAAAATATTGGTATCAATAAAACGGTGGGCCGATCTGTCTCTTTTTGAGAATGAGGCAAGCTCTGGAACTGACTATGCAGAAGTGGGCCTTTGTTAGACACAAGGCATCAATGTGGCAACGTGAACTTTTCTTTTCAGCTTTTGTTCGATTTAACGGCTTCATAGCAACTTCCTAATAATTTTGTTTTGAATGAGACCAAATACACTTTGACTGTGATAGATAGATTTTCAGTAAGGGTGTTTAGGCCATTGAGATGGTTTCTTAAAAGAAACCGGTCAATTTTTAGCAATATCGATAGCTAAAAACGACAAACACAGGAAGCGGGAAACGAGAAAATCGTTCCCCGATGCTAAAGCTGAAAAAAATAGCCTTGCGAGAAACACTCGAAAGGCTGATGGGCTTAACGGAAGAGATCGCACAAGAAGACTGGCAAGCAGTGCCTGCCAATTCTTCATGAAGTGTATCTAAACGCTTACTGTCGAGCATTTTAGAAGCGATCCCATTTAAAAATTAAGGAGTTGCATTGATTTTCACTCGAAAAAAGGTCTTAAGCAATGAGTAGTTCTGCTTATTTTGAGACTTCTCTACAATAAATATCCTAGAAATTAATCTCTTGCTTGCTCTCTAACAGAACTACTTTTGAGTGACTAAGATCAATAGTGCCAAACTGTACCTATGAGCTAAAAAGTTCGACCGATCGCTTTTGCATACGCTCGGCAGAGAATCAAAGAGACTGATAGAGACCATTAGAGGCTAGTAGAAACGGCTCACTCTCCAACAATTTCAGGGGTTGCGTGAGACTTAAAGAGAAAGCCTGAGAATCACTGAGACTCTCAGGCTTTAGCTTTTTGGTGGCGAGACGGGATTGAATTGCCCTATTTCAAAAGGGCTCGTGAAGCGGTAACCAATTTGGCTACATTAGAGGATACATTATTGCTTGATTCAAGCTGTTTTTAATCCTGACGCCTATTTTTTGATTTTATCATCTTGAGAGCGCTTCAAGATAACTGTCAGCTCGTTCGAGTAACTCTTCACCTCTGACCGCCAGTCGGCCAAGGTCGCGTCGGTCACGGCGGCAGGTTGCCAAACTTGTTCTGGCATTGTTGAAGTCGTTGAGCTCGCGCAGCCGTTGAGCATTGTCAGCGCGAACGCGCTCAAGAGAAGCACTAAGCTCCGAAATACGCTTTTCATAATCTTTTTTCACCTCATTTTGCGCTATTTTGACAGCGTCAGCCTGTCGAGATTCCGCTTCTGCGAAACCATGATCGAACCCCGTGTCGTAGCAAAAGTGAGCAGCGATAGCTGCGACAAAGAGCCCGATCATGAAACCGATCCCAGCAATTTTGAAAGTGTCAGACATTTTCAATCCGTCAAGAAAAGATCGTGTTCAGCCTCGCGTCGGCGTGTCAAGCCTGCCAAGCGCTTACCGTTGGCCAAATCGAAATCAAGGAATTCTTCAGCGGCGCCCTCGCGATCGCCTGAGTTCAGTTTTCGCAAAAGTTTTGAACGACTCAATGCCCCTACGCCGACATTGAAAGCCAGCGAAACAAGCGCTACGGCCTCGTTTTGTGTGACCGGTACATTGATGTAGCGAGCCAACCGGATTTGAGTATCAGCTAGATCTTCGAGGAGCCACGCGTTAGCCTGCTCTTCAGTACACGTGTCACCTTGTTTCACACCTTTTGTATGACCATAACCAATTGTCCAAACTCCGGCCGAGCATTGGTATGCAGTCAGACGCTTACCTTCCCAACCTGAAACAAAGCCCGCTGCAAGAGCGGGCTGATATGAACCAAATGGGCGAAATTCATTCGCCATCTTTTTTCTCCTTCTTCAGATTCACCGGCACGGTCTTTTTCGCTCGTTCCTCAAGGTAGTCATTGATCGCATAGAGTATGTAGCGAAGGATCGGCGGAACAACGCTCCCAAGCCCAGCCTTCTCAAGATTCTTGATGATCGAGCCGAATTCAGCGGCCGTGTAGGCTACGA
>OJMM01000775.1_pt1 | contig 20305 bp, 12 predicted proteins | sample 1597231 | NCBI WGS metagenome assembly OJMM01 (sample SAMEA2452128, study PRJEB22498) | human gut metagenome | reverse complement strand
CGGATATTGCAAAGATGCCGCATCTGTTGATCGCCGGTGCGACAGGTTCCGGTAAATCCGTCTGCATCAATACGCTGATCATGAGTATTTTGTATAAGGCGGATCCGAATGAGGTTAAACTGATCATGATCGATCCGAAGGTCGTTGAATTAAGTTGTTACAACGGGATTCCACATCTGTTCTGTCCGGTCGTGACCGATCCGAAGGAAGCGGCGGCGTCCTTAAACTGGGCGGTGCGCGAGATGATGGATCGTTACAATAAGTTTAAAGAGCTTGGTGTGCGTAATATCGCCGGCTACAACGAGAAGATCAAGAGTGTGGAAGATGCGGAGGCGGCAGGCTATACGCATATGCCTCTGCTTGTGATCATCGTGGATGAGTTTGCCGATCTGATGATGGTTGCTTCCAAAGAGGTAGAGGATGCGGTATGCCGTCTGGCACAGCTTGCAAGAGCGGCAGGAATCCATCTGATCCTTGCAACGCAGCGTCCGTCGGTTAATGTCATTACCGGTGTCATCAAGGCGAATATTCCGTCTCGAATTGCATTTTCGGTATCCTCTGCCATTGATTCCAGAACCATTCTGGACAAGGGTGGTGCAGAGAAGCTGTTGGGAAAGGGTGATATGTTATTCTTCCCGTCCGGCTATTCCGAGCCGGTTCGTCTGCAGGGTGCCTTTGTGTCAGATAAGGAAGTATCCGATGTTGTTTCATTCCTTTGTGACCACAATGAGACGCCGGTTTACAATGACAAGGTGACCGAAATTGTGGACATGCCGGCAGGAACAGACAGCTCCTCCGAGGAAAAGAAATCGGATGTTGACGAATATTTCGAGGAGGCGGGACGCTTCGTGATCGATTCCGGCAGAGCGGCCGCAGGTCAGCTGCAGCGCAAGTTCTCCATTGGCTTTAACCGCGCCGGAAGGATCATTGACCAGTTAAATAAGGCAGGGGTTGTCGGACCGGCGGTTGGAACAAAACCACGTCAGGTGATGATGACTATGGAGCAGTTTGATGCCTATCTGGGAGGCAGTGAAGCGGAGAGTGGATCGGAGGATCCATATGCGCTGGCACATGATTTTGTGGATGAGCAGGAAAGCGAAGTGATAGAATGAATGTAGAGAATAGTGGATGCAAAGGCTTGCTGGTTACGAATGCTTTCTTAAGAACCGGAAAGTTTGTAGAACATTATGAATGGCTCAGAGAAGCGGCAGTACGGTGTGGCATGTCACTTCATATGACAGAGAATGATGAGCATCTCTGCTGTATTGGAGAGCCGATGGAGTGGCTGAACGAATATGACTTTGTAATCTATTGGGATAAGGATATTTCCTATGGGAAACAGCTGTCCGATTTTGCGGACAGACAGGGCATTCCGGTCTTTAATAAAATTGATGCGATTGCGGCGTGTGACGACAAATGTGAAACATATCTGAGGCTTGCCGCATGGAACCAGAGTCATACGGAGGAAAAAGTGAAGCTTCTGCCAACCATCGTGTCACCGATGACCTATGCTAATATCGGATATACAAAGTCCGATTTTTTGGACACAGTAGAAAAACGTCTTGGATATCCGATGGTGGTCAAGGAGTGCTTTGGTTCCTTTGGCATGCAGGTATATCTGGCACATGACAGAAAAGAGCTGGAGGAGCTTACAATAAAACTTGGCGGCGTACCGTTTCTTTATCAGAAATTCCACGAGGCAAGCAGCGGCCGCGATGTGAGACTGCAAGTTGTCGGAGATCAGGTGGTTGCGGCGATGGAGCGATATTCGGAGAACGGAGATTTCCGTGCCAATATTACAAACGGTGGCAGCATGAAGGTATATGAGCCGTCGGATGCGGAATGTCAGCTGGCGGTGCAGACGGCACAGATTCTGGGGCTTGATTTCTGCGGTGTGGATCTTTTGTTTGAAGAGACCGGTGGTGTGGCAGATATTGTGTGTGAGGTCAATTCCAATGCGCATTTCAAAAATATCCACACCTGCACCGGCGTCAATGTGGCGGAAAAGATTATGGAATATATCCGAAACAAACTGAAATAATAGGCTGTTGTGAGAGGAATTCATACAAATGAAAAGGGCATATTTGATCTATCAAAAAGACGAAGCTGAGAAAAACAAAGGCTTTATTGAATTGTTTCGACAGGCAGGAAAGAGAGAAAAAATTGATTTTTCGTATGTGCCTGTTACCGAGTATCAAAAGGCATCCGAAGAGAAGCTTCCGGACCTGGTTCTGAACCGGACGAGAGATCCTGAGGTTAGCCGCTGGTATGAAGAAAGAGGGGTTCCGGTTCATCATGACAGCCGTCTGGTTGCACTTGCTAATCATAAATATCAAATGATACGGTATTTTGAGGAGAAGCTTCCGGAAACGGTGCGGCAGCATAAATGGTGTCCCACCACCAAGTTTGTACCGGATGCATCGAAGCTTTGCAGCGACGAAGCAGTGGAGCGATCTTTGACGGAGGGCTATGAGGTGATCAAGTCGGTTTCCGGGCATGGAGGCAGTGAAGTGTTTCTTATGGAGAACTGCAGGCAATGGAAGCAGGTTCTTGCCGGCAGGGAGGTTATCCTGCAGGAAAAGATCGAATGCCACAGCAGCGATATGCGTGTGTATGTTCTATTTGGAGAGATTTACTGTGCGATGCTCCGGGAGGGAAAGGATGATTTCCGGTCGAATTTCTCGCTGGGAGGAAGTGTCCGAAAAATGGGACTTACTGATTTGCAGAGAAAATATATTGACTGTTTTATAAAATGTCTGCCGGAGTATGAAAAAGGCATGTACAGTATTGATTTTCTGCCAACGGATGACGGAGGTCTTCTGTTTGATGAGGTGGAGGAGATGGTTGGCTGCCGGATGCTGTATCAGCACACCGAATACGATATTGTCGCCGATTATATAAAGAAACTGGATTTGTAGGTGGTATGCGGATACAGATGGAAAAGTATCTGTGTGGAATGGATAACTATTGTAATTTACATGTCATGTATGGTAAGATGATTAACATATGTTATATGACTTACGAATGGAGGATTTTTATGAAGACAGATATTGAGATTGCACAGGAAACCGTGATGGAACCGATTCAGAACGTCGCAGCACAGCTCGATATTTCGGCAGATGACCTTGAATTTTACGGGAAGTACAAGGCAAAGCTTACGGATGAGCTGTGGGATTGTGTGAAGGATAAGCCGGATGGAAAGCTGATCCTGGTGACGGCGATCAATCCGACTCCTGCAGGAGAGGGAAAGACAACCACAACTGTAGGTCTTGGTCAGGCATTTGCAAAGCTTGGCAAAAAGGCAGTTATCGCGCTTCGTGAGCCTTCGCTCGGACCTTGCTTTGGTATCAAGGGCGGTGCTGCAGGCGGCGGTTATGCCCAGGTTGTACCGATGGAGGATTTAAATCTCCATTTTACAGGTGATTTTCATGCGATCACCTCTGCCAACAATCTGTTAGCGGCTATGCTTGACAACCATATCAAGCAGGGAAATGCGCTCCGCATTGATACAAATCAGATCGTATGGAAGAGATGTATGGATATGAATGATCGTGTTCTGCGAAACATCGTTGTCGGTCTTGGAAGACCGGTGGATGGTGTTGTCCGCGAGGATCATTTCATTATTTCTGTTGCTTCCGAGATCATGGCAATCCTTTGTCTGGCAGATAATATGAAGGATCTGAAGGAAAGACTGGGACGTATCATTGTTGCTTACAATTATGATGGAGAGCCTGTTTTTGCAAAGGATCTGCAGGCAGTCGGTTCTATGGCTGCTCTGTTAAAGGATGCGATCAAGCCGAATATCATTCAGACTGTTGAGCATACACCGGCATTGGTACACGGAGGTCCTTTTGCAAATATTGCGCACGGCTGTAACAGTGTCCGCGCAACGAAGACCGGCTTAAAGATTGCGGATTACTGCATTACGGAGGCAGGCTTTGGCGCTGATCTCGGTGCAGAGAAGTTTATGGATATCAAGTGCCGTATGGCAGGCTTAAAGCCGGATGCGGTTGTACTGGTAGCAACAGTACGTGCACTGAAATATAACGGCGGTGTTGCAAAGGAGGACTTAAGTGCCGAGAATCTGGAGGCTCTTAAGAAGGGAATCGTCAATCTGGAGAAGCATATTGAGAATGTTGCCAAATTCGGCGTGCCATGTGTTGTTACATTGAACCGTTTCGTGACAGATACGGATGCAGAGCTTGACTTTGTCAAGAAGTTCTGTGAGGAGCGCGGCTGTGATTTTGCGCTCTCCGAGGTATGGGAGCACGGCGGTGAGGGAGGAATCGCTCTGGCCGAGAAGGTATTAAATACACTTGAGAATAAGGAAAGCAAGTTTGCACCTCTTTACGATATAAAGCTGCCGATCAAAGACAAGATCGAGACGATCGCAAAGGAAATCTACGGAGCAGGAAGTGTCAGCTATGCACCGGCTGCTGCACAGGCGATTGCACGTCTGGAGAAGCTTGGCTATGGTGAGCTTCCGGTATGTATGGCAAAGAATCAGTATTCTTTATCGGATGATCCGAAGCTTCTCGGATGTCCAAAGGATTTCCCGATCAACATCCGTGAGGTTTATGTATCTGCGGGTGCAGGCTTTGTGGTTGCGATCACCGGAACCGTTATGACAATGCCCGGTCTCCCAAAGCATCCGGCGGCAGAGGGCATCAATGTGAATGAGGATGGTGTGATCACCGGTTTATTCTAGATTAATCTGGCACCATAAAAAATATAAAAACTGGCAGTTTTCATACTGTCAGTTTTTTTTTATGATAATACAAGTTGCAGGTCTCAACGAGAACCGGCAAATAATACATCACGAAAGAAGGACAATTACTATGACTAAGAACACAGAAACCTTATCAGGTGCAGAAGCAGTACAGGCTGGATTTTCCCACAGCAAGACAATCGAGATCACAATGGCAGCATTATTTATTGCGCTGACATATGTGGCAACCGCATTTATCAATGTGCGTATTCCGTTTCTGGCGGCCAATGGCGGTCTGATCCATCTTGGTAATATTCCGCTTTTTGTTGCGGCAGCACTTTACGGAAAGAGAACGGGAGCGCTTGCAGGAGCATTTGGTATGGGGTTATTTGATCTGACATCCGGATGGGTATCCTGGGCGCCGTTTACCTTTGTAATCTGCGGGCTCATCGGATTTGCATTTGCAGTCGTTGCCGGTAAGAAGGCAGGAAAGGGACGCCTTGTTCTGGCTGTATTTGTAGCGGCACTTATCAAGGTAGTCGGATATTATATTGCAGAGATTTTCCTTTACGGAAGCCTTGTAGCACCGGTTACTTCTATTCCCGGCAATCTTGTTCAGATCTTTGTTGCAGGTGTGATCGCAGTACCTGTTATCCTGGTACTTCAGAAAGTGCTTCATAACTAATACCGGTAAGGAAGAGTTTGAGAGGAGATGGAATAAATGGACGTATTGAATAATACAGACATTAAGATCATGACGCCGGGACCGACACAGGTCGCCGATAATGTGTACCGTGCAAGAAGTCTTCGTACGACCAATCCCGATCTGGATCCGGCATTTTATGATTTTTATAGAGATACCTGTCATTTGTTTGGCAAACTGATCCATACAAAGAACGCATGCTTTATCCTTGGCGGCGAGGGAATCCTTGGACTGGAGGCAGCCTGTGCTTCCCTGACCGAGCCGGGGAATCGTGTGCTTGTCATTGACAACGGTATTTTCGGAAAAGGCTTTGCAGATTTTGTTTCAATGTATCAGGGAGATCCTGTGACATGGTCGCTTGATTATCATAATCCGCTTGCGCCGGAAGTGCTTCGGGATTATCTGGAAAAGGATCATGCGTTTAAGTATGCAACGCTTGTGCACAGCGATACGCCGAGCGGTTTGTTAAATCCGGTGGAAGCATTGTGTCCGATCCTGAAGGAATATGGCATTTTAACTGTGGTTGATTCCGTGACAGGCATGTTTGCGGATGAACTTGATGTGGACAGGGCGCAGATTGATATTGTCTGCGGCGGTTCCCAGAAGGCACTCTCAGCACCGCCGGGACTTACTCTGGTAGCAGTCAGCGAGGATGCTTTCGCGGCAATGCATCAGAGAAAGGAACCAATCCGTTCCTTCTATGCGAATCTTCTGACCTTTGAGACATATTATGAGGATCAGTGGTTCCCATATACGATGCCGGTCAGCGATATTATGGGATTGCGTCAGGCACTGGAAAATGTTGCTTCTGATCCAGAGCATCTGAAGCGTCATGCGGTGATTGCCGCTGCAACAAGAAAAGCATTGACAGATGCAGGTCTTACGTTGTATCTTGAAAGTGGTTTCGCTTCTTCCGTAACCGTATTTTATGTTCCGGAGGGAATGAAGGCACAGGATATTTTAGACACAATGGTAAAAGAGCATCATATTATGATCGCCGGCTGCTTTGATGTGCTGGCGGGCAAGGTGATCCGTATCGGACATATGGGCAACAATGCCAATGAAGCAGATATGACTGTGACGCTGGCAGCACTTGATAAGACCTTACAGAGTCTTGGCTTTACAGGAAAGGCGGACATGGCAGAAGGCTTTACGTCATATATGAACGCACATAAATAGAACGACCGTTGTGGGAAAGGCATAGGTCATTTTCATGAAGCAGTTGAAGGAAGATCTGAAGAATCAGACATTTCATCCGGTTTATCTTTTATACGGAGAAGAGGATTATCTGAAGCGGATGTACCGCGACAGGCTCAAGAAAGCAGTCCTTGGGGATGGGGATGAGATGAATTATTCTTATTTTGAGGGGAAAGACATTGATTTTCCAACGCTTCGGGAAGCGGCCAACACCCTTCCCTTTTTTAGTGACCACCGTATTATCGTGGTGGAGAACAGCCGGATGTTTAAGAACGCTTCGGAAATGGCGGATTATCTTCCGCAGATGCCGGATACCACGGTCGTTGTTTTCGTGGAGAAGGAAGTAGACAAGCGCAATAAATTATATAAGTACGTCAATAAAAACGGTGTTGCAGTCGAAATGACCACTATGACGGAACGGGAACTGAAGGCATGGGTGGCTGTGATCCTGAAACAGAATGGCAGGAAAATGTTAGAAAGCACCGCCTCCTATTTTCTGGAGCAGGTGGAAAATTCCATGACCAATGTGAAAAATGAGCTCGATAAGCTGATCTCCTACACAGAGGGGCGGGAGGAGATCGCCAGAGACGATATTGATGCGGTGTGCAGTGTGCAGGTGACCGGCAGGATCTTCCAGATGATGGATGCCGTTGCCTCAGGCAATCAGGGGGAGACTCTGCGTCTGTATCATGATCTTCTGACACTGCGGGAAAGCCCGATGTCGATGCTGTATCTTCTGACCAGACATTTTAATGTGCTGCTGCAGGTAAAGGCGATGTCCGGCAGATACGATAAGTCTGAGATGGCAAAGAGAGCAGGAGTGCCGCCGTTTGCAGTCGGTAAGTATCAGTCTCAGTGCCACCGCTTTTCCGGAGAGAAGCTTCGACGAATGCTGGATGCCTGTATCGAAACGGAGTATCAGTTTAAGCGGGGGAGTATCGGAGACCAGCTTGGTGTCGAGCTTTTACTGATCTCCTTTGCACAATCCTGAGTATTTTTGGATATTTTTGAAAATAACAGTTGACAATACCAAATAAAGATGGTAATATACTAATCGTGCTCGCGAGAAAAGCTCGCGGGCGGATATGCGGAAGTGCTGGAATTGGCAGACAGGCTAGATTCAGGTTCTAGTTCGGATTTCCGAGTGAGGGTTCAAGTCCCTTCTTCCGCATTCTTTCTTATATAAAACTCCTATTTGAGAAACCGGATTGGTTTCTTTTTTTGATTTCATTGGTTTTATTCGTATTTTATCCGTTAAAAACATTTTCTGGTTTACTCCTGTGACAATCTTGTGAATTCGGAATAATTTCTTGACTTCTTATATATTTTCGGTAGAATAGAAAGTAGCGTTTTATTTTTGAACGTGATAATTACCGAGTGGAGGAGTAAACATGAATTCATCAAAAAAAATCATGAACAAGCAGAACAACGAGAAGGACAATAATGTATCTTCTAACGTATCTGCAGCAAAAGGGAATAAGAGATTGTCCGGTGGCGGTGTCAGTGATGTCAAGAAGATCATCATCGGTGCAGTCTGTGTGATCATCGTACTTGTACTGTGTATCGTTGTTGGCATTCAGCAGTTCCAGCCGAAGGTAGTTCTTACTATCAATAACACAAAGCTGACGATGGATGATCTGATGTACCCGATCTATGAGCGTGAGAGCGCATATCTGCCATATGATGAGATGTATCAGATGTATACAGGAAAGTCCATCTGGGACAACAACTACATGGGAAGCGATAGAAATGTAGATTCTTCTCTGGCTACAAACTCAGCCGGTTTAAAGCAGGAGATCATCGATGCGGAGACAGAGTATCAGATTCTTTATTCTGAGGCAAAGAAGGCAGGCTACAAGTTAAGTGCAGATGACAAGAAGGAAGTCCAGAAAGAGGTTTCCAAGGCACTTAAGGGTCTTTCCTTTACACAGAAGCTTCGTCTGAATATTTCCAAGAGCAAGCTGACAAAGCGTTTTGAGAAGCGTAAGCTTGCAGATAATTATAAGAACGACCAGACAAAGGAATTAGATAAGACCGTTGATGAGAAAGCAGCAATCAAGGATATTACCAAGAAGGATTACAGAGAGTACAAGGTACAGTGCTATGCATATTCTACCTCTGCGACAGATTCCAACGGAAAGGCAGAGAAGCTCTCTGACAGTAAGCTTGCAAAGCTGGAGAAGGAGTTGAAGGCATTATATGAAAAGTCAGCCGATGCCAAGGACTTCAAAAAGCTTCTGGAAGATGACAGCAAGTCTGATATCGATTTCTCTGATACAAGCTTCACGGAGAAGGACGGATGGAGCATGGTTACAGACAAGAAGCTTCTGAAACAGATCAAGGAAATGAAGAACAACGAGATTTCAGATATCATCAAGGACGAGAAATCAGGTCATGTTCTTTTCGTAAAAATGATTAACAATAATTCTCAGGACAGCTACAAGGATGCATGTGATTCAGCGATCCAGACTGCACAGAATGAAGCATATGACAAGTGGTATCAGGGCGTTCTCGAGAATTATAAGGTATCAGAGACTACAGATGTATGGGATGATGTCAAGATTGGTACTGTTACAACTGACATTGTTACAGCAGCAGATTTAGAGAAGATGAATCAGGATTCTTCTGATGCAACTTCAGGTAAGTAGGATACCGGTTGACAAATCATCCATTACGGCACTGATCAGAAACAGGAGGAAAAAATGGGACAGGTAAAAAGAATTTACGTGGAGAAAAAGGCTCCTTATGCAGTTCGCGCAAAAGAACTGAAGGAGGAAGTGAGACAGTATCTCGGGATTACCGCACTGCGTGATGTCAGAGTGCTGATCCGTTACGATGTGGAGGATCTCAGCGATGCCACTTACAAGCAGGCACTGATGACGGTATTTTCAGAGCCGCCGGTAGATAACTGCTACGAGGAAAGCTTTACAATGGATCCGGATGCATTCTGCTTTTCGGTGGAATATCTTCCGGGACAGTTTGACCAGAGAGCGGATTCCGCGGAACAGTGTGTGAAGCTCCTGAATGAGAAGGAGGATCCGGTGATCCGGTCTGCAACAACTTATGTATTTGAGGGAGAGATCAACGAAGAGGATCGCAGGCGGATCAAGGAATACTGTATCAATCCGGTGGATTCCAGAGAGACCAACGAAAAGAAGCCGGAGACACTGGTACAGAAGTTTGATGAGCCGGCAGATGTTGCAATTTTTGACGGATTCCAGAGCATGCCGGAGGATGAGCTTAAGAAACTGTATGATTCTCTGAATCTGGCAATGACATTCAAGGATTTCCTTCATATCCAGAAGTATTTTGCAGGGGAGGAGAAAAGAGATCCTTCCGTGACAGAGATCCGTGTTCTGGATACATATTGGTCTGACCACTGCCGTCATACCACATTTCTTACAGAGCTTAAGAATGTTTCTTTCGATGAGGGTTATTACAAGAAGCCGATCGAGGAGACTTATCAGGAATATTATGCAGCACATAAGGAGATGTTTGCCGGAAGAGACGACAAGTTTGTTTCTCTGATGGATATTGCACTTCTCGCAATGCGTCAGCTCAAGAAAGCCGGCAAACTGGATGATATGGAGGAGTCCGATGAGATCAATGCATGCTCCATTGTTGTTCCGGTTGAGATCGATGGAAAGGAAGAGGAGTGGCTTGTATTCTTCAAGAATGAGACACATAACCATCCGACCGAGATCGAGCCGTTCGGTGGTGCTGCAACCTGTCTTGGCGGAGCAATCCGTGATCCGTTGTCAGGAAGAGGTTATGTATATCAGGCGATGCGTGTGACCGGAGCTGCTGATCCGACTGTATCTATGAAAGATACACTTCCGGGCAAGCTTCCACAGCGTAAGATCACTACAGGAGCTGCACATGGCTATAGCTCATATGGTAACCAGATCGGACTGGCAACAGGACTTGTCAATGAGGTTTATCATCCAAATTATGTGGCAAAGCGTATGGAGATCGGTGCTGTCATGGGTGCCGCACCGAGACGTGCCGTACAGAGACTGACCTCTGATCCGGGAGATAAGATTATCCTTCTGGGCGGACGTACCGGACGTGACGGTATCGGTGGAGCAACCGGATCTTCCAAGGCACATAATACAGAGTCCACATCGGTATGTGGTGCCGAGGTACAGAAAGGTAATGCACCGACTGAGCGTAAACTGCAGCGCCTGTTCCGCAGAGAAGAAGTCAGCCATATTATCAAAAAATGTAACGATTTCGGTGCCGGCGGTGTATCGGTAGCCATCGGTGAGCTTGCAGACGGACTGCGCGTGAATCTGGATAAAGTACCGAAGAAATATGCTGGTCTGGATGGAACGGAGATTGCAATCTCCGAGTCTCAGGAGCGTATGGCAGTGGTTGTCGCTCCGCAGGATGTCGAGCAGTTCCTTGCTTATGCAAAAGAAGAAAACCTTGAAGCAACCGAGGTGGCAGTTGTTACCGAGGAGCCGAGACTGATCTTAGAGTGGAGAGGAAAAGACATTGTCAATATTTCCCGTGCATTCCTCGATACCAATGGTGCGCATCAGGAAGCAGATGTCGAAGTCGAGATGCCAAAAGAGGAAGACAACTTCTTTAAAAAGATCGAACTTCCGAAAGTTGCAGATGCATTACAGAAAAACGACAACAAATCAGCATGGCTTGCCATGCTTGCGGATCTTAATGTATGTTCCCAGAAGGGACTTGTCGAGATGTTTGACGGTTCCATCGGTGCGGGAAGTGTCTACATGCCATACGGCGGCCGCTATCAGCTGACCGAGACACAGAGCATGGTTGCCAAACTTCCGGTTCTGAAAGGAAAATGCGATACCGTAACCATGATGTCCTACGGATTTGATCCGTACTTATCTTCCTGGAGCCCATACCATGGATCGGTTTATGCGGTACTCGAATCTCTTTCCCGTATCGTGACAGCCGGTGGTGATTACAAGAAAGTACGATTTACTTTCCAGGAATATTTCCGCAGAATGAACGAAGATCCAAAGAGATGGAGCCAGCCGTTTGCCGCACTGCTTGGTGCATTTGATGCACAGATCGGTTTTGGTCTGCCGTCCATCGGTGGAAAAGATTCCATGTCCGGAACCTTTAACGATATTGACGTGCCTCCGACACTGGTTTCTTTCGCAGTCGATGTGGCAAGAGAAAAAGACGTGATCACACCGGAACTGAAAGAAGCAGGAGATAAGCTGGTACTCTTTACGATCGAAAAGAACGAGTATGATCTGCCGGTATATGAACAGGTGATGAAACTGTATGACAAGATTCATGAGCTGATCGGCAAGGGAGCAATCCGCAGTGCCTATGCACTTGACGGAAAAGGTCTGGCAGCAGCAGTCAGCAAGATGGCATTCGGTAACAAATTAGGTGTAACCATTGCCGATGATGTCACTGCAGAAACCTTATTTGCACCGGGATTCGGTAATATTGTTGCAGAAGTAAAAGAAGAGTTTCTTCCTATTATAAAAGAAGCATCCGCAGTCGTTGTCGGAGAAGTCAACGATGCACAGAAATTCGTATACAAAGACATGGCTCTTTCCATGGATGAAGCACTCGATGCATGGCAGGGAACACTCGAGCGTGTATTTCCAACCCGTGCGACCGAGGATAAAGAAAAAGTACAGAGTGACGTATACGATACAAAGAACATCTATGTATGCAAAAACAAAGTTGCAAAGCCGACCGTATTCATTCCGGTATTCCCTGGAACAAACTGTGAGTACGACAGTGCGAAAGCGTTTGAGCGTGCAGGTGCCAATACAATTGTAAAAGTATTCAAGAATCTGAGTGCAGCAGACATCCGTGATTCTGTCGATGAATTTGTCAAGGCAATCAACCAGTCACAGATCATCATGTTCCCTGGTGGATTCTCCGCAGGAGATGAACCAGAAGGATCTGCAAAGTTCTTTGCAACAGCATTCCGGAATGCAAAGATGACAGAGGCAGTAGGCAGACTGCTGTCAGAACGTGACGGACTGGCACTTGGTATCTGCAACGGATTCCAGGCGCTGATCAAACTCGGACTTGTTCCTTACGGACAGATCCAGGCACAGAGTGCGGATTCCCCGACACTGACCTACAACACCATCAACCGCCACATCAGCAAGATGGTATATACCAAGGTCGTAACAAACAAATCCCCATGGCTGCAGCAGGCAAAGCTTGGTGCAACATACTGCAACCCGGCATCCCATGGAGAGGGACGTTTCGTAGCTCCGAAGGAATGGCTGGACAAGCTTTTTGCAAACGGACAGGTTGCCACCCAGTATGTCAATGAAGCCGGCGAGCCAACCATGGATGAAGAGTGGAATGTCAATGGTTCGTACATGGCGATCGAGGGTATCACCAGTCCGGATGGACGTGTACTCGGAAAGATGGCACACAGCGAGCGCCGCGGTGAGGCCGTTGCCATGAACATCTACGGAGAGCAGGATATGAAGATTTTCGAATCCGGAGTTGCTTACTTTAAATAGAATTGTTTATCTTCACGCGTAGTTTCACTCGAACTACGCGTGAAATAGTTTTAATAATAGAAAAAAGTGAAAAAACTCTTAAATGCTTAAGAAAATATTAAAGAATTTTTTCAATAAAATGTAATTTTGGTGTTGCAAAGATACAATACTTGGTGTATGATTGTCACGTAGAGTAGTTAAAAGAGTACTATAAATAGTACGACAAGTGATGAACTACTATCGAGGCTATGGAAACTGGAACTTGTTCCAGACAGACCTTACAATTACAGATACATATTAGAAATATAAGTCATCGGAACCTCAGCTTGTTGATCTTGATGCTGGACAATCAACGTTGATATCACACTCTACGCCGACGTCTGATGTGCGAAAGTTTCTGGTCATTTATGATTTGTGTGTCTGTAGATGAAACTGACGATGGACTTAACAGTAAGACCGAGGAAGGTCAGTGGAGGCAATTAGCGAGAACATTGGATTGGAAAAATCGTCCGCAGCGGTTTGAAAGAGAAGATGAAGGAACTTAAACGTGCAGGGTTAAACGAGTAGAAGAGATGGAAGTTAGTCAAAAAGAAAGAGAGGAAAAAACATGAAATCAAGCAAAAAAGTGTTAGCTTTTGCTCTCGCTGCAGCTATGGTTGTAACAGCAGTTCCTGCTACAAACGCACAGGCAGCTTCTACAGCAAAGCTTAGCGCAAAAAAAGCCACAGTTTATTCTGAGGGCTACAAGACAGTTACAGTTAAAACTCCAAAGTCTTGGAAGTCTGTTAAAGTAACTGCAACAAGCAACAAGAAGTCTGTTGCAAAAGTTAAGAAGACAGCAGCAAAGAAGATCAAGGTTACAGGTGTTAAGCCAGGTACCGCTAAAGTTACGGTTAAGGTAACTTACAAGACTTCTACAAAGAAAAATGCTAAGGCAAAGACAAAGAAGCTTACTTACACCATGAAGGTTGCTAAGGCAAGCGTTGCTTTATCTGGAGATTCAGCAGTAGCAGTTGGAAACACAACTAAGTTAACAACAACTAAGAAGGCTTCTTCAAGAGCTAAGATCACTTACACATCTAGTGATGATACAATCGCAACAGTTTCTGAAGACGGAACTGTAAAGGGTGTTAAGGCTGGTAAGGCTACAATCACAGCTAAGCTTACAATTGGTAAAGATACAGCTACAGCTACTCAGAAAGTAGAAGTAAAGAACTATGTTCTTTCTACAGTAGCACAGAACAAGTTAACAGAGCTTACAGCTACTGTTACTGGCAATACAAAGAATCTTAAGGCTTCTGATTTCACAGTAAAGAGTGAAGCAACAAACGTTGTTTACCCGGTATCTAAGGTAACAGTTGATTCTAAGGACGCTTCTAAGGTTACATTAACTCTGTTCAGTGAGTTAAAGGATGCAGCTACATATGATGTGACTCTTGATGGAATCACAAAGACATTCGTAGCTTCTGATGGAAAGGTTGCTTCTATCGCACTTGATAAAGCTACAATCCCATATGCTACTGAGACAGAAGTTAAGTTAGTATCTAAGGATGCTAATGGTGTTATTGTAAAAGAGCTTAAGTATGGCGAAGCTGATGCTAGCTATGATTTTACAATCAATACAAACGGAAACGGTTATACAAACGGTTCTAAGTTATACTTAAACAAAGTTGGCGATACAGCTACAGCTGAGATCACATACAAGACAGGTAAGTATGATCAGAATGGTAAGCCAGAAGGAAACATTGGGCCAAACAAGGTTACAATTACTGCTACTGCTCAGTCTGAGATCAACAACTTTGCTGTAAGAATTGATGATTCTGCAAAGAAGTTTGACAAGGCTAAAGATACAAATAAGATTGCTGTAAATGAGACAAAGGTTGCAATGTTCAAGATTCAGAATGCTGATAATCAGGAAATTTCAGACTACAGCAAGTATACATTTGAATCATCTGACAAGTCTGTATTAATGCTTGCAAGTAATAAAGTTGGAACTAACAATTCTATCGGAATTACAGCATTAAAGAATGGTACAGCTTATATTCTTGTTAAAAAGGATGATAAAGTTGTAGGTTCTGTTGCAATTGATATTGTAGCTGAAAGAGCTGTTGCAACTCTTGACGTAGATAAAACAGATGTTACCCTTTCAAAAGATTTATCAAATGATACAAAGAAAGTAAATGTTACTTTAAAAGATCAGTATGGTGATAAATGGGGTGGCGATTATAATCTGAATGTTGAATGCCTTTCTACTGATGCTAAAGATGCTCAGGGCAATACTTTGACTGTAAATACTGTTAATGCTAATGCTTCAAGCAAATATTTCGCATTTACTGCAAAGACTGGCAAGGATGTAACATTCAATGCTACTGCTGAAAAAGGAAACTATGTTTATAAGATTTCTTATAAAAAGGATAATAAGGAAGTTGCCGCTAGAACAGTAAGTGTATCTGTTAAGAAAGCTGCTGATAATGCTGTTGTTTCTGCGTATCGTCTTGACATCGACAACAAAAATGTAGATATGAAAGTCGATAATGATAACAAGGAAAAAACAATCAATATTCAAATGATTGGTGTTGCTGATGGTGTTGACAAAGAAGTAGAAGCTGATGCTACCTTTACTGTAAAGAAGGCTGATGGAACTAAGATCTTTGTTGGAAATAAGACTGCTGAAACCACAACACATGCAGCTATTAGTGCTAAAACTGGTACATTAGTTGTTAAACCAGTTGTTATCAGTGGTAGTGCGCTGGCTGTTAAACAGCTTGATGCTGGAGAATATACTGTTATCGCAGAGAAGAATATTACTGAGAACGGAACAACAAAGACTGTTACTATTTCAACAACATTCACCATTGCTGATACTCAGGCTAAGGCTGAAGTAGAAGTGAAAAATAATACAGTAACAGCTGGTACTGTAGAAAGTATGTTAAAGAATGCTCTTATTGTAACATTTGATGGCAAGACTTATACATCTGTTTCAGGTATAACCGAGAAAGATGGTAATTTAGAAATTGGTGAAGTAGAAGCTACTCTCAATGATGGTACTAAGATTAAGAAAGATAATAACAATCTTAATACTAATATTGTTGCTGGAAAATATTTCACAGTTACTAAGTTAACTGTAAAGGTTAATGTAGCTACTGGTATTGATACATATGTTACAGTAACCGTACCTGGTACAATTACAGCTAAATAGTTTAGACTGAATTAAATTTATTCATCTAACCTTAGAACCCCAGACGATTTTCGTCTGGGGTTTTTCTACAAAATGCCAGTTATTTGCCAGGATTATAATGTTGCATCTGCATCTTTACCAGAAATTGTAAATGTGCATGTTCTAACATCAATTTTATCTTTGTTCTTTTTCAATGAGGATTTTGGAATAGAGATGGTATAACTTTTGCTCTTATAACTATTTATATTTATGGTATAAGAATTCTTTTTGAAACTTGCCACCACATTTTTCTTCGAATCTTTAACTGTGATTTTTAATTTCGGAATTTTCGTGAGTTTTCCATAACTATTATTTGCAACCATAAACTTAACAACTAAATTACCTTTATTATCAAAATGAGCAGAATAAACTTTTAAACCATATTGATTATATGTGGTATCACTGATGGTAAGCTTTTTCCCACTGTATTTATTTGATTTAACAGATACATTACAAATAAGCTTCTTTCCATTTGTAAGTTTAACCGTAACTTTTGTATTACCCTCTTTCTTTCCGGTAACTTTTCCACTATTCGTTACTGTAGCAATTTGCTTATTGGCAGAGCTGCAACTCTTAATTTTTCCACCATCTACTTTAATCGCCGAAGTAAATCCCTTTGTAACCAATAGTTTTGTGTTTTTTAATACAGGGTCCGGTGAGATTTTACTTACAGATAACTCATAATTAACTTCTGCCTCAAAGTTAAGTTCTAAAATATAATCTCCTGATGCAAGATTCATAATATGTGTATACTGATAAATACCAGTATTCTGATGATATTCCCATCTTGGATCTGCAGAGGAAAGAGTATCTGTTACGATTGAACTTTCATCCATTTTATTTTTTATACTAATGGTAACTGTAGTACGTTCATTATTTTTTAAGTCAAAGTAAATATCAGATGCCTTTGCCAGACTGAAATTATAGCGAATCGGAAAATTTGGTCTTGCTGTGCTGACTTTATGTAACAAATTAATATATTTATTGGTTGCGGCATTCGTTGAAACGGTATTGCTAAAAATAGCTGAAATAACCAGTAATAGCGAAAGGATAAGACAGCTCAATTTTTTTAAACTAAACTTTCTCATAATAAGATCTCCTATTTCAAATATACAAAAAGCAGGCTGCTGCATAATGCAGCAGCCTGTTTTCGTATGCTGTAATAAACTTTATAAAATTATATTATTTAAGTCCACCACAAACTGCGACCTGATCATTTACTGGAACCTTAACACAAACTTTGTTTGGTGAACCAGAAATTGTAACGTAGAGATCAACTGTCTTAACAAAAGCTCCACCGTTTGCAAGTACAGTACCATCTACATCTGCAACATCAGTAATAGTCTGTTTTACACCATCGTAATATACTTCTACTAAATTTGAATTTGTAAAAGCAGTTTTAACAGTATTTGAACCAAAGTCATTAGTGATAAACTTATAGCTTACTAATGTATCCTGAGTATCTTCAATAGTAAAGCTTCCAGATACAGTAACAGGCTTCTTGTTTGTTCCATAATCACTGTAGAACTCAGCAGTTACAACATAAGTACCCTTATCGATGTTCTTCTTGAATCCAGCAGTAGATGAAGCTAATGTATCAATTGTAAGCTTATTTCCAGAGACAGATGCATTGCTGCTAATAGCTGCACATGTTGTAGCAGAAGCAGCAGTTCCATCACTTGGGTTATTTCCTACTACAGCAATTGTCTTTCCTGCAGAAGTCTTAACAGTATATTTAACTGGAGTAGAAGCTGCAAGAGTATCTAATGCACCACCATTTGCCATTTCAGCAACATCAACTGTGATGTCATAATCAGACTCAGTTACAGTACCTGTACCAATAGTAGTATTTACTTTATTCTGATTGAATTTTAATTCATAAGCCTGTGTAGCGGCTGTTTCAACAAGTGTTACTGTAAAGCTTCTTGTTAACTCTTTATCGCCATTCTTTAAAGTAACCTTATATGTATAAGATCCCTTCTTGAAAGAAGCAGTTGAAGCGAAGTTTCCAGCTACAGAGATTGTTGCCTTCTTACCACTAGGAGTAATTGTTGGAAGGGCGCTAGCAGCTGCTGTCTTTGAAGCATCATCTGGTGCTCCGATGCACTCGATTTTAGCACTGTCAACAGTCATATCATCATTGTACTGATCTTTAATAACAGCGATTGCTGACTCAGTTACAGTCTTTCCTCTAACAACTGTTACAGTTGTCTTATCGAGATTTACAGAAGTTGCAACCGGCTTAGCTTTAACATTAACAGCAACTGTACCTACAACCTTATCATCTTTCTTGATTACAATATAGGTCAGTCCTTCGCTAACACCATTAACTGGTACAGCAACTGAACCTACTTTTGCGCTTGTTCCAGATGCCTTAGATAAAGGTGTGTTAGTTACAAGTAATTTAGTTTTATCTGCAGACTCTACAGAATAATCAGCATAATTGCTGATTTCTGTTCCATCATCTTTTAAAATGCAGAAATATGCATTTTTTACAGCTCCGATTTTAACATCATTGTTAGCTTTGAAAGAAGTTGCTGACCATGCAGGAGTGTTATCTGCGATTGTCACCTGGAAGTTATAGTTTACAAGGCTTGGATCAACAGCAGTAATTGTAAATGTCTGCTCGATCTTTCCAGTCTCATTACCATCAGTTCCAAATGTACCTGTATGATAAGTAAGCTTTACATTCATAGTATCGCCAACAGCTGGAAGATAAACGCCAGCATCCTCAGCGTAACCTTTTGAGATTGTAAGTTCTGTAGATACCTGTCCCTTTGCGCTGTTTGCATTTGTAATTGGGAATTCTCCAATCACAACACCATTAGCATCCAAAGACTGGGCCTTAACTTCTGTCTTCTCTGCAGCTGGAACCTGTAATCTTGTCAGTCCAACATTTGCAACAGTACCATCAGTAGCTGTAAACTTCTGAGTTGTGCCATCAAATACAACATTGTATTCCTTAGCATCCTTCATATCAACGAAAGTATCAATTGTAACTTTTGTCTTATCTGTCTTGTCAACAGATACAGCTTTTACAGGTACAGTAGCATTTGTAGCTGTATTTGTGATTGTAAAATCTGTAGCCTTAAGATCCTTTGTATCACCAACAACAGTAGCTGCAAGCTGATTTACCTTGTTCTGCTTAACTGCAGTAAGAATTGCTTTCTTAACTTCTACATCCTTAGTAGTTGTGGCAGAATCCTTACCAACGGTAATCTTAGCTGTGATTGTTGCCTTACCAGCCTTAACACCAGTTACTGTACCGTCAGCTGCTACTGTTGCAATAGAATCATCGCTTGATGTGTAAGTAATCTTAGCTCTTGAAGAATTTTTCTTAGTATTTGTTAACTTAGTTGTGCTTCCAATAGCTACTACTGAATTTCCAGATAAAGCAACGCCTACCTTAGCAACTTTCATTGTGTAAGTAAGTTTCTTTGTCTTTGTCTTAGCACTCTTCTTTGTAGAAGTCTTATAAGTTACCTTAACCGGAAATATGGGCGGTATTTCCTGCGGAAGTGTTGGAAATACTGGGGTTGTAAATAGCAGTTGATGCAAAATTATTGCTACAAGTAACACGTAATCAACATATAAGAGACTGGCAAGTGACAAAAATGAGGAACCACTTATAATGTAGAATATCAAATTCCGACAACGGCATAAAACGGAATATGTAATACAAAAGTGCCAGCATTCATCAATAAATCGAATACTGACACTTTTGAGTGATCGCAAGTAAAGTTTTCCGTTCCTCAGAATATTCTTTTTTAGTTTCTCCGCAAGACCTTCCTTTATATCTCTACCGGGATTTGATATCCGGCCGCAGACATTTCTTTTTCAAATTCTTCTACGGAAAGATTCAGTTTCTGAGCTCCCCGCACAACTCCATAATCACCCTCCTGTACGGACACAAATACCTCTGTTTTGCGACCTTTTGCAAGACCCTTTTCAAGACCTTCCGCAAGTCCTTCCTCCCGGCCTTCCTCGCGGAGGACATCTTCATATTTCTTTTCATC